>OBLX010000059.1_pt1 | contig 23657 bp, 22 predicted proteins | sample 1519811 | NCBI WGS metagenome assembly OBLX01 (sample SAMEA3991476, study PRJEB22521) | metagenome | biome: anthropogenic terrestrial biome; feature: sewage plant; material: surface water | place: Sweden | collected 2012-09-26
ATATAGTTAAAAAAATAAAAAAAAGGGGGAATGGCAAGAAGGAAGAGAGATAAAAGAACGGGCCTTTGGAAGCGCTTAAACATACGTAATTATACTGGAAGTTTCTCAAATAAAACAACCCCGTTACACGAAACACGGGGTTGTTTATCAATTCAATTATTTGACCATTCTCTTAAGAGACTTACCTGCTGTAAATCCTGGAGTCTTGGTTGATGGAATCTGAATTTCTGCACCTGTTTGTGGGTTACGACCCTTACGAGAAGCGCGTCGTCGTACTACAAAGGTACCGAATCCAGTCACAACTACTTTTTCACCTCTTTTCATGGCTGCGGAAATTGATGAGAATACAGTGTTTACTGCATCCTTCGCTGCCTTTGAGGTAAGTCCTGCTTTTTTAGCAACCTGTGCTACTAAATCTGCTTTTGTCATTTACAATCACCACCTTTAGATTGACCTGAACTGTTAATTAAAAACTATGTTTTTAGATTAGCTGTTGCAACAGCGAATCACGAAAAGAATAGTATTTTTTTACTGTTGTGTCAATCTATATTTAATTGATCTTAGTAGATCAATCCAAATCAAAACAGGAATGAAGTTTGGAGCATATGGGAAGGCAGTTGAAAATACGGATTTTCAAACGATATACGCTATACGAAATACGATATACGAGCTATATTTTCGTCACTGCCTCGGCGCGTGATTCACGTATAATCGTGACCTTAATCTGGCCTGGGAAGACGTCGAACTTTTTCTCAAGCTCTTCTCTGATCTTCTGTGCCATTATTGTCATCTCGTCATCTGATACTTCGTCTGGTCGTACGATGACTCGAAGTTCGCGGCCAGCCTGAAGAGCATAGGCATCTCTTACCCCTTTTTGGCCTCTCGCAGCCTCTTCAATCGTCTTAATTCTTTTGAGGTATTCTTCAAAATCCTCATGACGTGCTCCCGGTCTTCCTCCAGATACTGCGTCCGAGATATACACGATAACTCCCTCTACGGAAGTGAATGGTGTATCTTCATGATGTGAGGCAATGGTATCAATGACCGCTTGGGGGAATCGATGTTTTTTTGCAAACTCTACTCCTAGAGTGACGTGATTTCCACCTTCTGCAGAATCGATAACCTTTCCAATGTCGTGAAGTAGACATCCGAGTTTTACCACATTTACATCGGCTCCAAGTTCTTGAGCAATTCCGATACCTATTTTCGTTTCTTCAAGGGTGTGAAGAATCATGTTCTGACCATACGAATATCTGTATTTAAATTTTCCCAATGCCTGTGTGACCTCAGCTGGAAGGTTGTAGACGCCTACCTTATGTGCAAGCTCCTCTCCGGCCTGAAACATTATTCGATCTAACTCCTTGCGGACCTGAGACACTATCTCCTCTATTCTTTGGGGCTGAATGCGACCATCTCGAATCAATCGCTCAAGTGAAATTTTTGCGATTTCTCGCTTAACTGCATTGAAGGAAGAGAGCTTAATAACGCCTTCTTCCTCAAGATCGACGTCAACTCCAGTTGCGAGCTCGAATGATCTAATGTTTCTTCCGTCTTTTCCAATAATTCTTCCTTTTACATCGTCGCTTGGAAGAGCAAAGGTGGAAAGAGTGTATTCGGCCACGTAGTCAGTAGCACCATGCTTCATTGAATCTACCAATATGTCTTTGGCTTTTGCCTCTGCAATAATCTTTATTTCTTCTTCGGCAGCCTTAATGCGTTTCGCAATATCTCCTTTTAACTTCTCCTCCCAACCAGTCAAAAGAACTTGCTTTGCCTCATCTTTAGACATTCCCGCGACCTTCTCGACCTTCTGAAGAAGAGTATCTTTCGCAGTCTCTAGATCTTTGCGGAGCTTTTCTATAGATTGCATCTCTTTTTCAGAGTCATGCTCCTTCTGACCCAAGAGCTGTTCACGTTTGACAAGCTGCTTCTCTAATTCCATAGCGTCTTGTGTGAGCTTGCGCGATTCCTGCTGTGCTTGTTCCTTTATTCTGTACGCCTCGTCACGTGCGCGCTGTACCATAGCCTGCACATCAGGAGTTGGAGCAACTGGACGCTGTGGTTGTTGCTGAACTGGCTCTGGTTGAGCCTCACGTTTAGCCGAAGAAGAAGTCTCTTTCGCATTCTGTTTTTCAAGATTTTCTAATAGTTTACGTAGGAGAGCCTCGAGTGCTGCGGTATTCATATGTTTAAAAATAATAAGGAGAAGGTTGTAGGAGAATGATTACATTAAGCTCTCAATAAATCGCCCATCACTGTGCGAGAAACGGTAGAGTTAATAATGTAGTCCATACTCATTAATACAATCTTCTAAAATAGATAATAAAGAATAACTTACTAATACTCTCAATTTTACTCTTTTCCCTCCAGATCTGCAATCGCTCTTTTGATTACGCCGTAGTTAAATCCCTTCCTTTGAAGATAGTTAGCCGATCTTTGGAAGCGCTTTTTTTCATTCTCATTCTGAAACTTCCTCCACTGAGACCGAAGAGCTTTTATCGCTGCCTCATATTCGTCGACCATATTTTCATCAAAATAAAAAGAGATGACCTCGTTTGGCACTCCTCGCACTCTCAGCTCATTTTTTAGTAACGCTACTGATTTTTTTTTGGAGCTACTCCTTATCTCCATAAACCATGTCATAAACTCCTTATCGTCTATTAGTTTTTGATCAACAAGCTTCATTATTGCTTTATTAACAGATTGTTCGGTGTAGGAAAATTTCTTAGCTTTTTTGTCAAGATATTTTTTCATTTCATCTTCGGTTCGTGGTCTAAATCGAAGATAGAAATATGCGAAGTTAAGAAGTCGGGAAACCTCAGTGTCCATTTTAAAATTACAGTTTATTTCTTTATGCTCTTTTTCTCGAGTTCATCGACTATATGTTTGCGTAGCTTTTCGTCCTGCATGAATGTTTCTTTTAGCTGCTCTTTGCCCTGTGCGAGAACCTTTTCTCCCATCTTTAGGAACGCTCCGCTCTTTGTGATTATTCCCGCTCCAATTGCTGCCTCGATAATACTCTCATCGCGATCTATACCAGCGCTATTTATTACAAACTCAGCTTCCTTGAAGGGAGGAGCCATCTTATTCTTCACGATCTTGACACGATGTCTAGAACCATAGACCATGTTATTTTTTTTGAGCGTCTCTATTTTGCGTACATCCATACGAACCGATGCGTAAAACTTTGTAGCGAGTCCCCCTGGAGTTGTCTCTGGATTTCCAAACATAATTCCAATTTTGAGTCGGAGCTGATTTGTGAAAAGGATCGTGGTTTTAGATTTTGAAACTACGCCGGTAAGTTTACGAAGCGCCTGCGACATTAATCTTGCCTGAAGTCCCATCTGCGCATCTCCCATCTCGCCTTCAATCTCTGCACGAGGAACAAGAGCCGCAATCGAATCAACGACAACTATGTCGACTCCACCTGAACGAATGAGAGCCTCTACAATCTCTAGAGCTTGCTCTCCGGTGTCTGGTTGAGAAATTAAAAGATCGTTCAGTTTCACTCCAAGAATTTCTGCCCAGACCGGATCAAGCGCATGCTCCACATCAACGAATGCTGCTATACCTCCTGCCTTCTGTACCTCAGCTATTACAGATAAGCAGACCGTTGTTTTTCCGGACGCCTCTGGTCCGAAGATTTCCAAGATCCGTCCTTTTGGAAGTCCTCCTATTCCCAGTGCAACGTCAAGTGGAAGGATTCCGGTCTTAATAACGTCGTCGGGGTGTGGGGCTGGTTTTTCTCCAAGTCGCATTATGGAGCCGCGTCCAAACTGTTTTTGAATTTGCTCAATAGCAAGATTTACAGCCTCATTCTTTGGGCTAAGTTTCTCATGAGCTTTTTCTGAAGTTTTCATCGCCCCTATTTTTACACTCTTTTACAGTAGTTTGCAAGAAGAAAATTTAGAGAATATAAAGAAGTAAAATAACGGTCAGTCCCCATAGTACCATCGTAGCGATAAGTGGTCTGTCCTTTGTAATTGTTTTTTCTGGACGCTCCCCTTCTGATTTATCGTATAGGAGCTGCGCATATCGAGCGATACCATAAACCACAAATGGGATCGTCACCATCATCCATTTTCGTGCCTCAAACTGAGGAACAATTTTATTAAAGAACTCAGAAAATCCGGTGTTTTCACTCGATATTCTTTCAAAATATGTATAGAACGAGTACGCGAGAATTGTAGATGTCGCAAAGGTTGTTGTAAGAAAACCAAGGAGATGTTCTCGATATGAGACTAGCGCTGCTCTTGCCTCTCTCCCAAAGTTTGCGAGCTCAGCATCTCGTTTAACCGTCGCGACAAACAACGAACCAAAAAAGATCGTGAACATAAGCCATATTGGAATTGAGAATCCAGTTGCTACGACTCCTGCAAAGGCTCGTATCATAAATGAAAACGATATGGAAAAAATATCGATAATTGGGTGTTTTTTTAGATAGAGCGAGTAGACCACATGTAGAGCTAGAAACAGTACCGATATGAGAAAAAACTGAACAGAGAAAGTAAGAGCGAGCACGAGAGAGATAATTACTAAAATAAATACAGTGAAGGTTGCTTCCTGTATCGAGATCTTTCCCGACGCTATTGGTCGAAATCTCTTTATCGGGTGCTTTTTATCATTTGGGTAATCAATAATGTCGTTAAATACATATGAAGTTGAGGACAACAAACAAAAGATAAAAAATGCTCCGATAGTCTCAAGAAATACGAACTGGTTAAATAATTCTCCGGAGAAAATGATCGCAGTAAATACAACTAGATTCTTGATCCACTGATTAACGCGAAGCGACCTCATTATGAGTAGCAGTCTGTTGTCCATGTTCACATCTTGCATTATACTATAAAAATTATGTTTCCTAGGCGCCCCTACCTTGTCATTCCCAAGCTAATTGAACAGCCTACATGGGGCGGAACATACATCCCAACGGCAAAACAGTGGAGCGAAAAAAAAGGTATTGTAGGGAAAAAGTTTGGTCAAAGTTACGAGCTTTTTGGCAAATCCAAATTTCGACTCGACGTCACCTCAACCGACGACCCATCCTTCATTCCAGAAGTTGGTAATCCAGATAATGACCGCATCGCTCCTCTTGCCTTAATAGAGGGCAGGCAGTACTGCGGACTCACAACAATTACCGCTCAACCAGTACCTATTCTTATAAAACTAACTCAGGCCCTCGGCAACTCCTTTCAAATTCATGTTAAACCTGGCGCCGTCACCGATCGATGGAAACCAAAACCTGAAACCTGGTTCTATTTTGAAGATGGTATGGCGACTTGCGGTCTCGCCGAAGGAGTAAATATCGATGCTTATAAAAAATGCTGTGAAGAGATTAATTCTTTTATGTTGATTCTAAGTAAGCAAGTTCAGGAAAAGCAACTCTCTCTTTCTGAGGGACAGTCGCAGGCAAAAACATTTATTCAAGAAAAGAATCCGTGGCAGTATGTAAACACTATCCAAATAAAAAAGGATGAAGTTGTCGATATGTCGGCGGGTGGCATTCATCACTCTTGGGAAGAAGATCGAGAAAAATATCCTCTTGGAAATGTTCTGTATGAAATTCAGCTCGATGCAATGGATCCTGTCTCCACGCTCCGTTCCTTCGATCAGGGAAAAATAAAAAACGACGGATCGATTAGGCCAATTCAGGTCGACGAGTACTTCAAGTTCCTCGACACAGATCCTGGACACAACAGAACGGCAAACATCGTTTCTCATCCCGATGGTACCCTTATCTGTAAAACTCCTCACTATTCACTCGACCGACTTAAAGTCTCATCGCCGATAAAAGAAACAACTTACAATTCTTTCGTCCATCTTTTCGTAAAAGAAGGCACCGTTAAGGTTCTCGCTACTGACGGTGAAGTGATAGTTGGTACGGGACACTCTTGCTTCATTCCACAAGAAGTTGGCGAGTATAGTTTGGAAAATATTGGAGAATCTTGTACCGTTTTAAAGACGTATATATAATAAGCAATATGAAAATACCAACATTAGATGAAGTCGTACTTCAGGCTTTGGATTTTTTTATAAAAACTCCTCCACCCACTTTAGATATAACTAAGATTTCATTTCCGTTTGTTGTGGGGAGCGGTAATGCGAGCCATACAGGGAAAATTATTTTTTCAGGAAGATCTGCAATTCTTAGTGACGAAACAACATTTAAATCGTTTACCAAGTCTTATGCAGGTGCTGTTAAACAAAAACTTATTAAAGACGCTGTTATTATTTCGTCCTCTGGGGAAAAAGATTCGGTATGGGAAGTTGAGCTTGCGAAATCCTTAGGTTTAAAAACCACGCTTCTCACCTGTAAGCCAAATTCCACAGCAGCCAAAATCGCAGATAATGTTGTCGTATATAAGAGTATTGCCGAACCTTATACCTACAACACTTCCACATATCTTGGGATGATTCTTTCAACAACCAACGAAAGTGCTCAAGATATAAAATCTTTTATAGAAGCTCTGCAGATTCCAAAAAACTTTTCAACTTACGAGGCCTATGCTTTTGTGCTTCCCGATGAATATTCGAATGTAGCCCCAATGATTGAAATCAAACGAGATGAGTTATTTGGTCCGCATCTTATGATTCGCGCAAATTCTCAAGGCTTTTCAAGACATGCGAAGTTCGTTCATCCATGGGAAAAGGAGCTGGTTATATCGATCGGTAATGAGAATCCGTACTTTGGCCACCCAGACCACCGTTGGTTTATACCTCTCCCCCAGAATGCAGGATTCGGTCTAATCAAAGCAATGACTTATTATCTTTGCGGACTTTTACAAAGAGATAAATATCCTTATTTTATTGAAAATGTAGAAAATTTCTGCAATGACTACGGACCAAAAGCCTATGGGGCACCTCAGAAATTTGATGTGATTGTAGCTGCAAATAATTAATAGATTGTAATTACCGCAAGATTAACGCAGATTACCCGCAAACTATTCCCGCAGATTTAACGCAGATTAACCGCAAGCACCACGACCTACGCAGTTTGCTCCGACTTTAGCCTCAGGTTAGCCATTTCATTAATTACCGTCTCTATACAAAGAGTTATAGGGATGGCGAGAAGCAAGCCTAAAATACCTCCGAGCTTGCCTCCAATAATGAGAGCTGTGAGAGTAACGATGGGGTTTAGTCCTACTGCACGTCTCATTACTACTGGAACTAGGACCTGGTTCTCTACTTGTTGAATGATGAAGTACAGTACAACTACACTTAAACCAGCAAATATATTCTGAGAGGCTGTCACGATAAAGGCGGGTACAGCAGAGATCGTCGGACCTAAAATTGGAACAACTTCAAGTAGTCCTGCAAATACCGCGAGTGGAAGAGCGTATCTCACTCCAAGAACTGTAAGCCCTATGTAAGTTACGAGTCCGATTGACAACATCAGAATTAGTTGACCCCATAGCCAAGCCCTCATCCTAAGTTCTGCTTTTTCAAAAATCTCAGAGATGGTGTCAGCATTTTTTTTATCAAAAAATTTCATAAGTAAACGTCTAATTACATGTTCTTCAATTAGGAAATAAAAACTAAAGAAAATTGTTGAGATTAGAAAAATTACGTTTGAAAATGTACTTTTTACAAAATCAAACGCCCCATTCGTGACACTAGATCCGTACTGAGAAAATAAATTTTCACTCAGCTTTATATCGCTACCTAGCTCAATATTTTTAAGATAGTCTGGGAAGTTTTTGAATAAGACTGCTGATTCCTTGGCAACTGGGGGGATCAGCCATGCAAATAAAGATCCTATCCCGATAATTGTAAGAGCAAAAACAACAAGAGTTGAAGCGACACGAGGAATTCGTAGCTTTTCAAACCAAGAAACAACCGGGTTGAATGCGCTCATGATGATAAACGCAATGATGAACGAAAATAAAAGCTCACGAACAACCCATACAGCCTGTATCAGAACCAGAAAAACTACAGTAAAGACGATGGTCTTAGCTGATATCTCTATTTTATGCACGTGTTGATCCTTCATATATATACATATAGTACAACATCTATTAGTTCTTAGTTCTTAGTTCTTAGTTCTTAGTTCTTAGTTCTTTACCCATGCCCAAGAGAGAAGGCGTACACACGCTTTACCCCCGCTCTTTTTAATACCTCGGTTGCGGACCTAATAGTGGATCCTGTCGTGATGACGTCGTCGACCAACATCACCTCGGAGGGAAGAAGCTTTTTTTTGACCTTAAAAGCAGAGGTCGTGTTTAGATATCTTTTTAGTTTCGATTTCAATTGCGCCTGTGCGGGAGTATTGCGGACTCTTTCCAGAAGATCTATAATCTCAACCTCCGGTCTGAGCGATCGCATAAACTTACAGATTATATCTGACTGATTAAAGCCACGTGCGCTCATCCTTGAGCGATGGAGAGGTATTGGGAGTAGCGGAAGAGTCTTAAAGGGGGACCTAGATGAAAAGAGGAGAAGTCCGATTGGAGATATCGATAAATTCAAAAGTTCATTCAGCGCTTCTTTTGCAAGTCTGTACTTTGCGGTCTTCAGTAGCTTTTTTAAAAATGGATTATATAAGTATAGTGAAACTACCCCATCTAGACCAAAGTTTCTCCTACATGAAGGGTGAGTAAAACCATACAAACTTGGCTCCCTACACTGAAAACATCTCTGTTTTTCACTAAATATCAGTCGGTTTTGACAGTTAAAACAGATGAAGCTTCCTATGGCCCCACATCCAACGCATATCTTCGGAAATAGCAAATCCTTGATAAAATGCATGAAATAAAAGACATCTTAATAATAGAGTTACAGAACAACAAAATCAATCAACTTCGTTCAAATAAATTAGGGCACTTCCTGACGGAATCAACACAAGTTACAAATTTGAGGCTAAAAAGTGACACTGATGTGGTTTATGGGTAGTTTGATACACTATTTATACTACAATTAGTGCTTGACAAGTGCTCGGTACACCATATATATTGTTTTTGCGCTATAATATTACTTATGATATGTCCGTTTTGTAAGAACGCCGATACAGAGGTCATAGAGACAAGAGTGTCAGAACAGGGTAATGTTATTCGCCGAAGAAGGAACTGTCCTAAGTGTGAGAAGCGTTTCACTACCTATGAGCGAATAGAGGAGATTCCGATGCTAGTTATCAAAAGAGATGGTAAGCGAGAACGATTTAACCCTGAGAAATTAAGAGACGGAATTCTAAGAGCTACGGGAAAGACAACGGTCACCGCAGGGCAGATTGATGAAATAGTTTCAAATGTAGAGTCTGAGATGAGACAAAAGGATGAGACCGAGATCGACAGCAAGATAATCGGAAACTTGGTTGCTAAGTACCTTAAGAAGCTCGATAAAGTTGCGTACATCCGGTTCGCGTCGGTATTTAGACGCTTTGTGGACGTAGAAGACTTTGATAAAGAAGTACAAAAGCTTAAGTAATTGCTTTTTGGTTATAGCGTTATATGTACATACATATAGCACTACAGCAAGATGACAATTGTAGGCGATAAGGGCGACCTAAAAATATCATTGCGACAATTATTAATTTTAGTATTATATAAACCCTTATGAAACTCACCGGAATCTCACAAAAAGCATTCCTCGATCGATATTCGTTAAAAGATAAAAAAGGTAAACCTGTTGAAAAGACACCGGACCAAATGTGGCGTCGAATTGCAAAGTCAGTTGCCGAAATTGAAAAAAAACCTGCACGAAAACGTTGGGAAAAGGAGTTTTATGATGCTATGGACAACTTCAAGTATGTCCCAGGCGGACGAATCTTAGCCGGTGCTGGTACAGGATACGATGTAAGTTTTTATAACTGTTTTGTTATTCCATCTCCAAAAGATTCACGTGGAGGCATTTTAGACACTCTAAAACAGATGGTTGAGATTATGGCTCACGGAGGTGGAGTAGGAATCAATCTTTCATCACTTCGACCAAAAGGCGCTCGTGTTAGAAAAGTAAATGGTTTCTCCTCAGGGCCTATGAACTGGGCTGAGCTTTTCTCACTCGCCACTAAGGATATCATTCAGCAGGGAGGAACCCGACGCGGCGCTCTTATGCTTATGCTGTGGGACTGGCACCCTGATATTGAGGAGTTTATCACCGTTAAGCAAGATCTGAATAGAATTAATGGAGCCAATCTTTCACTCTGCATTTCCGATAGCTTTATGGATGCGGTAAAAAAAGATGCTGATTGGCCATTGGTTTTCCCCGACGTCACAGATCCTGAGTACGATGAAAAATGGAACGGCGACCTTGAGGTCTGGAAGAAGCTAGGAAAAAAAGTTAAGGTGCAAAGAGTTGTGAAAGCTCGCTATATCTGGGATCTTATTGCGGAGGCAGCATGGAAGTCTGCAGAACCAGGAGTAGTGTTTATGGAACGCTACAACAAGATGCACAACAACTACTACTGGAATCGCATCAACTGCGTAAATCCGTGTGGTGAAGAGGGTCTCCCAGCATGGGGAGTCTGTAATCTTGGCTCAATTAATCTATCGGCCTTTGTAAGTGGCAACGATATTGATAAAAAGGGAGTCTTTGACTATAAAGAACTCAAAAAGACAGTTGCTCAGGCAGTGCGTTTTCAGGATAACGTCGTCGATATGGATCCGTATATATTTGAGGGGATCCGTGAAACACAGTTGAATGGAGAAAGAAGGATTGGACTTGGCACAATGGGCCTTGGGGACACATTAATCAAGATGCACATTAGATATGGATCACCCGAGAGTCTCGAGTTCATTGAGGAAATCTATAGACTTATTAGAGATGAAGCATATAGGGCATCTATGGAAATCTCCCGTGAAAAAGGTTCGTTCCCTAAGTTCGAACCAGTTCCATTCTCTAAAGGTCTTTTCATTAAACAGTTACCTCAAGATCTACAGACTCAGATTAAAAAATATGGAGTCAGAAACTCTGTAATTTTGATGCAGGCTCCTACTGGAACAACGGCTCTCGTAGCCAACACTACCTCAGGAATTGAGCCTGTTTTCGAGTATGAGTTTACAAGAAAGTCCCGTCTTGGCGAAGACATTATCAGACATCACCTATACGATCAGTGGTTTAAAAAGCACGGTGAAGCATTCAAGAAAGGTGAGATCGAAAAACCAGAATACTTTGTATCCGCAAACGATCTTTCACCTGAGGACCATGTAAGAGTTCAGGCTATTATTCAGAAATACGTTGATGCCTCTATCTCAAAAACGGTTAACGCTCCCAACTCTCAAACAGTTGAGGATGTTAAGAGGATCTATACCTTAGCCTATGATCTTGGCTGCAAAGGGATTGCATATATGAGAGACGGATCGAGACAGGGCGTCTTAATAAGGAAAGAGGAACCAGTCGCAGTAAAAGCCGTTGAGGTTTCGACTACTCCACAGTATGCGGTTCACCCACGACCTATGGTCGTACAGGGCTCAACCTATCGTATGAATACCCCCGTTGGAACCGCCTTTATCACCATTAACACAAATGGTGGTGGGGAGCCTCTTGAGGTCTTTATTAATGTGGGCAAAGCCGGAACAGATGTCTATGCGATGGCAGAGGGATTGGGCAGAATCGTCTCATTAGCCCTTCGTTTTTCGTCACATCTTGCTCCTCATGTACGAATTAAGGAGATAGTTGATCAGTTAGGTAGTATTGGTGGAGCTCGTGCAATGGGCTTTGGGAAAGAAAGAATCAAAAGTCTTCCTGATGCTGTTGCCAAGGCACTCGCGATGCACTATCACCTAGGAGCCTATGCTGAAGCCCCAAATGCAAATGGTCACAGTAATGGAAATGGCCACGTTACAAATGGACATGGGTCTAATCATGATGAGCCGAAACTTGTAACTGAGGTTACTCAGCCGATGCTTACAGCTGTTGCTCCAGTACCACCGCCAGTCGTCCACACTCAAAGCTTTGATATATGTCCGAGCTGCGGTGAAGCCTTATTGGCTCATGAGGAAGGTTGTACCAAGTGCTATGGATGCGGATTTAGCGCATGCTAGAGTGGTTGAAAAGTTATGAAGGTTGTAAAGTTAAAAAGCTTGTTAACTGGTTAATTAGTTAGCCGGTTAACCAGCATACTCACAAACAAACCTTTAAAAACCTGTAACTTTCTGAACTTTTAAACTTATTTATGGCTATTTATACGCGTACTGGGGATAAAGGGACGACCGGTCTCTTCGGAGGGAAGAGGGTCTCCAAAGCTAGTGTGCTGATTGAGGCTGCGGGAGTAATTGACGAACTTACAACGTATGTGGGTTATGTTGCGCAAGCAATTCCCGGCGTTGAAACACAAAAATCTTTAGTAGAAATACAAAAAGATCTTTACAGAATAATGTCGGTTGTCGCCGGAGCAAATATACCTATAGCGTATCTCGAGGGTAGAGCCAAAGATTTTGAACTAAACATAGATAGAATCACGCTAAAGCTGTCAAATCTCAATAGCTTTATATTACCTGGTGGAACCAAAGATGCGTCCCTATTTCATATCCTTAGAGTATTGACTCGCAGGGCAGAAAGAGCAGTTGTTTCGGCAAAATCTGACGCTATAATAATTCAGTACTTAAATCGGTTATCCGATTTATTTTTTACATTAGCACGGAAATACGCAAAAGGAAAAGAAATTAAAATAAAAACTTTGTAAATGCTGGTTTGGGGAATCCCGTGTAATTCGGGAACAGTGCCGCTACGGTGATGCCGGTGGTCAGCAATCAGGAGTCAGATCTCAGAACTGACGACTGAAAACTGAAAACTAGTTAGTCCGACTACCAAACAAGCTCAAAACCCCGAGCAGGGAATATATATGACAGTAGAACAAGTACGACCTCGTGTCGAAGAAGCTAAGCCTCAGACAACCTCAGATATTTTTAAGTACTACAGCGTTCCCAACGAAATCGCGTTTCTTGACAGAGTTCGTCAAGGTGGTGTTGGCCTGCAAGATTCTGACATATATGTCCAGGAAAATGTCGAGCGCTTTTTAGGAGAGTTTGCGGGGCAGGTCCCTTACACTAGAATTTCATATCTGCAGAAGGACGGCCTACTAAAGTATGCTGGAATGGACCTTACCGAATCGTACAGGAGTACTAGCAAAAACAGTGATAGGGAGCTTGATGAATGTATCGGGTATGAAAAAATTCAGGCAGGGTTTGGAAACGGCGCTCATACGGCTGTGTGGATTAGCCCACCCAAAATCGCGGACTACGGGTTCGTATTCTTCTTTCAGAGAGACCCACAAAATCCAGAACATGTCCGTGAATTCATACTTAGATATAATGAGCGTAAGGGCGATCTGGCAACGAGCCAAAAGATTCTGGACAGGATCGATCCACTCCAGTCGTTCTCAACAGATAGAGATTATCTGCAGCGGCCACACATATTTTTCGAACAAGACGGTAACCATCCAACTCTACAAACTATCATGGCTGGTGTTGGAATTTCTTCCAAGCAGATTGAAAGCTCCAAACAATTTGAAGAGCGAGTCCGCGCCGAACTTGGCGGCTGGACCAATCAATATTCTCAAGCAGTTTCTCATGGAGATGTTGATCTGGCTAAATTAGTACTCCGATCGATTTATAACCGAGCATGCGAAATTAAAAAAGAGATCGATGGTGGTGCGGGCACATATGCTCCACCTAGGGCGCTTCCTATTGACGGCACTTTACTACACTTTTATGCGAAGCAGGAAAGACCAGTGAGTCAGGGGAGCTGCCCTGTCTCACAAACCAACTTTGAAGATCCTTTTAGTCCAACCTCTATCATGGACCAACTCGTTGCAGGAAATACACTAAACAACGTCGTCACGGAGACTCAACATTTCACATGCCCAAACTGTAATCACAAAGCAGATGGACCCGTAGGCGATCAGTGTCCTTCATGCAGTATTACCCGCGCTCAATGGGCAGAAAAGGGCAATAAGGTCTGTTAAGATGAAAGAATGGATGACTCTCACACGCCACTAAAAAATCCTTTGATAAGCACCCCTACAAGCGGTAAGGAGACGGAACCTGCACCACACCAACCTCAAGAAATGATGGAGCCGATACGAGCTCCTGAGATTGGTCCCGAGGTATCTGCATATATTGAACAGCGAGACAAAATGACAGTCCCTCCCGATCTTAAGAGTATGGGAGTTCGGGCAGCCGATAATGTTCATGGATCTACAGGTCCAGCATTCCCAATATCTGACGAAAAGATTGAGGAAGGTCTTCACCAACCGGTCAACTCTTCATGGAGATGGCTATCGGAGACTTTAGTCTATCACCTGAAACAACTTCATCTAACAATTAAGAAAGTACACGGCCACATAGTACGAGTTGCACGCGGCTAATGTCGTATATCGTATAAGGTATTTGGTATTTTGTATAAAATCCCACGCAAAAACATACGAGATACGTCATACGGTATACGAAATACGAGTTTATGAAGATTTCGCTTTTTGAATTTCTTTTAGGAATCCTTCTTTACCCATTGCACCAACGAACTGATTTACAACCTTACCATCCTTGAAGACGATGAATGTAGGAATGGAAAAAACGGAGAACTGCGACGCCACTTCAGAGTTCTGATCAACATCGATCTTTACAAAAGAAACGTCCTTAACCTCCTCAGATAACTGCTCGATAATTGGCTCTGTCATCTTACATGGCCCACACCAAACTGCATGAAAGTCTACAAAAACAAAACCTTTTTGATCTAGTACGTCTTGTTTAAAAGTTGCCTGCGTTATATCCTTCGTGCTCATATCCTTTATACTAACATTTGGCATGCAAAATCGCAATAACCAAATAGACATTCTTAGAGGTTTCGGCATCATGGCCATGATTCTAATTCATGTCACGGCGTGGCATAAATCAGATGTCATAGCTTCCAGTTTATGGAACATTTCACAGTTTGCCGTGCAGGTATTTATCTTCTGTTCTGGTTATCTTTTTTTCCTTAAAGAGGGAGCCGGAACAACCATTCATTCCTTAGGCTATTTCACAAAAAGAGCTACGCGCCTACTTATTCCTTACTTTGTCTTTCTTGTTTTTTATCTGCCACTTGAGTTTATTGAGGCACCAAAAAGATTGTCTTTAACTTACGTGTTAAAAAGTCTCACTCTCACCGGAGGAACAGATCTCAACTGGATAATTCTTTTATTTTTAATACTCGCAGTCCTCATGCCTTTGCTATTATTTCTTCTTCGCAAACACCGCTTTATGTTTTTCATCTACCTTCTCTTCGCCACTTTCTCTGCTGCTTTATTTTTAAAATTAGAAATTAAAAATTACAAATTCATCGCATGGCTTCCTTGGTCTCTCATGATTCTCGTATCGTGGTTTTTTGTTAAGTTTCATAATCGTCTGACACTGCTCTATGTATTCATTTCCAGTACGGTAACCGCGCTCATATTATCCTTTTATCTTTCGGTTCAAAATCATTCATTGGTATTTTTTGATAATAAGTATCCGCCAAATCTTTACTATCTTCTGTATGGAGTTGCATGGATTTCTGGTCTCTGGTTTGTTTTTAGCTTTATAGATCTGGAGAAAAAAAGATGGGACATTGTACGCATCTTCAGCGTTAATTCCTACTCAATATATTTCATTCATTTCTGGATCTTTACATTTATTAGGGTCGTTCTAAAGTCAGATCTTCACTGGGGATATTTATTTGCGATAGTTATGATCTCATCTGTTCTGGTACAAAAGACCTTTAACGCATTCGCCAAAGCTAGGACTACCTTGTCTCCACGTTAAATAATGGTCCGACAATCTGAATATTTGCCGGTGCTCGTAGATTAAACCAGCTCTTAAATTCGTCGCCAGAGGCAGAAATACCGCCACCAGAGACTGAATTTGTCCTTCCAAATCCAAAATCTGCGCTAATAGAGATGCTTGTTACGCTTTCTACCGGCGAACCTCCTTTATTTTGTAGTTCTTGCCTAACTTTTTCTGGGCTCCATACCTCACCCCCATAAGGATGGGGTTTGTCTGGTTGATAGAGGTGGTCTTTTGTTCCCGAATCACGACGTACAAGCTCGATAACATTAAATATGTCTGCAACTTCCGATGGCTTAAGCCACGCGGTGTTAGAGTAGCTTCCTCTAGCTCCCCAGTCGCAATAAAACCAGGGAGAGGATTTGTCGTAGGCATTGGATTGTAGATCTGAAAATCCTCCTGCAGATCCTGTTGTTGTGTCGGTTGCATGTTTAGTGAACGACGTGGAACCTCCCCAAACTTCAGCAGAAGAAAAAACATATCCTCCGTGTGTGGAAGCAAACCATGCTTTTATAGGGCTTCCTCCTTGAGCCGCAACCTTGCCGCGAGTTGCTTCTACTGCCTGTGTCCAACCATCGTTTCGACCACCCGGGTCGCTAAAAACCTGACAGCTTTCGGTTGAGCAGATAGATCCGGAGCCATTGTTGGTATAGGCTAATGCATAGGAGCGAGCGGCAACTGCTTGCGCCTTAAGCGCTTCCTGCGGCCAGCTCTCTGGCATCTCGCGTATTCCCTTCATATAGTCTTCTAGGTCATACTCGCTGCCTCCTTCGACCCTAATGCGAACACCGGAAACATCTTTTATTTCATCAAAATTAAAATAAGCTCGTAGTATCGTGTCGTAAGACTGACCCGCTTCTGCTCGACCTTTCGCGCCGTACTGATTAAGTCCAACTCTATGTGGTGCGCCGAATGAAAAGAAAGCGACCGCAGGGGAGAAGCCTGGGTCAACACTTCGATCGTCAGAACATCCTCTTGCAGAGGTTCCTGCAGAGCGCGGAATATTAAGAGCTGAAAGTTTTGCTGCAACGAGAGACTGCTGCTGTGCTGAGAGTTGAGCTATTTTCGATCTAGTGCTCGCAATCTCTCCCTCAAGTAATGAGCTTTGGATGTCGAGTTGCTTATTGATTGCGGCCAACTGTCTCTTTTCATCAACTAGCTTTTGCTTTGTATCCTCAAGGTTCTTTATGTAAAGGACTATCTTAACAATCGCATTTCTATCTTCGTCAACCACTACTTTTTGGTAAAAGAAGTTTTGTAGAGAATCGGAAAAGTTTTCTCCAATTAATAAACCTATAAACGCAGATCCGCTTTTTTTAATGTTTTTGTAATATGAGCGAGCTCGCTCATCAAGAAGGGTTTTCTGATGCTCTAGATCCTTTTCTCCTTCGGCAACCTCTCTTTCTTTTTTAGCAACCTCAGCACTAATGAATCCCACTCGAGAACGTATGCCGCTGATTTGTTTGGCAATATTGGACTTGTCCGACTCTTTACTGTTTAGGTCTGCAGTTAAGGATGCCAGCTGTTTGGTTATGTCGTCCAGCTCATCGGCGTGAATCGATATAACTATTCCGAAAAATAGAACCATGCACAGTAAGATCTTGAAGAACTTTGACATGGTTTCATTATATCGCGTATCGTGTATCGTGTATCGCGCATCTCAAGAGCGTCCTTGCGTTAAACGTTACGCGATTTGCGTTTCGCGACGTATTAGTTTTTCTTTCGAAGATATAGTCCGCTCCCTAGGGCAGAAACAAGAATGGGGAATAGGATCGTAGGGGATCCTGTTTGTGGAATTGTCTGCGGTCTAGTTGCCACAGAGTTTGTTGAATTGTTGGAGCCTGTGGTTATGGCTCCTCTGACAACTCCGTCACTAGTCTTTACTGTGGTTTGGGTTGCCGCTTGCCCTGAGCTTGCCGAGGGGGTTGGGGTTGTTTTTCGTGCGAATAATGACTCGAAAAATCCCTTTTTCTTGGTATTTGACCCTGAGCTTGCCGAAGGGTTGGGGGTAGGCGTGATAAGTGCAACTTTTGGAGTAGGAGTCGCCTTTATATTTCTGAAAGCTATCAGTTTATCCGATAGATTTATTCGTGATCCAAATACAAACAGAAACACTAGCACGACAATGAGTCCGAGAATGAAGGAAGTTGCTTTATTAAAACCACTCATGAGAGTATTATAACACTATAAGATAGATTATTCAATGTCCTCAAGTATTACTCCTTAATTTGCTACTATATAAGTATGAATAACAACCCACAGAACATCTTCACCTGGCAAGCTCCGCTGAGGCCATTCATAAAGAGAAGTTCGACTGTAATTCGTTTTTATATAGCCCTAGCCGTACTCGTTTCAGTGATTCTCGCTTTCTTTGGAGATAGAATTATTCTCATTCCGGTCTGGGCACTTTTATTTATTTTTTACGTTTTTACGGTAACGCCACCGCAGGAAATCACAAATAAAATTTCTCGGTTTGGAATTGTCACGAGCGGCAACACGATACGCTGGGAGGATCTTTCCCACTTCTTCTTTACTCAGCGGTTTGGATATGATATTTTGGTCCTCGTAACGCATGCGCCATATTTGCATCATTTCTATCTTGTCATCCCCAATGAAGAAGTAAAAAAGATCGTAGCCGAGTCTCTGTCGTCACATATCTTATTCCAAGAACACCCCCAAAAGACGCTAACGGATAAGCTAATTGAGTGGTTTTCACACCTCGTTCCCACTGAAGAGTTTGTCACGAACTCAGTTTCCGAGCAAAAACATCCGCCATTATCTCCTTCACCCCAAGTAGTCGACCCCATCGCTTCACCCCTTCATCAGTCGTTACAATATACGCAGCTTCCTCCTTCGCTAACACAATCAGATCTAGGTCAGCAAGGCTATCAAGAAAGCCAGCCCGAGTCGCCTGACGGTAGCGATCGCGCAATCCTTTAATATGCTTTCCGATCGTCATCTGGAACTCTTTCTTCGGAAGAACTTCCTTTCCCATCATCTGTGTAGCTATGGCCTCGAATTCTTCCTCAGCGATCTGTAGGCCACGATAGCTTCGCTTGCGTATATCGTCCACCAACTCATATAGGAAATGAAGAGCGACTGGATTCTTGCCTAAATCCGGTGATTTGACAGTAATTTGCTCGAGAAATGACTTCATTAAAGGCTCTTCTTTGTTTTCAAAAAAACTCATTATCTCGTCGATGATTCTTGGTGGCATATAAAATTCGGCTGTTTTCGCAGCCCTTGCTTCTTTCATAGCTTTAGTAAGCCCTTCCATAACAACATTGGTTGTGTTCCCGAAGCCCAGATTAGCATCCATATTGAACAATAGATTAGTATCTAGTACGTATTTTTCCATATAAGTATGATAGCACAGATGTAATTTCAAAGCTCAAATGTCAAATAAAATCTGAAGCCAAAAGCTAGAACTTTTAAATTTTAGGTTTTTAAATTTATTTGATATTGGGATTTTGAGTTTAATGCAGTTTGATGTATTGCATATTTGTGCATATGTCATTATTATTTGTGCATAAGTTATCCACATATACAATGTCTGAGGCTGAATGGAACCAATTTTTACTTTCTTTAATCGAGGGAGCTGATAAAAACCCTGTTCTTTTCTCTATTCTTAAGCAGGTCTCTCTGTTGTCGGTAAGCGAGAGGTCGGTAGTACTCTCAACCGACAGTCAAGGGTTCTTTATATTCATTCAAAAGCGCGTACCCGAGATTGAGGAGAGACTGTCTCTTTTTACAAAAAAAACTCTTAGCATTGAGGTTGTTGTCTCTACTACTCAGGAAAAAAAGATGAAAGAGGCGCCTCTGCTGTCGTTTGAACCGTCCCAAGAAGATGTCTATCGAAAGGCTGGACTTAACGGAAAGTACTCTTTCGATAACTTTGCGGTTTCAGGTTCAAATCAGGTAGCGTATGCGGCAGCACAGGCCGTAGCAGATAATCTTTCAAAGGCATATAACCCACTTTTTTTGTATGGTGGGGTGGGTGTAGGGAAGACGCACTTAGCCCAAGCCGTTGCGAGTAAAATTTTGGGAGACGACCCTCAAAAGAGGGTTGTTTTTAGTCCGGGAGAGCAGTTTACAAACGAACTGATCGAATCTATTCGTGAAAAAAACACAGCAAAATTTCGTAAAAGATATAGACATCTAAACCTCTTAATCGTTGACGATATTCAGTTTATCGCAGGTAAAAACACGGTTCAGGAGGAGTTTTTTCACACCTTTAATGCGGTTGTGTCTGGTGGAGGGCAGATTATTTTTACCTCAGATCGTCCACCTCAGGACATTAAAAACTTAGAGGACCGTCTTCGTTCGCGTTTTGCAGGCGGACTAACTGTCGATGTTCAGCCTCCAGATTTTGAATTAAGAACGGCAATTCTTCTTATTAAAGCTAAAGAGAAGGGTATAGAGCTGGGAATTGATCTGGCCAGAATTATAGCTGAGCAGGTATCCGATTCCCGCTCACTAGAGGGTACCCTTCTCTCTATATACGCCCGAACTCTTGGCAGGGAGGAGAAAATAACTCTTACTGTGGTTGAGTCTTTCTTCCATACGGAAAGTGAGGTGCGCCCTAAAATTAGGATTACCCCTCATGAGATACTTAATGTTGTTTGTTCATACTACAACATCAAACAATCTCAGTTAAAAAGTCCGATCCGCTCAGAGTCACTATCTTTACCACGACAGGTTACTATGTTTTTACTTAGAAGAGAGTTAAATATGAAACACCAAGAGATAGCCGATTTACTTAAAAGAAGAGACCACACTACTATTATGCATGGGGTTGAAAAGATAAATAAAATGCTCGTTAAAGACGATTTTTTTAAGAAAGAGGTTGATAGAATAATCCAAACCCTCCACCTCTCCACATAGATTACACAAACTATCTACATGCTAAAAGGCGGTGTTTGTCTTGTCTTGAAAATGAGAACTGTTTTTTATACACTTATCCCCACGTACTACTACTACGAAGTTTATATATGAAAATAATTTTAGACAAGGAACAATTACTGAATAACGTCCAGATATCCACACGCTTCACGTCGAAAAGACTCTCAACCATACAATCACTACAAGGAGCTATGTTTACCATAGAAGGAGACAAGCTCACAATATACGCGACAGACCTAAATACCAACTTTAGCTCAACAATAAAACTAAAGACAACCTCCAAAGAGAAGAAGTCGTTTGTAACCGATCCCAAAAAACTTGCTGAATTCCTCGCCTTACTAGCACCAGGAGACATCGTACTTATAGTTGAAGAAAAAAAAATTACCATACAGAAAGAAAAAAACCAAGGATTTTTTAACATAATGGAAAGTGGCGACTTTCCATTACCGCCAAAACTAATAGAAAAACCAATAGTTCTAAAAGCCGAACAATTTAAAAAAACACTTCCACTTGTTTTATTTGCTGCATCAAGAGACGAAGCAAGACCGGCTTTATCCGGCGTAAACTTTGTATCCAGTGATGGGGAGCTTGTTACAGTAGCCACAGACGGATTTAGACTGTCTTTACTTAAAGAAAAAAATACACAGAAAGTACCTTCGATGTTGGTTCCTAGAGTATTTTTTGAGGAGGTATTAAGTGGGCTTAAGGAAGAAGATGAGATTAACTTTACAACCTCCGAAAAGGAAAAGATGGTTAAGTTTTCAACCCCTACGAAGGAGTATTACAGCCGAGTAATTGAAGGGGCGTTTCCTCCCTTTGAAAAGGTTATACCAACCGAAAAAAAACAAACAATTATCACAGATCGAGAGGAACTATTAAGAAACATTAAAATAGCGTCGTTATTCGCCCGTGAACAATCAAATATTATTATTCTTAAGGGTGAGAAAGGCGTGATTCAAATACGTCCAAAAACCGACAACAGTGATGAAAACACCTCAACTCAAGACGCAGAGATTGAGGGAGACGCTATTCAAGTAGCGTTCAACGCAAGATTTTTATTAGATTTTCTCCAGAACGTATCAGGTAAAAAAATAACCATTGAGCTGCTCAGATCAGACGCCCCTACGGTATTTAAGACGGATAATCAGAAAAACTTCATCCACATAATTATGCCCGTTAGGATTCAATCCTAACCACGTATATCGTATAAGGTATTTGGTATTTCGTATAAAATTCCACGCAAAAACATACGAGATACGTCATACGATATACGAAGTAGTTTAGAGTTCCTCTATCTTATCTTTCTTATGGGGGGTTTCTTTAACCAAGCTTAAGAAACGCTCGGTTGAAGAAAGACGTTTGTGGCCAACTATTTTAGCAATATAGTCTATAGAGTATCCAGCCATGAGTTGATGCGCTATAAAGGTATTTCTAAAGTCGTTGATAGTGGCATTTTCTATACCAACCTCCTTAAAACACCTCATAATTATCTGGCGAACATTTCTAATAAGCAAACCTTTACCCGTACGAGTCACAAATAGTAAATCGTCAGGAGATGTCTGGCTGCCTCTTACTGCTAGATAGTCATCAATGGCTTTTTTAACAGATGGACTAAGGGGAACCTCTCGCCCAGAGCTCTTACCATAGCCTCTCACAACTAAAGCGGAGTCCTTAACATCCGATACGCAGATACTTGTAAGCTCACCAATTCTCACGCCGGTTTGGAGCAATATCTCAACAACGGCATAGGTTCGAGGGTCTTCTTTGGCAACGTCCCTAATTGCACGGTACTCTAATTTACTAAAAATACGAGGCGGTGTCTGGATATATTTTGGGTGAGAAACTTCTAGGGATGGATTTTGTTCAATTATATTTGAGCTCTTGAGGTGCCTAAAAAATGTGCGTATTGAGTTGAGCTTTCTTGAGGCGGATTTTTTAGTGTAGTTTTCGGTAATTAACTTAGCGATAAACCCTTCAATTTCAGGTTTTTTTACATCGCGAATATCATTTATCTCTCTTGAAGACAGGTATCCGATAAACTGCTCTAGGTCCTTTTTATATGCAACTATAGTGAAGCTAGATTTGCCCTGAGACTGTAGCTGGGCAACAAACTTTTCTACAAGCGCTGGGAAGATATATCCATCCATATTAGCCTATAATATATCATACCTATGGCTAAATTTCAATAGCTCGTAGTGATCCTAAGTATATCCTACTACCTAATGTTATAGGCATAATCTTGTTTTTTTATAACACGTCTGGTATAGTAGATGAAGAAAATGGAGGTCTACATACTAAATGTCTAAATCACAACAGAAAATAAGCGGAGTAAACCCAATGGAACTTCTCCTACAAAAACAACAGGTTCCAAACATCAAAAAAGGTCAGGAAATCAATGCTAAGATCGTCTCCATTACCAAAAAAGGGACACTTTTTAATATTGGTTCAAAGGCAAATGCGGTATTAGGAGAAAAGGAGATTAAGGAGATATTCCTATATCAAAGCCATCTAAAACCCGGCGATACGGTAAAGGTCCGAATAATCTCTGAAGAGTCGAGAGATGGAAACCCAGTTGTTTCTATGCGAAACTTCTTCGAGCGTGGCAAATGGGACGTGCTTCTTAAAAAGAAAGAAACAGAAGAAGATATTGAGGTTATGTGTGGAGAGTTTGGCAAGGGCGGTGTGTTTATCGAGTTCATGGGAATTAGAGGAGTAATTCCAAAAATACAGCTTACCCAAGACTTTTTAGCTCACCCAGAAAAACTAGTGGGCCAAAGGATAAAAGCTAAGGTGCTTGAGGTGGATCAAGAAAAAAATAGACTCGTTGTCTCCCAAAAAGCTGCGGTACTGAATATTTCCCAAAAGGATCTAAGAAAAAAGTTTGACAAAATCAAGGCTGGAGACAAAAAGAAAGCTAAGGTACTTGGAGCGTCCGAGTTCGGGATATTCTGCGAGATTGATGGCGTTGAGGGACTAATTCACATTTCCGAGATCTCATGGGAGAAAGTTCGAGACGTATCTCAC
>OBLX010000060.1_pt1 | contig 21865 bp, 13 predicted proteins | sample 1519811 | NCBI WGS metagenome assembly OBLX01 (sample SAMEA3991476, study PRJEB22521) | metagenome | biome: anthropogenic terrestrial biome; feature: sewage plant; material: surface water | place: Sweden | collected 2012-09-26
TCGAAGGCCATCAGGTCGCGCACTCCGAGTCGCCGACCTCGGCCACGTAGGGCCCCGTCTCGCCGTAGTCCACGTAGTACTCGGGGCCGTCGGCGGGCTCGGGGAACCAGTCGAGGTCGAGCAGGTCCTTGCGGACCTCGTCGACCCCGCCCACCCGGGCCAGCCAGCTCTGGAAGGCCTCGCCGGCCTCGCGCTCGCCGGCGTAGCGGCGCACGACGCGGACTGCCGCCTCTGGCGCGTTCTTGGCGGGGAGGCGCAGCACCTTCTGGCCGAACTCGATGCGCTCCTCGCCGACGTAGCCGCCGAGCAGCATCTGGTAGCCCGGGGCGGCCTTGCCGTGGGCCCGGCGCTCGGCGCCGAAGAAGCCGATGTCCGAGGCGTGGTGCTGGCCGCACGAGTTCGTGCAGCCCGAGATGTTCGTGCGCACCCCGCCGATCTCGGCGAGGCCCTCGTCGTCGAGGCGCCGGCCGATCTCGTCGGCGAGTCCGCGGGACTGGGTGACGGCGAGGTTGCACGTGTCGGCGCCGGGACAGGCCACGACGTCGCGGGTGAGCTCCGCGCCGGGCTGGGCCATGCCGATGACGTCGAGGCGGTCGTAGAGGGTGTCGAGCTGGGACTCGCTGAGGCCTCGGAACACGAAGTTCTGGCGGTTGGTCACCCGTACCTCGGCGCCGAGCTCGCGCTGGATGGCGGCGAGGGCCCGGAACTGGTCGGAGGTGACGTCGCCGAGACGGCTCCACGCGTAGGCCGAGACCGTCCCCTTGGCCGCGCCCCGGACGACGTTGGCCTGGTGCCAGCGGTCGCGCTGGTCGCCGCTGCGGATGGTGACGGGCGTGCCCTGGCCGATCACCGGCGGGGTGGCGCCTTGGGCGAGGCCGGCGGGGGCGTCACCCAGCTTCTCGACGATCTCGGGGACACCGCCGGGCCAGGAGGACGAGGCCACGAGGAAGGCGCGCTCCTTGAGCACGCGGGCCTGGAGCTCGTCCCAGCCCATGGTGTCCACCAGCCACTTGAGCCGGGCCCGCAGCTTGTTGTCGCGGTTGGCGTGGTTGCCGAACACCCGCAGGACCGCTTCGAGGGTGGCGAGCAGGTCCTCCCGGGCGGTGAAGGGCTCGAGCGCGAGGGCAGGGTGGGGGGTGGCGCCGAGGCCGCCGGCGAGGAAGACCCGGAACCCGGCCTCGATGCTGCCGTCGGGCGCGGTGCGGGTGGTGGCGATCACGCCGACGTCGTTGAACATGGCCTGGCCGCAGTCGGTGGCGCAGCCCGAGAAGTTGATCTTGAACTTGCGGGGGAGGCGTTGGGCGAGGGGGTTGCGCAGGAAGTGCTGGTGCGCCGCCTCGGCCCAGGCGCTGATGTCGAGGGCCTCCTTCGGGCAGGCGCCGGCGAGGTGGCAGCCCTGCACGTTGCGCACGGTGTCGCCGCAGGCCTCGCGGGTGGTCATGCCCACCGAGGCCAGCTTGCGCATGACCTGGGGCACCTCGGTCAGCTCCACGAAGTGGAACTGCACGTTCTGACGGGTGGTGAGGTGGCCCCAGCCGCGGGAGTGCTCGTCGGCGAGGTGGCCCATCATCTCGAGCTGCTCGGGCAGCATCGAGCCGTAGGGGATCTTGACCCGCACCATCTGGTTGGTGCCGCCCTGGCGCTGGCCGTAGATGCCGTTGTTCAGACGGAACACCCGGAACACGTCTTCGGCCAGGTCGCCGGACTGGTACCGGGCGAGCTGCGCTTCGAACTTGGCGATGTCCGCGGACATCGCCGGGTCGATCTCGGCGTGCGGGAGCACGGGCGGGGCCTCCACGAAGGTCGGAAACCCGAGTGGATCACTCAGGTATTCGACCGAGTGTAGGAGAATCCCGACTCAAGTGGTCAAGTATTCTCGGAAACCACTGGTATCAGCGGTGCTCCCGCAGCAGCTCGGACACCCGGAAGGCCAGGTCGAGGGACTGGCGGGCGTTCAGGCGGGGATCGCACATCGTCTCGTAGCGGTCACCCAGGTCGGCGTCGAGGATCTCCTCGGCGCCGCCGAGGCACTCGGTGACGTCGTCGCCGGTGAGCTCGACGTGCACGCCGCCGGCCCAGGTGCCCTCGGCTCGGTGGGCGGCGAAGAAGCCGGCGATCTCGGCCAGCACATCGTCGAAGTGGCGGGTCTTGTGGCCGGTGCCGCTGGTGAAGGTGTTGCCGTGCATGGGATCGCAGGCCCACACCACCGGATGGCCGGCGTCGCGCACCGCGGCGAGCAGCGGGGGCAGGCCGGCCTCGATGCGCTCGGCGCCCATGCGGCTGATGAGGGTGAGGCGACCGGGGATGCGGTCGGGGTTGAGGCGCTCGCACAGGGCCAGCACCTCGTCGGGCGTGACGCCGGGACCCACCTTGGCACCCACGGGGTTGTGCACTCCGGAGAGGTACTCGACGTGTGCACCTCCGGGCTCCCGGGTGCGCTCGCCCACCCACAGCATGTGGGCCGAGCAGTCGTACCAGTCACCGGTCAGCGAGTCCTTGCGGGTGAGCGCCTCTTCGTAGCCCAGGATGAGGGCTTCGTGGCTCGTGTAGAAGTCGACCTGGTGCAGGTCGGGCTGCGACGTCGTGTCGACCCCGCAGGCCTTCATGAAACGCAGGGCGCGGTCGATCTCGGAGGCCAGTTGCTCGTAGCGGCGACCCTCGTTGCTGCTGGCCACGAACTCCTGGTTCCATCCGTGCACCTGGCGGAGGTCGGCGAAACCCCCCTTGGTGAAGGCACGCAGCAGGTTGAGGGTCGACGCCGACTGATGGTAGGCCTGCACCAGGCGCTCGGGGTCGGGCGTGCGGGCGGCGGCGGTGAAGCCGATGGCGTTGACGATGTCGCCGCGGAACGAGGGCAGTTCGACGGCCTCGACCACCTCGAAGGGGGAGGAGCGGGGCTTCGCGAACTGCCCGGCGATGCGGCCCACCTTCACCGTGGGCACGCCCGAGGAGTAGGTGAGGACCACGGCCATCTGCAGGATCACCCGCAGCTTGTCGCGGATGGCGTCGGCCGAGAAGGCGTCGAAGGACTCGGCGCAATCACCCGCCTGGAGGAGGAACGCCTCGCCGGCGCTGACCTGGGCGAGGCTGCGGGTCAGCTCGCGGGCCTCGCCCGCGAAGACCAGCGGGGGCAGGGTGGCGATGGTCTTGACGGCCTGGTCGAACGCGCCGGCATCCGGCCAGTCAGGCTGCTGGCCGGCAGGTCGGTCGCGCCAGGACGAGGGGGTCCAGGAGGAAGAGGCCACGGGGAGAAGGATCGCGGGTCGCGGCCCCAACCGCCAAGCGGTTTGGGGGCGCGAGGCCCGCTCGCTCGTGCCGCTTACGCGGCGTCGGTGGTGGCGGCGGCCTGGTCGCGCACGGTGCTCACCGCTCGCTTCACCAGGCGGCGGGCGGCCTCGGCGGTGACGCCGAGCTCCTCGCCGACCTCGCGGTAGCTGCGCTTGCGCCCGTCGTGCAGGCCGAAGCGCTGCTCGACCGCGTAACGGGCCCGGGTGTCGAGCACGTTGAGCAGGTCGGTCACCATCTGCTGCTCCGCCCGGTCGAGGACCTCCTGCTCGGGCCCGGGCGTCGAGTCGGGCAGCAGGTCTACGAGCTCGTTGCTGTCGTCGTCGCCGATGGTCCGGTCGAGCGACGTGGGGGTGGTGAGTCGGTGCAACCGGGCGTGCTCGTCGTCCAGCTCGTCGCCGTCGCCCGCGACCTGGCGGAGAGCGGCGCGCAGGCTGGCCGACCGGTCACCTGGCAGCCTCACCAGGCTGGCCTTCTGGTCGAGGGCGCGGCCGATGGCCTGTCGGATCCAGAAGGTCGCGTAGGTCGAGAACTTGAACCCCTTGCGCCAATCGAACTTGTCGACGGCGTGTTCGAGGCCCAGGTTGCCCTCCTGCACCAGGTCGAGCAGCTCCATGCTCGGCGGCAGCGGGTAGCGCCGGGCGACGCTCACCACCAGGCGCAGGTTGGCCCGGATGAACCGGTCCTTGGCCCGATCGGCAGCACGCACCGCCCGGTCGAGCTCGATGCCGGTCTCGCCGTTGGCGATCCGGGCGCGAGCCTCGAAGCCCTTCTCGATGACCTGGGAGAGCTCGCGCTCCTCCTGGGCGGTGAGCAGCGGCACCAAGCCGATCTCGTTGAGGTACTGGCCTACTGAATCGCTCATGACACCTTTTCCACGGGTAGTTCAGGTCTCTCAACGAGAATTACTGCCCTGTGATTCCCAGTTTCAGACATTTTCGGGGGGTGACCGGGCCTCGGAACTGCTGTCCGGTCCGAGTTCCACCGTGCAACCACCGTGCGTTGCCGCCTGTTCCGGGGCCCGCTGTGACATCGGTCACCGCCGTGCGGGGCACGGATGCATGCCGAAGCACGAAGCAGCTTTGGTGGGAGGTGCGGAGGAACACCTTCGTAACCAGAATGACACATTCACTGGGGCGACACAAGCACCGCCACCCGGTCACTTCGATGCGCCACCTACACTCTCGGCCCGTGCCAGGCTCAACGTCCCTGCTCAGCTCGCTGCGACGGCAGGCCTGGATCATCATCGCCGCCGGCTGCGCAGGTGCGGCCCTGTTCGGCACCGCCTCGGCGCTGTCGCCCAAGGTCTACGAGTCGCGGGTCGAGGTGCGGCTCGACCCCGTGTCGCTCGACGAGCGCTTCGGCGCCCCGGACGCGCCGGCCACGAGCGAGCAGGCCATCGCCCGAGAGATGCGTTTGGTCGAGAGCGACGCAGTGCTCGGTCGCGCCGACGATCAGATCGAGTTCGACCACTCCCTCGACGCAGAACAGGTGTCCGACGACACCATCGCCTTCGTGGCCCGCTCGATCAGCGGGCCCCTGGCCGAGTCCGTGGCGAACACGGCGGCGACGACGTACCTCGGGGTGCGCCAGGAATCGGCCACGGGTCTGGCCGACAGCGCCGTGACCTTCACGCAAGGACTCGTGGACGGCCTCACGGCGAGGCAGGCAGCGGGGGAGGACGTTGCCGCCGATCTGGCCGAGCAGCAGGCACGGCTGGCGGACTTCCAGGCGGGTCGGGACGCCGTCGCCGAGACGGCCACGGTGTCGCTCGGTCCCACCACCGCGGGTGACCCCGTGGCCCCCCAGCCCTGGGAGGCGGCCGGTCGGGGGTTGCTCGTCGGCCTCGTCGTCGGCCTCCTGATCGCGGCCGTACGTGAATACGTGCTGGCCAGGCCCCAGATGGCGGCTCTGACCGCCTCGTTCCCCCGCCTGCAGTGGTCGAGACGGGACGGAGGCACCCTGCACGCGGCCTGGCCCGACCGGCGCAGACCGGCCTTCGTCATCCTGGGCGGGCTCGTCGCGGCGCGGGCGCTCCTGTACACGGTGCTCGGCGTCAACTTCATCCTCGACGACTGGAGCCTCGAGTACCAGCGAGCCATCGCGGGGACGTGGGAGTCGGTCCCGTCCGGGCAGGACCTCGTGAACGCCCGGCCCGGAGCGTGGCTCACCTTCACGCTGCTGCACGGCACCGTGGGCCCGCATCCCCTGGTGCAGTTCCTGGTGCTCACCGCGGTCAACCTCGCAGTCGTGCTGATCCTCTACACCGTCCTGGCCAGGTTCTTCGACCGATCGACGGCGCTGCTCGTCACGGCGGTGTGGGTGCTCCTGCCCGTCCACCAGTCGATGACGGTGTGGCCGGGGACCAGCCAGATCGCCGTCGGCGCGCTGGCCTTCCTGCTGGGCCTCTGGGCCTTCACCTGCGGCCGGTGGGCGCTCGCCGGAGTGGGGTTCGCCGCTTCCATCCTCTGCTACGAGCTCTCGGTGCCGGCGGCATTCGCAGCGACGGCGTTGGTGGCGGGGCCACTGGCGCCGTTGCGCCCCACCGCAACGCCGCCCCGTCGCCCGATCACCTTGCGCACTCGGGCGGGCACCCTGGTGTTCGTCATCGCCGCCACCGCCTGGTCGCGAGCCCACCCGGTCTACGACCTGGAGCTGCGCATGCCCAGCCCCGCGACGTTGTGGTCCGGCCACTTCGGCATCGGCCTGTTCGGCAGCCTGGACACGCCCGACCTCCTGGTCATGGTGGTCGGGGCGGTCTTGGCGGCGGGGATGGCGGTGTGCCTCGTGTGGTGGCTGCGCGGCGATCGGGCCCGGGAAGCGGGCCCTGCCCTCGCCGTCGGGGGCGTGGCGGTGTTCCTGCTCGGTCTCGTGGTGGCCTTCAGCACGACCACGGGCGTGCTCGGCTTCAACGACCGCCTCTACGCGCTCTCGTCAGTGGGCGCCGCCATGATGCTGGCCGGGCTGGGGGTGTTCCTGTGGCGCCGGCTGCCGGCCCTGACCCTGGTGCTCGGCTCGCTGTTGGTGCTCGGAGCCCTCGCCGGCCAGTTCGTTTCGCTGCGGTCGTGGAGCCAGTCCGGTGCCGACGTGGTCGCTCTCCTGGACTACCTGGAGCGCACGTACCCCGATCCCGCCGGCACCCACTTCATCGTGGGCCCTTCGCCGCCCTACCGGAACAGCACCGTCGGGGCGACGTCCCCCTATGGCGGCGCCGACGGCGCGTATCGCCTGGCCTTCCCCGAGGCCGGGCCGCCCTGTGCCGGCCTCGCCGAGCGTGAGACCGTCCCAGTGGACACCTGCACCGGCTCGATGGTCATCGCCAACTCGCAGGAGGAATTCGTCCCGACCGCATGGGGGGAGTCCTTGGTCGACTGGTCTCGGGTCCTCGGTGCCGACGGAGACCCCTGAGGTGCCCCCCGTACACTGCACCGGTGACCAGCAGGGTTGACCGCGTCGAGCGCATCGGGTTGTTCGGGGGGACGTTCGACCCGCCGCACGTCGGCCACCTCGCCGCCGCGGTCAATGCCCGGCACGACCTGGACCTCGACGTGGTCCTGCTCGTGGTGGCCAACATCCCGTGGCAGAAGGTCGGGGAGCGGGCTATCAGTCCCGCTCACGCCCGTCTGGAGCTCGTCCGCCTCGCCGTGGGCGACGTGGAGGGCCTCGAGGTCTGTGACCGGGAGATCCGCCGAGGTGGCCGCTCCTACACCGCCGACACGATCGACGACCTCCTTGCGGAGGCACCCTCCAGGGAGCTGTTCGTCATCGTGGGCAGCGACGCCGCCGAGGGCCTGCCCACGTGGGAACGGGTGGAGGAGGTCCGTGAGCGCGCCGTGATCGTCGTGGTGGATCGCCCGGGCGGCGCGTGGAGCCCGCCGCCCGGGTGGGCCGTGCAGCGTGTCGTGGTGCCTCGCCTGGAGATCTCGTCGACCGATCTGCGCGCGCGTGTGGCCGCAGGCCGTCCCCTCGACTACCTCGTGCCGGCTGCGGTCGTTTCGGGGATCGACCGCCTCGGCCTCTATCGTGACGCCCGATGAGCGAGCGGGACCGATGAGCAATGAGCCCATGGTCCTGCCCCCGAAGGGGACGGGCGAGCGAGCCCGGAGGCGACGAGAGCGGGAGACGGCCAGGGGCGGCGCGCCTGTCGGTCCACCGGCCGCACCCGACGACGACGGGGGAGGGCGGCGCAGCGGTCGAGGCGGCGCATCGCCGGGGTCCGACGAGAGCGGGCGGCGCGCCCACCCCCTCCTCCGCTCCACGTTCATCGGGGCGTGGGTGCTGCTCGTGCTCGCCATTCCCGTCCTCACCGTCATCGGCATCAAGGCGGTGGGTCGCAGCAACGCCGGGCGGGAGCTGAACGTCGAGAAGGACCCCTCCGCAGAGGGCTACGAGGCGGCCGTCGACCCGACGCCGACCATGCTCGTGACCCAGACCGACGACGCCGGCACCATCACCGGTGTCACCGTCCTCTCGTTGAAGAACGCCGGGGGAGGCAATCTGACCTTCTTCCCTGCCGGCACGGTGCTCGAGCTGCCTTTCACCGAGCGAGGTGAGGCCCCGATGAACGAGATCTACCAAGCCGCCGGCGAGACCGGTCTCGAGCAACGGGTGGAGACGCTGCTCGTCGCCGCGACGCAGGAGAACGTCGCGATCCTGAACAACGCCCAGTGGGCGAGCCTCCTGGCGCCCCTCGGGCCGCTCACCATCGAGAACCCGGTGGAACTTGTGACCACCGACGACCTGGGTGCACCGATCACCTTCGCCCAGGGGGCGATCCAGGTTCCTCCCGATCAGATCGGGCTCTTCGTCAACACCCGTGGCGCAGAAGAGAACGACCTCACCCGCCTGGAGCGCCAGCAGGCGTTCTGGACGGCCTGGCTGGCCGCGGTCAAGGTGTCGACCGACCCGAACGCCGTGCCCGGCGAGACCGACAGCGGCCTCGGACGCTTCGTGCGCGACCTGGCGAAGGGCGATGCCACGTTCAACACGCTCCCGGTGACGCCCATCGGCATCCCCGGGGTGGGGGCCACCGACTCCAACCTGTATCAGCCGGACCAGGCGGCGGTGGACCAACTCGTGGCCGACACCATCCCCCTGCCGGTGGGGGTCGGGCGTCTCCGGGCCCGGGTGCTCGATGGCACGGGCACCCAGGGGATCGCCGTCGAGGCCGCGCGTGCCATCGTCCCGGCCGGGGCGGAGATCGCCATCGTCGGCAACGCGGAGCGATTCGGGCGGGAGGAGACGGTGGTGCAGTACTACGACCCCGCCGAGCGGGAGCAGGCGCAGCGCCTCCTCGACGCCCTCGGGGTCGGTCGCCTCGTGCTGCGCGAGAACGTCACCGATACCGTGGACGCCACTGTGATCATCGGCAGCGACTTCGACGCCGAGGTCGCCCCCGGCGCATCCGGGGTGACCACCACCACGGCGACGGAGGACGTCCCCGTCACGAGCGTCCCGTCCGACCCCAACGCCCCGTCCACGACGATCCCCTTCGGCGTGGCCCCGACCATCACCCCGCCGACGGAGGCCCCCACTGGCTGATCAACCCCCCTCCCACACCTCGGGGCTCGCCCAGGACTGGGTGATCGCCGCAGCGCGCGCTGCTGACGACAAGCTGGGGGCTCGGACGATCGTGCTCGACGTCTCCGACGTCCTGTCCATCACCGGGTGGTTCGTGATCACCAGTGGCGCCAACCCCCGCCAGGTCAAGACGATCGCCGAAGAGGTCGAGTCGCAGGTCGCCGACGCCGGTGGTCCTCGCCCGTTGCGCGTCGAAGGCCTCGACAACGCCCGGTGGGTCTTGCTCGACTACGGCGACTTCGTGGTGCACGTGTTCCTCGAGGAGGAGCGTGACTACTACGAGCTCGAGCGCCTCTGGAGCGACGTTCCCCGTGTGGAGTGGAAGGCGGACGCCGACGGCGCCATGCTCAGTCTTTAGGCCTCCGGCCGCGGCCGACCCCGGCCGCAAGGGCCGGGGTCGGTGCGACAACCACTCAGGGTGGAGGCGAAGGGATTTGAACCCTCGAAACCTCCTGCATGCCATGCAGGCGCTCTACCAGGCTGAGCTACGCCCCCTGGGGTGCGGGGGCACACGATAGCAGCAGCACCCCCGCCCTCCGCCAAGCGAGAACGGGTTCCTGGCGGCGAAGGTGCCGTCGGTACGATCGGGGGATGATCGAGCAGCCGTACGACTTCCGCGCCATCGAGGAGAAGTGGCAGGCCCGCTGGCGCGAGGAGGGCACCTACGAGGTCGACAACGACGATCCTCGCCCCAAGTCGTACGTGCTGTGCATGTACCCCTACCCGTCGGGCGCGGCCCACATGGGCCACGTCCGCAACTACACCTTCGGCGACCTGCTGGTGCGGTACCGCACGATGCACGGCCAGGCGGTGCTGTCGCCCATCGGGTTCGACTCGTTCGGCCTGCCCGCCGAGAACGCCGCCATCAAGACCGGCGAGCACCCGCGCCCCTTCACCGACGCCAAGATCGAGGAGCTGACCTCCTCGCTGCAGCGCCTGGGGGCCGTCTACGACTGGCGGCGGGTGGTGAAGAGCCACGACCCCAGCTACATCCACTGGACGCAGTGGATCTTCCTGCGCTTCCTCGAGGCGGGTCTGGCCTACCGCCGCAACGCCCCGGTGAACTGGTGCCCGGGCTGTCAGACGGTGCTGGCCAACGAGCAGGTGCTGGCCGACGGCACCTGTGAGCGGTCGGGCGACCTCGTCGAGCGCCGCGACCTCGAGCAGTGGTTCTTCCGCATCACCGAGTACGCCCAGCAGCTGCTGGACGACCTCGAGGGCCTGGACTGGCCCGAGCGGGTGAAGACCATGCAGCGCAACTGGATCGGGCGCTCCGACGGGGCCGAGTTCGACCTGGTCGTCGCCGATGGCGACGGCACCCCGAAGGCCGACGGGCTGGCGCTGCGCGTGTACACCACGCGCCCGGACACCAGCTTCGGGATGACCTACGCGGTGATGGCCCCCGAGCATCCCCTCGTCCCCGAGGTCACCACCGAGGCGCAGCGCGCCGAGGTCGACGCCTTCGTGGCCAAGGTGCGCCAGGCCAGCGAGCTCGAGCGGGTGTCGTCCGAGGGCGGCCTCGACAAGCGGGGCGTCTTCACGGGCTCGACGGTGATCAACCCGTTCAACGGCCAGGCCGTCCCCCTCTACCTCGCCGACTACGTCCTGATGGGCTACGGCACCGGCGCGATCATGGCCGTGCCAGCGGAGGACCAGCGCGACTGGGACTTCGCGACGGCCTACGACCTGCCCATCATCCGGACGGTGCAGCCGCCGGAGGGCTGGGAGGGCGAGGCCTTCACCGGGGACGGGCCCACCATCAACAGCGAGTGGCTCGACGGGATGGACAAGGCGGAGGCCATCGCCAAGGCCATCGAGTGGCTCGAGGCGGAGGGCCACGGCCAAGGCACGGTCAACTACCGGCTCCGCGACTGGCTGCTGTCGCGCCAGCGGTTCTGGGGCTGTCCCATCCCCGTCGTCTACTGCCCCGAGCACGGCGCCGTGCCCGTCCCCGACGACCAACTGCCGGTGCTGGCCCCCGACGACGTCGAGTTCCGGCCCTCGGGCGAGTCGCCCCTGAAGTTCCACGAGGGCTTCCTCCACACCACCTGCCCGACCTGCGGTGGCCCAGCCACGCGCGAGACCGACACCATGGACACCTTCGTCGACTCGTCGTGGTACTTCCTGCGCTTCGCCGACCCCGCGAACGAGGACGCCCCGTTCGACCCGGCCGCGGTGGCCGAGTGGCTGCCCGTGGATCAGTACATCGGTGGCATCGAGCACGCCATCCTCCACCTGATGTACGCCCGCTTCTTCACCAAGGCGCTGGCCGACCTCGGGGTCGCCCCCAAGGAGCTGCGTGAGCCCTTCGAGCGCCTGTTCACCCAGGGCATGATCCGCATGGGCGGCACGAAGATGTCCAAGTCCAAGGGCAACCTGGTGGCCCCCGAGCCCTTCCTCGACGCCATGGGCGCCGACTCGCTGCGGCTGTTCCACCTCTTCGCGGGCCCGCCCCAGGACGACATGGAGTGGAGCGACACCGGCATCGAAGGCTGCTCCCGCTTCCTGCACCGCGTGTGGCGCCTGGCGGTCGGCGCAGTGGCGGGCGAGATCGTCGATCGCGAGCCCACCGCGGTCGACGCCGAGGTCGAGGCCTCGATGCACCGGCTCATCCAGCGGGTCACCGACGAGTACGAGCGCTGGTCCTACAACACCGCGGTCGCCGGGTTCATGGAGCAGACCAATCTGCTCTACAAGTACGTGCAGTCACCCGAGGGCGCCCGCCGGGCCACCCTCGACGAGGCCGTCGACACCCTGTTGCTGCTGATGGCCCCCATGACGCCCCACCTCGCGGCAGAGCTGTGGGAGCGCCGGCGGGGCGGTCACGTCCACGCCGAGTCGTGGCCCGTGGCGGACACCACCAAGGTGGCCCGCGAGGTCGTGACCCTGGTGGTCCAGGTCAACGGCAAGGTGCGGGACAAGCTGGAGGTCGCGCCCGACATCAGCGAGGCCGATGCGGAGGCGGCCGCGCTGGCCTCACCCAAGGTGCAGGCGTTCCTCGATGGGGCCGAGCCCAGCAAGGTGATCGTGCGGGTGCCCAAGCTGGTGAACATCGTCGTCTAGCTGCGCCGGCCGGATGCCGGCCGCGCTCAGCCCGCCTTGAGCGATTCGATGATGGGGAGCCAGGTGTCGGGGGCGCTCTTGTACGGCGCGTAGAAGCTGACCCGGTCGATGAGGCCGCCGAAGCGGTCGTGGAGCTGCGGTGCGATCTGGTCCGGGGGGCCCTGGACGGCGAAGGCATCGAGGATGTCATCGTCGACGAGCTCACCCATCGCCACCCATGCGCCCTGCTTCGAGAGCGCGTTGAGCTCGGTCTGGAGGTCGCCCCAGCCGTGGTGCTCCAGAACGCCCCGGTACGCCGGCGTGGAGCCGTAGAAGGCGATCTGCTCACGCACGCCCTTGGCGCTGCGGGCCACCTCCTCCTCGGTGGTGCCCGTCACCACGAACGCGGGAAGTGAGAGCTGGAAACCCCCGTCGGCGAGGGTGCGGTCACGCTTAGCCAGGCCACGCTCGAGCGCGGGGACCGTGACCTCACGCAGGTACGACTCGGTGGTGAAGCCGTGGCAGAGGATGCCGTCGGCGGTCTCGCCGGCGACCTCGGTCATGAGCCGGCCGACCGCGGCGAGGAAGACCTTGGGCTGGCCGTGGGGGTTCGGGCCCGGGTTGAAGAACGGCGTCATCAGCGTGTGCTGGTAGAAGTCGCCGCGGAAGTCGAGCTTGTCGCCGGTGTCCCACGCGTCCCAGATGGCGCGCATGGCCAGGATGAACTCCCGCATGCGGGGCGCAGGGTGCGACCACGGCATCGAGAAGCGCTTCGTGATGTGGGCCTTGATCTGCGAGCCGAGGCCGAGCAGCAGACGGCCGCCCGAGTACGCCTGGAGGTCGTAGGCCGTGTTGGCGAGGGTCATCGGGCTGCGGGCGAAGGCCACGGCGATGCCGGTGCCGAGCTCGATGCGCTCGGTGGCGCCGGCGCCGAGGAGCAGGGGCAGGAACGGGTCGTGGCTGGTCTCGGCCGTCCACACGCCGTCGTAGCCCACCGCCTCCGCGTCGCGGGCGGCGTCCGCCGCCTTGGCCAGGTCGAAGCCGAGTCCTCCATCCACCAACACGTGTCGTCCACCTTCGTTGCTCGGGGCCGGGGCGCCGGTGACGCTACCGTTCGCGCCGGGACCGGCGAGACCGTGGGGGACGGGATCGAGTGGATGCGCTGAGGGCGGGGATCAGACGGCACCCGCCCCTGGCGCGTGCCTGGGCGGTGGCCGGCCCCGCCCTGGCGCTCCTCGCCCTTCAGGTCGTGCTGTTCCCGGTGCCTGCCGGCGTGTTCCTGCGAGGCGTGATCATCGGCCTGCTCGGTGCGCTCATCGCGGTGGGCATGGCCCTCATCTACCGGGCAAACCGGATCCTGAACTTCGCCCAGAGCGACCTCGGCGGCATACCCGGCGCGCTGGCGGTGCTGCTCATCACCTTCAGCGGGCTCAACTGGTTCCTTGCCTTCGGCGTGGGACTGACCGCCGCGGTGGTGCTCGGCCTGGTGGTCGAGCTCGGCATCATCCGGCGGTTCTCCCGGGCCCCGCGCCTCGTGCTCACGGTGGCCACCATCGGCCTCTCGCAGCTGCTCGCGGTGGGGGCGCTGCTGCTCCCGAAGCTGTGGGGCGAGCGGCCGAACACCTTCCGCATCGACGTGCCCGTGGAGCTCCGCTTCGAGGTGGCGCCCATCGTCTTCTCGGCCAACGACCTGCTGGCGCTCGTCATCGCCCCGTTGGCCATGGCCGCGGTCGGGCTCTGGCTGCGCTACTCGGCGGTCGGGGTGGCGGTGCGGGCCAGCGCCGAGAACGCCGACCGCGCCAACCTCCTCGGCATCCCCGTCCGCCGGCTCCAGACGGTGGTGTGGGTGGTGGCCACCGTCTTGTCCTTCGTCGCCCTGTTCCTGCGGGCGGGCATCGTGGGCCTGCCCTTCGGCTCGGCCTTCACGTTCACGCTCCTGCTCAGCGCCCTCGCCGCGCTCACCCTCGGGCGCTTCACCGACCTGCCCGCGGTGGCGCTCACCGCCGTGGCCCTCGGCGTCCTGGAGATCGCCGTCGACTGGAACGCGGACAACCCGTTGCTCATCGACCCCCTCATCGGGCTGGTCATCTTCGTGGGCCTGCTCCTCCAACGGCGGGGGAGCACCCGTGCGGAGCAGGACCAGTCGTCGAGTTGGAGCGCGGTCGACGACGTCCGCCCCATCCCTCCGGAGGTGCGCCACCTGCCCGAGGTGCGGGCGGCACGGGCCGGCGGGGTCGTGGCCGTGGCCGGCATCGCCCTCGCGCTGCCCCACCTGCTCGGCACCGAGGACTCGCTCAAGGCGTCGGCCGTGCTCATCTTCGCCCTGGTGGGCCTCTCGGTGGTCACCCTCACCGGGTGGGCGGGGCAGGTCTCCCTCGGCCAGATGGGCTTCGTCGGGGCCGGCGCGGCCGTCACGGCGGTCGCCACCCAGGACTGGGGCCTCGACCTGGCCCTGGCGTTGCCCCTGGCCGGCGTGGCCGGCGCCCTCATCGCACTGGTGGTCGGCCTGCCGGCGTTGCGTCTGCGGGGTCTCTTCCTGGCGGTCACCACGCTGGCGTTCACCCTCGCCATGTCGTCGTACTTCTTGAACCAGGAGTTCTTCGGCTGGGTGCCGACCGGGCGCATCGATCGGCCGCCGCTGTTCGGCCGCATCGACCTCGACTCGCCGAGCCGCATCTACTACCTGGTCCTGGCCGTGCTGGTGCTGGTACTGGTGGCCCTGCGAGGCGTACGGGCCAGCCGCACCGGCCGGGTGCTGCTGGCGCTACGCGAGAACGAACGGGCGGCGCAGGCCTTCGGGGTCAACGCCACCCGGGTGAAGCTTCTGGCCTTCGCGCTGTCGGGAGCGGTCGCCGCGGTCGCCGGCGGGCTCCTGCTCGAGCACCAGCAGGCCTTCACGCCGGCGCTCTACGGGCCCTTCGAGAGCGTCAACGTGTTCATCGCGACCGTGATCGGCGGTCTCGGCACCTTGGCGGGCGGCATCCTCGGCGCCCTGTTCCTGCGCGGCGCCCAGTGGTTCCTGCCCACCGAGTGGCAGGCCCTGGCCGCACCCGTGGGCGTGCTGCTCGTCCTGCTGGTGCTGCCGAGCGGCATCGGCGGTCTCTGGTTCCGTGGGCGCGACGCCGCCCTGCGCTGGGTGGCGGTCCGCCGGGGGCTGCTGCTGCCGAGCCTGGTGGCCGACGCTGCCGAGCCGCCGGCGCCCGCCCCCGAGCCGACGCCGGGCGCCGACGAGGCCGCCGCCTGATGGCCCAGGTCACGACCCCGGCACCGGCCCCGGCGCAGCCGCGGTCGGGCTTCGCCCGCGTGATCGCGGCGGTGGCCCACCCCGGCACCTGGTTGTTCGAGGTGACCGGCGGGGGACCGGTGTTCCCCATCGTCGTCCTGTTCGGCCTGAACGCCGTGGACGAACTCGATCGAACCGCCTTCGGGGTCCTGCTGCCCGACATCCAGGACAGCTTCGGCCTCGACCTGCAGGGCGTGCTGGCGCTCGTCGCCGTCGTGCTCGCCGGCGCCCTGGCCCTCCAGGTGCCCATCGCCCACCTCGCCGACCGCCACAACCGTGTGGCCATCACCATCATCGGGGCCATCTCCTGGGGCATCTTCTCGGTGCTCACCGGCCTCGCCACCTCGGTGGTGATGCTGGCCGTCGTCCGGGCCGGCTCCGGCATCGGCAAGGCGGTGGTCGACCCCACCCACAACTCCCTGATCGCCGACTACTACAGCGTCGAGGTCCGCCCACGCGTCTACTCGTTGCACCGGGCGGCGAACGTGGTCGGCCAGATGCTCGGCCCACTGTTGGCCGGCGTCATCGCCTACGCCTGGGGCTGGCGGGCGCCGTTCATCCTCTTCGCCATCCCCACGTTCGTGTTCGTGATCATGGCCTTCCGCCTGCACGAGCCGGTCCGGGGCGCCCAGGAACGGCGGGCCATGGGGGCCTCCGAGGACGCCATCGCCACCGAGGAGGAGCCACCGTCCTTCGCCGAGTCGTGGCGCATGGTGTGGCGCATCGAGGCGCTCCGGCGCATCTGGTACGCCCTGCCCTTCCTCGCCGCTTCGCTCATCGGCTTCGTCTCCCTGGCTTCCCTGCTGTACGCCGACGTCTTCGACCTCGACGAACGGGCCCGCGGCTTCGTGGCCGCCGGCGTCGAGCCGCTTCAGTTCGCCGGCCTGATCATCGGCGCCCGGGTGGGCACCCGCCTGATCGCCAAGGACCCCGGCCTGGTGCTGCGCTTCGTGTCGCTGGTCGCCCTGGTCACGTCCGCCCTCAGCCTCGGCTTCGCCATGGCGCCCAACCTCGCGGTCGCGGTCATCACCAACGCCCTGATCTCGGCCTCCCTCGCCATCATCGGCCCTGGCGTCCTCGCCGCCCTGTCGCTGGCCATCCCGCCCCGGGCCCGGTCGATGGGCTTCTCGGTGGCGTCGCTTTGGGTGTTGCCCGGACTCATCGTCCTGCCGCTGATCGGGTGGGTGGGCGACAACTGGGGGATCCGACAGGGCATGGCGGTGATGACCCCGGTGTTCCTGGTGGGCGGCCTCGTCATCGCCGGCGCCGGCAAGGTGATCGGACGGGACATCCAGCAGGTGTGGACGACCGCCGCCGCCCGCTCGGAGGCGCTGTGGGAGCGACGCCACGGGAACTCGAAGATCCTCCTCGTGCGCCAGCTCAACGTCGCGTACAACGGCGTGCAGGTGCTCTTCGACGTGGACTTCGAGGTGGAGGAAGGCGCCGTGGTGGCCCTCCTGGGCACCAACGGCGCGGGCAAGTCGACGCTGCTGAAGGCCATCGCCGGGCTGGTCCCCGCGGATCGAGGGGCGGTGATCTTCGACGGCCGCGAGGTCACCTTCGCTCCGCCGGACGAAGTGGCCGGTCACGGCGTCGTGCTCATGCCGGGCGGTGCCGGGGTGTTCCCCAGCCTCACCGTTGCCGAGAACCTCGCGGTGGCAGGTTGGCTGCACCACGGGCGCGACGACGCGCTGACGGCCGACGACGCTCTCGGGCGCTTCCCGGCCCTGCGCGAGCGCCTGGGCGAGCCCGCCGCCAACCTCTCGGGCGGCCAGCAGCAGATGCTGGCGCTGGCCATGGCCCTGCGCACGAAGCCGAGGCTGATGATGATCGACGAGCTCACCCTCGGCCTGGCACCCGTGATCGTCGAGCAACTCATCCCGGTGATCCGCGAGCTGCGCGACGCCGGCACGACCGTGATCCTCGTCGAGCAATCCGTGAACCTGGCCCTCACCCTGGCCGAGACCGCCTACTTCATGGAGAAGGGCGAGATCCGCTTCCACGGCCCGGCCACCGACCTGCTCGAGCGGCCCGATCTCCTGCGGTCGGTCTTCCTCGAAGGGGCCGGCACGGCACCCGACTCGACGGCGCCCGCCGCTCGCAGCCAAGGGGCCGAGTCGGTCCGGGTGCGCGAGCACCCGGGCCCGGCCGACGAGGACGGTGAAGCGCCGCCGGCGCTCAGGACCATCGACCTCGGGGTGTCCTTCGGTGGTATCCGCGCGGTGGACGCCGTCGACCTGACCGTCGCGCCCGGCGAGGTCGTCGGCCTCATCGGGCCCAACGGTGCCGGCAAGACGACGGTGTTCGACCTCATCTCCGGGTTCACGCCAGCGGCGTCGGGGCGAGTGCTGCTGGGCACCCACGACCTCACCGGCTCCGGCCCCGACCAGCGGGCCCGGCGTGGGCTCGGGCGGTCGTTCCAGGACGGCCGCCTCTTCCCGGCACTGACGGTGGCCGAGACCCTCGCCGTCTCCCTCGAGCGCTGGGTCGAGGTGCGCGACCCGATCTCGGCGGCGCTGCGCCTTCCGCACGCCTACGACGCCGAGCAGACCGTTCAGCGGCGAGTCGACGAGCTCCTCGAGCTGATGGGCCTCGGCGCCTTCCGCAACAAGTTCACCAGGGAGTTGTCAACCGGGTCGCGCCGAATCGTCGACCTGGCCTGCCTCGTGGCCCACCGGCCCACGGTCATCCTCCTGGACGAGCCGTCGAGCGGCATCGCCCAGCGCGAGACCGAGGCGCTCGGTCCCGTGCTCCTGCGCATCCGCGAGGAGATGGGCGCCGCCCTCGTGATCATCGAGCACGACATCGCCCTGGTGCGCTCGGTGGCCGATCGCCTCGTGGCCATGGATCAGGGCCGCGTCGTGGTCGACGGCGACCCGGACGAGGTCCTGCGCCACCCCGTGGTGGTGGATTCGTACCTCGGGACGAGTGAGGTGGCGGTGGCGCGCTCGGGGGCCGCTCCGGTCCGATAGGTTCCCGGCCCGAGGGCGCGGGGGGTCGCGCCACGGACAGGGGGACTTGATGCTGTCGAGCAGCGACGAGGGCAAGTCGGGGTCCAGCAGCCAGCTGCGTCGATGGGGACCAGTCGTGGCCATCGTCGCCGTTGTGGCGATCGTGGTGGGCGCCCTGGTGCTCAGCGGCGGCGGTGGTGACGACGAGGACGCGTCGCCGACCTCCACCACCGCGACCGACGGGACGGTCACGAGCGACGACCTGCCCGAGGGCGTGCTGCCCTTCAGCGTGGCCGAGGCGGAGGGCATCGACGTGGACTGGCCCGACACCTGCGACACCGAGCGGGGCACCGTTGCCTACCCGAGCTTCTTCGCTCCCGAGTGCTCTGCGCCCTTCGAGGGCGACAACGGCGGCGCCACCGAGCAGGGGGTCACCGAGGACAGCATCAAGGTCGTCTGGTACCTGCCGCCCGACGTCGACCCGGTGATCGACTTCATCAGCGAGGGGATCTCGGACGACACCAACGCCGACACCCGCGCCACCGTGGAGGGCTTCAACGTGTTCTTCGCCCACTTCTCGGAGACGTATGGCCGGGAGGTCGACCTCGAGTTCTACGAGGCCACGGGCACCTCCGACGACGAGATCGCCGCTCGTGCCGACGCGGTCGCCATAGCGGAGGACGTCCAGCCCTTCATGGTGCTGAACGGCCCCCAGCTCACCAGCGCGTTCGAGGAGGAGCTGGCGGCCCGGGGCGTCTCGTGCCTCCAGTGCGGGCCGACGCAGCCGCAGTCGTTCTACGAGGACACCGACCCTTCGCTGCTCAGCATCAGCATGAACGCCGAGCAGGGCCAGTACCACACCGCTGCCTTCCTCGGCCGTGAGCTGGCCGGCCTGCCCGCCGCGTTCGCCGGCGACGACCTCGCCGAAACCGAGCGGGTGTTCGGCCTCGTCTACCTCAACTCCATCGAGGGGGCCGAGGAGTCGCTGTCCACCTTCGAGGACCGCCTGGACGAGCAGGGGGTGACGCTCGCCGAGTCCGTCGGGTACGACAGCCCCATCACCTTGCAGACGACCGCGGCGAGCGTCATCGCCAAGCTCAAGGACGAAGGCGTCACCACCGTCCTCTTCTCGGGCGACCCGGTGGCGCCCCGTGAGCTCACCCGGGAGGCGACCGCCCAGGACTACTTCCCCGAGTGGGTCATCACCCCGTCGTCGGTCCTGGTCGACACCAACGTGTTCGCCCGCACGTACGACCAGGAGCAGTGGTCCCACGCCTTCGGGGTGAGCACCGGTGCGGCCAAGACCGACCCATCGACCCAGGGCAGCGCGTTCCTCTACCAGTGGTACTTCGGCGAGGAGCCACCGGCCGACGACACGGTGGCGCTGCTCTCGGCGCAGCTCAACACCTTCTACAACGTGGTCCAGGGCGTCGGACCGAACCTCACCCGGCAGGGTTTCCGCGACACGATCTTCGCCGCGGCGCCGACCCCGTCGGCGGTGACCCAGCCGTCACTGTCGTGGGGGGACAAGGGCATCTGGCCGGACACCGACTGGCTGGGCATCGACGACACGACGCTCATCTGGTGGAACCCCGACGCACAGGGCCCAGACGAGCGCGGCGACGTGGCCGCCGGCATGTACGAGTTCGTGGACGGCGGCGCCCGCTACCTGCCCGACGACTGGCCCGAGGGAGACCCCGGCCTGTTCGACGAGGCCGGCGCCGTGACCATCTATGAGGAGCCACCGCCGGGGGAGGAGATCCCCGACTACCCGTCGCCGGCGAGATGAGCACCCGCCGCGATCGGCTCGTTCAGCCGTCCTGGTCGCGGAGGAAGCGCTCGAGCTCGGCCGCCAGCTCGTCGCCCGACTGCATCTCGAGGGGGGCGTCCTCGTCGCCCTCGACCCACTCGCCCCGGGCCTGGGCGTCGACGTGGGCTTCGAGCTGCGTCACCAGCTCACGGTGCTCGTCACTCTCCGCCACCAGCGCGTCGAGTCGGAGGCGGGTCGAGGTGGCCTCGTCGTGCAGCTCCTGGCTGTCGAGGACGAGGCCGCCGATCTCGGCCACGCCGTCGATGAGGGCCGCCGCGGCCGCCGGGTAGGGCATGGCGGCGGCGTAGTGGGGGACCTGCGCCCACAGCCCGACCGCGGGCAGCCCCACCTCGGCGCACTGGCGCTCGATGGCGGCCTGCACGCCGGCGGGCACGTTGATGGTGCCGCCGACGGCGTTGCCGACGCGCTGGGCCAGCTCGGCGGTGGTCGCGGTGGACGCCAACTGCGTGGGGCGGGTGTGGGGGACCGGTGCCGGGTAGGCGCCGAGGCCGAGCACGAGGCGGGTCCCGAAGTCCAGGGCGAGGTCGACCGCGGCGGTGGCGAAGGCCCGCCAGGTGTGGTCGGGCTCGGCGCCGACGAGCAGCAGCACGTCGTGACCGGCACCGTCGGTGGCGGCCCGAAGCTCGATGGTGGGCCAAGAGAGCCCGGTGTTGACGCCGTCGACCAGCTCCATCACCGGGCGGCGGGCCCGGTGGTCGAGCAGCTCGTCGGTGTCGAACGACGCCAGGAGCACCGAGTCGAGGAGGCCGTCGAGCGCGGTGGTGGCGCGAGCAGCGCCGGCGCCGGCGTCTATCCAGCCCTCGAGAGCCATGATCAGCACCGGCGCATCGAGCTCGAGTCGCTCGTGGATCTCGTACAGGGGCACGGGCGGCTCAGCCCGTCCGCTCGAGGGCCGTCGCCGCGGCCTGGGCCAGCGCCTCGACCTGCTGGGCGAAGACGTCGAACTCGGGGCCGCTGCGACCCTCGCCCATGGCGCCGCCGACGTAGCGGGCATAGACGCCCTGCACGATGCAGGCGAGCTTCCAGTAGCCGAAGGCGACGTAGTAGTCGATGCCGGAGAGGTCCAGCCCCGAGGTGTCGGCGTAGCGGTCGAGCAGCTCGGCACGGCGGGGGAAGCCCTGGACCGTCGTCGGCGCGTTGGCGAGGATCTCGTGCTCGTCCCCCGGCTCGGGCCAGTAGACCATCAGCAGGCCGACGTCAGCGAGCGGGTCGCCGAGGGTGCAGATCTCCCAGTCGAGCACGGCGACGACCTCGCCGTCGGCACCGAGCAGGCAGTTGTCGAGCCGGTAGTCGCCGTGGACGATGCTGGTGCGGGGCTGGGCGGGGATGGCGGCGAGCAGGCCGGCGTGGACGTCCTCGACCACGGGCAGCTCACGGGTCTTCGACTTCTCCCACTGCCCGTGCCAGCGCTTGAGCTGGCGGGCGATGTAGTCCTCGCGGCGGCCGAGCGCGCCGAGGCCGACGGCATCCACGTCGACGTCGTGGATGCGGGCGAGCACGTCGACGATCGACCGGCCGGCGTTGGCGCGCTGGGCGTCGGTGAACGACGCACGGGCGATGTCGGCGTTGCGGACCACGGTGCCGTCGACGAAGTCCATGACGTAGAACGGCGCCCCGTTGACGTCGTCGTCGGTGCACAGCCCGCGGGTGACGGGTACGGGCACGTCCGTGGGGCCGAGCGCGCTGATGATCGAGTGCTCGCGGCCCATGTCGTGGGCGGTGGCGAGCACGTGGCCCAGCGGGGGCCGCCGGAGCACCCACGCGCCCTCGCCGGCGCCGGCGACCCGGTAGGTGAGGTTCGAGTGGCCCCCGGCGATCAGGTCGAAGATGAGGGGCGGCTCCGCCCCGGGGACGTGCACGGCGAACCACTCGGTGACCCGTTCGGCGTCGACT
>OBLX010000061.1_pt1 | contig 21786 bp, 22 predicted proteins | sample 1519811 | NCBI WGS metagenome assembly OBLX01 (sample SAMEA3991476, study PRJEB22521) | metagenome | biome: anthropogenic terrestrial biome; feature: sewage plant; material: surface water | place: Sweden | collected 2012-09-26
GCACCGGAGGTCTTCGCGTTAGGTCAACCCGTCACCAACGTCCCGGCCGAGTACAACTAGGAGCAAGCCCCCGGCACCCGGCCGGGGCCGGAGACGAGCGCGAAGAGAAGGTGAGAGAAGCAAAGGAGAGGGCCCCGCTCAGGCCGTCATCCCTCCGTCCACCACGAACTCCGACCCGGTCGAGTACCTGCTCTCGTCGCTGGCCAGGTAGAGGACGAGCTTGGCCACGTCGTCGGCCTCGGCCACGTGGCCGACGGGGATGGCCTTCACGATGCGCTCGAGCATCGCTCCCTCGACGGTCGTCTCCGACATCATCGGGGTGTCGATGATCCCCGGGTGCACCGAGTTCACCCGCACGCCGAAGGGGGCGACCTCCCTGGCCGCCACCTTGGTCATGCCCCGCACCGCCCACTTGCTGGCGGCGTAGGCCATGGTCCCGGCCGCGCCCTGGAGGCCGGCCACCGACGAGATGTTGACGATCGAGCCCGATTCGGCGCCCACCATCGTCGGGATCACGGACTTCATGCCCAGGAACGTGCCCACCTGGTTGACGTCGATGATCTGGCGGTAGTCGGACTCGGCGGTGAGGGCGGTCGGCATCACCCGGAAGATGCCGGCGTTGTTGACCAGCACATCGAGTCGCCCCTCGGCATCGACGATGTCGCCCACGAGGGCGATCCACGCCTCTTCGTCGGTCACGTCGAGGTGGTGGTAGGAGGCGGCGGCGCCGATGTCGGCGGCGGTGGCGGCGCCCTCGTCGTCGAGCACGTCGCTGAGGTACACCCGGGCCCCCTCGGCCGCGAAGAGCCGGGCCTCGGCCGCGCCCTGGCCGCGTGCGGCCCCCGTGATCAACGCGACCTTGTCGTCCAACCGTCCCATGGGACCCTCCCCACCGGGTCCGTCCCGGCGCCGGCGGCCAGCATCCCAGATCCGCCCCGGCGCCGCCGCCGACCCGTCCGTGTGTCGGGGCCCTCCGGTAGCCTGGGGTCTTACAGCCGCCGATTCGCGGGGTCCACCGAGCAGTGTGCGACGATGAGGACGTGAGGGCGTCGGAGCAGCCAGGAACCGCCTCTGACCGGCCCGTCGAGGACCCCGACGACGACACCCCGAAGGAGGCGTGCGGCGTCTTCGGGGTCTACGCGCCGGGCCAGCCGGTCGCCCACCTCACCTACCTCGGGCTCTACGCCTTGCAGCACCGAGGGCAGGAGTCGGCGGGCATGGCGGTCAGCAACGGCGAGACGTTGATGGTGCAGAAGGACATGGGCCTCGTCGCCCACGTGTTCGACGACATCAAACTGGCCACGCTCCGCGGCCACCTCGCCATCGGCCACACCCGCTACTCCACCACCGGGTCGAGCACCTGGCGCAACGCCCAGCCGGTGTTCCGGGCCACGGCCGAGGCCGAGTTCGCCCTCGGTCACAACGGCAACCTCGTGAACACCGAGGCCCTCGCCGACGACCAGGGAATGCTGCCCGGCACCGTCACCAGCGACACCGACCTCGTGGCCGAGATGCTCGCCACCGAGATGGCTGCCGCCGGCCCCCGCAGCGACGAGCGCGAGCTCGAGCACGCCCTGGTCAAGGTGCTGCCCCGCCTCGAGGGTGCCTTCTCGTTCGTGCTGATGGACGAGGGCCACGTCATCGGCGTGCGCGACCCCAACGGCTTCCGCCCCCTGTGCCTCGGCAAGCTCGACCACGGCTGGGTGCTCGCTTCCGAGACGCCGGCGCTCGACGTGGTCGGTGCCCACTTCGTGCGCGAGCTCGAGCCCGGCGAGATGGTCATCATCGACGCCACCGGCTACCGCTCGATCCGCCCCTTCGACCAGGAGCGCATCGACCCCAAGCTCTGCCTGTTCGAGTTCGTGTACTTCGCCCGCCCCGACAGCCAGCTCTACGGCCGCAGCGTCCACCACGCCCGGGTGAAGATGGGCGAGCGCCTGGCCGAGCAGGCCCCGGTCGAGGCCGACCTCGTGATGGGCGTGCCCGAGTCCGGCATCGCCGCCGCCGAGGGCTACGCCCGCCAGAGCGGCATCCCCTTCGGCCAGGGTCTGGTGAAGAACCGCTACATCGGCCGCACCTTCATCGCCCCGACCCAGGAGCTGCGTGCCCTCGGGGTGCGCATGAAGCTCAACCCGCTGCGCGACAACATCGCCGGCAAGCGCCTGGTGGTGGTGGACGACTCCATCGTGCGGGGCACCACCACCCGGGCCATGGTCAAGATGCTGCGCGAGGCCGGCGCCCGCGAGGTGCACCTGCGCATCTCCTCGCCGCCCTACAAGTGGCCCTGCTTCTACGGCATGGACACCGGCACCCGCGGCGAGCTGCTGGCCGCCAACCTCACCGTCGACGAGATCCGCGACTACGTCGACGCCGACACCATCTCGTACCTCACCCTCGACCGCCTGCTCGAGGCCACCGGGGCGGTCAACGCCGGCTTCTGCGACGCCTGCCTCACCGGCGAGTACCCCATCGAGGTGCCGGTGAACCTGCGCAAGGCCGTGCTCGAGGTCGAGGCCGTCGAGCGCGACGAGAACGGCACACCGATCCGCCGCGAGCCGGCCGCCGGGTCGGGGGCCCTCGCCTCGGGTGACTCGCTCTTCCCGGCCGACGACGCCGCCGCCCGCCGCGCTTGACCCCGCCGGCGCCTCCCGTCGACGCCATGCCGCGGACCCGATTCCCGGTTCTGGCTCCCGATTCGACCGCTGGGGCGGTCGAATGAGGAGCCAGAACGGCGAAACCGGGGACGGCGGGAGCGAAGGCGCGACCTACGACGTCGACATCGCCGCCGGCGAGGACGCGGTCGACCGCATCAAGGCCGCGGTCCGCTCCACCTACCGGCCCGAGGTGCTGGGCGACATCGGCGGCTTCGGCGGCCTGTTCGCCCTGTCCACCGAAGGGCGGCCCCAGCCCGTGCTGGTCTCCGCGACCGATGGCGTCGGCACCAAGTCGCAGATCGCCAGGGCCCTCGGCCGGCTGGACACCATCGGCATCGACCTCGTGGCGATGTGCGTGGACGACCTGGTCTGCCAGGGGGCCGAGCCGCTGTTCTTCCTCGACTACATCTCGGTCGGCAAGCTCGTCCCCGAGCGCATGGAGGCGCTGGTGGCGGGCGTGGCCGAGGGCTGCCGCCAGGCCGGGTGCGCGCTCATCGGCGGCGAGATGGCCGAGCACCCCGGCGTCATGCCCGACGACGACTTCGACCTGGTGGGCTTCGCGGTCGGCGTGGTCGACCGTGACCGCATCATCACCGGCGAGCACGTGGCCGTGGGCGACACCCTCATCGGGCTGCCCTCGCCGGGCCTCAGGTCCAACGGGTACACGCTGGCCCGCAAGGTGCTCCTCGACATCGCCGGGCTCGAACTCGACGCCCCCGCCTACGAGGGCGCGCCCACCACGGTGGGCGACGAGCTGCTGCTCCCCTCGGTGATCTACGCGCCGGCGGTGCGGGCCGCCACCGAGGCCGTGGACGTGCGGGCCGTGGCCCACATCACCGGCGGCGGCATGGCCGGCAACCTCAACCGGGTCCTGCCCGACGGCGCCGACGCCCAGGTAGAGACCAGCGCCTGGGAGTCGCCCCGCATCTTCAGCGAGATCCAGCGCCTCGGTGCAGTCGAGCCCGCCGAGATGGCCCGGGTGTTCAACCTGGGCATCGGCATGGTCCTGGTGGTGCCGCCCGCCGACGCCGGCGCCGCGCTGTCCGTCCTCGCCGAGCACGGCCACGCCGCCGTCGAGATCGGCACCATCACCCCCGGCACCGGCGAGGTGCAGCTCACATGACCCAGTCTCCACGAACTCGACGCAATAGCTCCCTCAAAACACGAGTCATTGCGTCGAGAATCGGCGTTCGGGGCGACACCGGGGCCGGGGAAGCGGTGCGATGAGCGGGACCCCCACGATCGACGCGCTCATCGCCCACCTGCGGGAGCACGCGGTGCGCACCGACGGGCCGTACACGCTGAAGTCGGGGCGCCAGAGCGACTGGTTCATCGACGCCAAGGCCACCACCTGCTCGCCCCAGGGCATGCTCCTCGTCGCCGACGCCGCCCTCGAGGTCATCCCCGACGACGTCACCGCCATCGGCGGCCTCACCGTCGGCGCCGACGCCATGGCCTATGCCATCGCCGCCATCGCCGCGACCCGCGGCCGCATGCTCACCAGCTTCACCGTGCGCAAGGAGGCCAAGGCCGGCGGCACGGGCGGGCGCATCGCCGGCGTGCTGGCGCCCGGGGCCAAGGTGGTCATCACCGAGGACGCCGTCACCCGAGGGGTGTCGATGCTCGAGGCCGCCCAGGTCGTGCGCGACGAGGGGCGGGCCGAGCCCGTGCTGCTGTTGCCCCTGGTGGACCGGGGCGGCACCGTCGGCGCCCTCGCCGAGGCCGCCGGCATCCCCCTGCACGCCCTCGTGCCGGCGCCGGCGCTGGGCTTCGACTACGACCCCGGCTGAGCGCCGGCGCCCCGGTCGCCCAGACGCCCCGACGGGGCGCCATTGGGTCGGACTCGACGTGCGAACGTAATGTGCTCCCTCGTGACCGAACACCCACTGCGTGAGCGCCTGGCGGAGCTCGAGAAGCGCAAGGAAGAGGCCCGCCACGCCGGCTCCGAGCGCTCGGTCGAGCGCCAGCACGCCAAGGGCAAGATGCTGGCGCGCGAGCGGGTCGAGTACCTCCTCGACGAGGGCTCGTTCCATGAGCTCGACATGTTGGCCAAGCACCGGGCCCACGACAGCGGCCTGCAGGAGCGCCCCTACACCGACGGCGTCATCACGGGCTGGGGCACCATCGACGGACGCAAGGTCTTCGTGTTCTCGCAGGACTTCACCGTGTTCGGCGGCGCCCTCGGCGAGGTCTTCGCCGAGAAGATCCACAAGCTCATGGACCTCGCGCTGTCGGTCGGCGCGCCGCTCATCGGCCTGAACGACGGCGCCGGCGCCCGCATCCAGGAAGGGGCGGTCTCCCTCGACAGCTACGGCGGCATCTTCTACCGAAACGTGCTGGCCTCGGGCGTCACCCCGCAGATCAGCGTGATCCTCGGGCCCTGCGCCGGCGGTGCGGTGTACAGCCCGGCCATGACCGACTTCATCTTCATGGTGCGAGAGACCTCGCACATGTTCATCACCGGCCCCGACGTGGTGAAGACCGTGACGGGCGAGGAGGTCACCCTCGAAGAGCTGGGCGGCGCCATGAGCCACGCCACCAAGTCCGGCGTCGCCACCTACGTGGCCGACAGCGAGCAGGCCGTCCTCGACGACGTGAAGTACCTCCTGTCGTACCTGCCCTCGAACAACCTCGAGGAGCCGCCGTGGTTCGCCCCCACCGACGACCCCAACCGCCGCCTCACCGAGCTGTACGACCTCATGCCGGCGTCGTCGAACCTGCCCTACGACATGCACCAGGTCGTCAAGGCCACCGTCGACGACGGCGACTTCTTCGAGTACTTCCCCCACTGGGGCATGAACCTGGTGTGCGGCTTCGCCCGCCTCGACGGCCACCCCGTCGGCGTCATCGGCAACCAGCCCATGATGCTGGCCGGCGTGCTCGACATCGAGGCCTCCGAGAAGGGCGCGCGCTTCGTGCGCACCTGTGACGCCTTCAACATCCCGATCCTGACCTTCGTGGACGTCCCCGGGTTCCTGCCCGGTGTCGACCAGGAGTACGGCGGCATCATCCGCCACGGCGCGAAGCTGCTCTACGCGTTCTGCGAGGCCACTGTGCCCCGCATCCAGGTCATCACCCGCAAGGCCTACGGCGGCGCCTACGTGGTCATGAACGCCAAGTCCATCGGCGCGGACCTCGCCTTCGCCTGGCCCTCGGCCGAACTGGCGGTGATGGGCCCCCACGGCGCGGTCGAGATCGTCTACCGCCGCGAGCTGTCGACCGCGGCCGAGCCCGAGGCCCGCCGCGCGGAGCTGGTCGAGGAGTACACCGAGCGCTTCACCAACCCCTACATCGCCGCCGAGCGGGGCATGGTCGACGACGTCATCGACCCGGCCGACACCCGCAGGAAGGTCATCGCGGGCTTCGAGATGCTGCGTTCGAAGCGCGAGGAGCTTCCCAAGCGCAAGCACGGGAACGTGCCGCTTTGAGCGACGCGCCGGCGCCGGAGCCGGCGGTCTCCGCCGGGAGCAAACGGAGCCGTCTCGCGCCTCCGGGGCCCGAGGAGATGGCGGCCATCATGGCGGCCATCGAGGTCGCCTGGCCGCGGCCGTCCGTCGGCGGCGTCGACCCCCGGGTGGCCACGCCGCGGTGGCGCTTCTCGGGCCGGTGGTGGACCAAGCCCATCCCGTCCCGTCGCGACCGCCCCTCCTGAGGGGGCTGTCGAGCGCTCCCGGGGCACCGCTCCATGGAGTCGGTAGCCTCGCCGCCCATGGACCTGACCACCGTCGCCGACGACGAAGCCGTCGTGCACGACGGCCCCGTCGCGCGGGTCCACCGCGGCCTCAGGCCGGACACGCACTACGAGCTCGACGGCTTCGCCTTTCGCACCTTGCCGGCGCCGGGGGAGCGCCTCGCCACGTTCGCCACCGTCAACGACGTGCACTTCGGTGAGGTCGAGTGCGGGGTCATCCAGGGCCTCGACCTCGGCCCCACCTACCGCAGCGAACCCGGCGAGGATCCCTACCCCGAGGTGATGAACCGGGGGGCGGTGGCCGACATCGCCGCCATCGACCCCGCCGTCGTACTGGTGAAGGGCGACCTCACCAACGTGGGCAGCCAGGAGGAGTACGAGCAGTTCCTCGACTGCTACCAGGGGGCCTTCGGCGACCGCCTTCACCACGTGCGGGGCAACCACGACGGCTACCACGGGGGCACCTTCGCCAGTGACGCCCCCTTCCTCGTGGAGCTGCCCGGGGTGATGCTGGCCGTGCTCGACACGACCATCCCCCTCCACACACCGGGCCGGGTGACCGCCGAGCAGCTCGAGTGGCTGGCCGACGTCGCCGCCGACAGCGACCGCCCCGTGTTCGTGTTCGGCCACCACCACGTCTGGGACCCGACGTCCCACCATCGCCCCGACGACTACTTCGGCATCAACCCCGACGACTCCGAGCGCCTCGTCGACGTCGTGGCCGCCCACCCGTCGATCGTGGCCTACTCCGCGGGCCACACCCACCGGAACCGGGTCCGCCGCTTCCCTGCCACGGGGGAGGTGCCGTGGGCGGAGGTGGCGTGCGTCAAGGACTTCCCGGGGACGTGGGTGGAATACCGGGTGTTCGAGGGCGGGGTCCTCGCCATCCACCGGCGCATCTCCTCCCCCGAGGCCCTGGCGTGGAGCGACAAGACGCGGGACATGTACGACGGCACCTACTTCGACTACGCCTTCGGCGCCCTCGAGGAGCGCTGCTACCCCATCTGGCCCCGATCCGCGTGATGATGGGGCGATGACGGGGTCCGGGTTGCGCGCGCTCGCAAGGCCCCGCAGGGTCGTGCACGCGGGAGCGGTCGTGGTCGCGCTCGGGCTCCTCGCCACCGGGTGCTCGGTGCTCGGCGGCGACGAGACCACCGCCACGACCGTCCCCAACGGGGTGCGCATCGTCGACCTCGAGCCGGGCTCGTGCTACCTGGCGCCGACCGACACCGACGTGCGCATCGTCGAACAGGTGGCCTGCCGCGAGCCCCACGATGCCGAGGCCTACGCGGTGTTCGCCCTGCCCGTCCCCGCCGACGGTCCCTTCCCCGGCAGCGCCGAGGTGCAGAGCCTGGCCCAACTGGGCTGCCAGGACCGCTTCGCCGACTACGTCGGTCAGGCCTATGAGGACTCCGCCTACTACTTCGCGGCCATCGCCCCCACCCGCAAGTCCTGGGAGGACCGCGGTGACCGGCGGGTCCTCTGCTCGATCATCGCCTCGGACGGGGGTCGTCTCGAGGGAAGCGTCGCCGCAGCGGAGACGGACGAGAGCCAGGGTGGGGACGGCTAAGGTCCCCCGCCATACCGGGAGCGCGAACGGCCGCGTCCCAGGACGACCAGAGGAGCGGATCTTCGATGCGGACTTGGCTGAAGGCGCTCGGCGCCGTCCTGCTCGTGTTGGCAGTGGCGACCTCGTGCAGCGACGAATCGACCTCGGACAACTCGACGAGGGACGAGGAGGGCAACATCACCGAGGGTGGCGACGTGGGGGTCTTCGCCCTGGAGTCCGGTGACTGCTTCGACCAGCCGCCCGACGGCAACATCGCCGAGGTGGCGGCGGTGCCCTGCGCCGAACCCCACGACAACGAGGTGTTCGCCAAGTTCGACATGGACGGCGGCGACGACGCCCCGTACCCGGGCGACGAGGCCGTCCAGGCGGCCTCCGAGGAGTGCATCGGCTCGCTGTTCGAGGACTACGTGGGCATCGACTACCAGAGCTCGCGCTTCGGGGTCTTCCCCATCACACCGACCCAGGACACCTGGGAGAGCGAGTTGAACGACCGCGAGATCATCTGTACCGCCAACACCGTCGACGGCACCAAGATCACGGGTTCCGTCGCCGGGACCGCCGAGTAGCTCACCTCCGCGGACGCCCCGCCGGGGGCGTCTGCAGCGGCCGCGCCCAAGACGGGCACGTGCCGTCGAGGGCCGAGAGGAGCGCCAATGTCCGACACCCCACCACCGCCGCCCGAGGGTGAGCCGCCAGCGGACGCCGAGCCTGACCCGGGGGTCACCTCGGTCACGGGGCCGCTCCCGCTGTACCCGACGACGCCCGAGGCGACCCCGCCGCCCTCCCCGACGGCCCCGCCTCCGCCGGCGCCGGCCCCTGAGTACCCGGCCACCACGCCTCAGCCCGAGTACCCGGCGGCGGCACCGCCCGGGTACCCCGGCGCGACGCCGCAGTACCCGCCGGCACAACCGGCACAACCGGCACAACCGGCGCCGCCCGGGTACCCGCCCGCGGCCCCGGCCGTTCCCGGCGCCTACCCGCCGGCGGGCTACGCCGCGCCGGTCCCCGGGCAGGGCTACCCACCCCAGGGGCCTCCACCCACGGAAGCGGGCTGGGGTGCCGGCGGTGGCGGTGGCGTGCCGCCTTACGGTGCTCCACCCCCGACGGGCGGTGGCGGCAAGAAGGCGCTGCTCATCGTCCTCGCGGTGGTCGGCGCCCTGCTCGTCCTCGTGATCGTCGGTGTGATCATCGCCGCCGCCCTGAGCGGTGATGACGACGCCGAGACGGTCGACCGCACCACCCTCGCCACCTCGGCGACGACGGCCCCCGACTTCGAACCGGGCAGCACGACCACCGACGGCGCCCAGCCGGGGGACAGCGCGTTGACGACGCCGACCACGAGCGGAGGTGGCACCACGACGATCAACGTGTTCGACCTCGAGGTCGGCGACTGCTTCGACGTCCCGAGCAGCGGCAACATCACCAACGTCGACGGCATCGACTGCGACGAGCCCCACGACAACGAGGTGTTCGCCACCTTCGACATCGCCGGTGGCCCGAACGCGCCGTTCCCCGGCGATTCGTCCATCAGCTCGCAGGCGCAGACCCAGTGCACCGGGGCGCTGTTCACCGACTACGTGGGCGTGCCCTTCAACCAGTCGGAGTTCAACGCCACGTCCATCAACCCGACCCAGCAGACGTGGGAGCAGATCGATGACCGTGAGGTGATCTGCGTCGCCACCAGCGCCGACGGCTCGCCCCTGACCTCGTCCGTACAGGGCGCCAACCGCTGACCGACCCCATCCACCGTTCCGGGTACTCCCCCGTGTCGTCCACCGCACAGGGGAGTACTCAGGACGAGTCCAGCGTGCCCCCGCCGCCGGGGCCGTTGGCCGATCTGCGGGTGCTGGACGTCTCCACCGTCGTGGCGGGGCCCGGGTGCGCCCGCTACCTGGCCGACTTCGGCGCCGACGTCATCAAGGTCGAGCGCCCCGACGGCGGCGACACCACCCGCACGATGGGCTGGGTCGACCCCCGGGACGGCGTCACCCTCTGGTGGAAGCTGGAGGGCCGGGGCAAGCGCGCCGTCGCCCTCGATCTCAAGTCCGAGGAGGGCCGGGACGCCTTCCTCGCGCTGTGCGACACCGCCGACGTGCTGGTCGAGAACTTCCGGCCCGGCACCCTCGAACGGCTCGGGATCGGTCCCGACGTGCTGCTGGCCCGCCGGCCCTCACTCGTCATCACCCGGGTGACGGGCTTCGGCCAGGACGGGCCCTACGCCGGTCGACCCGGCTTCGCCACCATGGCCGAGGCGATGTCGGGCTTCGCCGCCATCAACGGCGAGGCCGACGGCGGGCCCGTGCTGCCCCCGATCGCCCTCACCGACGAGATCACCGGCCTGGTGGCGGCCTTCGCCACCATGGTGGCGGTGCACTCGGGCGTCGGGCAGGTGGTGGACGTGAACCTGCTCGAGTCGATGTTCCAGATCATGGGCCCGCTCATCTCGGGCTACCTGCTGCGGGGCGAGCTGCAGCCCCGGCTGGGCTCGGGCATCCCGTACTCGGTGCCCCGCAACGTCTACCGGACCGCCGACGACCGCTGGGTGGCGGTGTCGACGTCGGCCGAGTCGGTGGCCCAGCGGGTGCTCGACCTGCTCGGGGTGCAGGGCGACCCCCGCTTCGGGTCGTTCGCCGACCGGGCCACCCACCGGGTCGAGCTCGACGAGCTGATGACGGCGTGGGTCGCGGAGCGCTCCCTCGGCGAGGTGCTCGCCGCCTTCGAGGCCGCGCAGGCGGCGGCGGCGCCCATCTTCGACATGGCCGACATCGCCGCCGACCCGCACTACGCCGCCCGCGGCGCCGTGGTCGAGGTGGACGGCGTGCCCATGCAGGGCCTGGTGGCCCGCCTCTCGGCGACGCCCGGCGCCATCCGCTGGGTCGGTCGCCCCCTCGGCGCCGACACCAAGTCCGTCCTCGCCGAGCTCGCCGACGGTGACGATCGCGCCGACCCGGCGCCGCCCACGGACTGAGCGCCGGGCGTCGGGTGTCGGGGGTCGGTGTGGGGCGTGGTCGTGGCGCGCGCCCAGCGAGCGGGAGGATCCGGCGGCCGGCGGGCGTCGCCGGTAGCGTGACCACGATCGAGCGGTGCCGTCCGGGACCGTGGCGCAAAGGGGGGTCATGGCCTACACGCTGACCAACGAGGCCTTCGCCTCCGAAGAGGAGGCGCTCGCCGCCGCCGCCGATCGGGGCTGGCACGCGGTCGCGTTCGACGTGCCCGCCGAGACCAACGACTTCCACTGGCACGAGTTCGAGGCCACCACCTACGTGGTCTCGGGGACGCTGCGGGTCGAGTTCGAGGACGGCGGGATCGTCGAGTGCGGGGCCGGCACGCTGGTCGAGGCGCCCGCCGGCACCGTGCACCGTGAGGTGTCGCCCGCCTACCGGGCGGTGTTCGCCTTCGACCGCGACCCCGCCGAGATGACCCAGCCCGTCAACAAGCCCCTCGACGAGCACCCCCGGAACGCCGCCGTCTGACCGGCCGGTCCGGGCGGCCGTGCCTGTCGACCCCGCTCCCGGGACACCGCCGTCTGAACGGGCGGGCGCCGGCGGTGCCCGTCAACCCGCCCGGTCACCCGCGAGCGGGGTCCGGCCGTGGAGTCAGGCCGTGGGTCGGGCCGTTCGGTCCGGCGGCGGGGGTGTCAGGCAGCAGGGGCGAGGGCGGCGGCGGCCGAGCGGGCCCGGCCGGTGCGGACCAGCACGGCGCCGCCGGCGACCATCGCCAGCATCACCGCGGTGACCCCGAACCACAGGACGGTCTCGCCAAGGCCGGCGTAGACCGCGGCGGCGGGGAGGGCGGCGAGGCCGGCGCCGCCGACCTCGACCGCACCGGACAGGCCGAGGGCGGCGGCCTGGCGGTCCTCGGGGACGCTCGACGACACCACCGACTGCGCCGCGGTGAAGGCGAAGCCGTCGGCGAGGCCGTAGAGGGCGAAGAGCACGAGGACGGGCACGAGCCCGTCGGTGAAGGCGAGCGAGGGGGTGAGCACGGCGATGACGGCGAGGCCGGCGACGGTCATGCGGAGGTTGCCGACCCGGTCGGCGGTACGTCCACCGATGCGGCTGACCGCGGCGAGGGGGAGCGCGAACGCGGCGAAGGTGAGGCCGATGCCGAAGGTCCCCACGCCCTCGTCCGAGAGCTGGAGGGGGATGACGGCCTCGATGGCCCCGAGGAGCATCAGGTAGCCGCCGATGATGACGAGGCTGCCGACGAAGGTGCGCCGGCGGAGCAGGTCGAAGCTGGTGCGCCGCTCGGTCGACTTCTCGCCCGGGTCGGGGGGCAGCCGCAGGGCCAGCGGCAGGAAGGCGAGGTGGGCGACCGCGAAGAAGAGCAGCGGGGTGCGCACGGTGCCGACCGCGGCCAGGGCGCCGGCGATGACCGGGCCGATGACCATGCCCACGACCTCGCCGACCATCAGGCGCCCGAGGTTCTCGGCGACCTTCGTGGGGTCGAGCACGGCGGCGACCCGGCGCACGCCGGGCAGGATCATGCCCTCGCCGAACCCCGTGATGGCCCGACCCAGCACGAAGACCCCGGTGCTCGGGGCGACGGCCATCAGCACCAGGCCGGCGGTGCCCAGGAGCAGGCCGATCTGGATCATGCGGGGCCCGTGGCCGCGGTCGGCCAGCGGGGCCAGGGTGACGAGGGCGACGAGCGCGGCCACGAAGCCGGACATCACGACCACGCCGGCGCCGAGGTCGCTCATCCCCACGGTGTCTCGCAGTTCGCCGAGCAGAGCGATGACTGCGCTGATGGACCCCGACCCGAGGGCGAACAGCAGCTGGTAGGGCAGCAGCGCCGGCGCGCCGGGGCGCGCGGGGGCGACGGCTTCGCTGCTGCTCATGGCTCCCATCCTGCCGGGTGGATGTGGCTCGCTCCTCACCGGTTCCCGCGGCGCCCTGACCCGGATCCGGCGGTCGGTGCGCTCAGCCGGTCGCGCCGCCGCCGAGGCCGGACGGTGGTCTTGATCCAGGAGGCGAGTGCGGGCAGCAGGTCGACGGCGGGGCGCACGGGGATCACCGGGACGGCCCAGAACCAGTCCTGGTGGTCGCCGACCACGTCACCTCCGCCGCCGAGGGTGCCACCGATGGCGATGGCCGCCGAGCCGGCGAAGCCCAGGGCGACGGTCCCTGCGAGCGTGGGTTCAGGGAGCGACCGTGGGGGCGCGGCGCGGCGGCGCCTGCGCGTGCGGGCTCGGGCGTCACCCCAGCCACGCCGAGGCGCCGGCCCGAACGGCGAGGACGTAAGCGAGGGTGCCCACGAGGTCGAGGGCGGCGACGATCGGCGGTGGTAGGCGTTGCGACCCGGCCCAGGCCAGGCTGGGCCCGTTGGGGCGCAGCAGGACCGCGACGGCGGCGGCAGGGCGTTGGAGGTGCCCCGAGCGTTCGATCGCCCGGCGGGCGAAACCGGGGAGACGGCGGGTGGCGGACGAGGCGCACGTGCGACCGAGGCGGTAGTGGAACGGATCGGCCAGCGAGAGCCGGGCGGTGGCCACGGCCACGAAGGCGAGCGCGGGGGCGTGGGGTGCGGCGAAGGAGAGGAAGAGCAGGCGGGGGCTGAGGGCGACGAGCAAGAGGGGCCAGGTGGCGAGCACCGGGGCCGAGGCGGTCGCCACGGTCGACACCGCGCTCAGTCCGGCGAGGGGAAGCACCAGGTGGCGGGCCTCGTGGAACCAGAGTCGGTCCCAGGCGGCGAGGGCACGTCGGTGCCAGGAGTGGAGCTGGCGGCGGGGGTCGAGCTCGACGTCCCCGGCAGGGTGAGCCACCAACACTGCGGCGAGACCTGCTGCCTCCGCCATGGCCCGCAGTGTCGCCGACGCTCGTGACGACCGATTCGCCTGCGTTTGCACGGATGGTGGCGGTTCGGTGATCTCTTGTGGTCACCCATCCCCGGGTGGCGGCTCGCGTGACCCAGGGGTGGCTACCGGGTGGCCTGGCGGCGACGAGACGGCGCTCGGCACCGGGCTCAAGTGCCGTGGCGGGCCAGGAACTGGTCGACCATGGCGTCGATGCGCTCGTCGGAGAGGCGCTCGCCCAGGAAGAAGCGGCGGAAGAACACGGGGGCCACGAAGTCGACGGCCGTCTCCTCGACGTCGAGGTCGGCCACCAGCTCGCCCCGTTCGACCCCCCGGGTGAGGATGTCGCGCAGGGGGCCGAGGCGCCGCTCGATGCGGGCGCGGCGCAGGTCGGCGAAGGTGCGGTCGCCCTCGGAGCGGGCCACCAGCTCGGTCATGCCGGCGTGCTCACGTCGGCCACCCACGCCCTGGCGCAGCTGGTCGAGGTAGAGGTGGAGATCGCCCCGCACCTCGCCGGTGTCGGGACCGTCCGGCGCCGAGCCGGTGTCGCTGAGGACGGCGGCGAGCAGGGCCTCGTGGTCGGGCCAGTGCCGGTAGATGGTGGTGCGGGCGATGCCGGTGGCCTCGCCGATGCGCAGGTGGGTCACGGCGTCGGGGCCCTCGGCGTCGAGCAGCTCGCGGCCGGCCTTCAGGACGGCCTCCCGGGTGCGGGTGACGCGGGGATCGTCGCCCTCCGGCCCGCCGTCGCGGCGGCGCCGACGGTGGGGGCCGCCGTGGGGTCCTCGTCGGTGGGGAGGCATGGGGTCTCGATCCGGATCGAAAACTTTCGCAACATGGTGTTGCGTTTCTCTCACATCCACTGTACAACAACATGTAGCGCAACAAAGCGTTGCACAGTTTGAACGAAGGAGGAGCCCATGTCGGCTCACACCAAGCAACGGGGCCCCGGCGGGCGACGACTCGAGATGATGCGCCGCCGCCTCGACCTCACCGACGAGCAGGCCGAGACCCTGCGCCGGCGCCTCGGCGAACACCGCCGCCAGGCGGTCGAGATCATCCGTGACGTGCTCGACGACGACCAGCGGGAGCGCTTCGACGCCCACCTCGAGCGCCGGCGCAGCCGGGGCCGCGGACGGGGCCCGGGTCGCGGCCGCGGCCACCACGGCCACGATCACGGCCAGGGCCGGGGCCGGGGCGGGTGGGACGATGCCGGCACGGCGCCGGCGCCCGACCCCGCCACCGACCTCGATGGCCCCACCGACGCCGCCTGAACCCCGCGATCGCCGGACTGGTGCGGCCCGGTCCTCCCTTCGGAGGGCCGGGCCGTTCCGCGTCCGACCGCCGGTCGTCAGCCCTCGCCGCCGGTGCCCTGGTCGGCGCAGGCCGGGTGGTCCGGCACCACGACGGGAGCCGCCTCCCGAGTCGTCACGTAGATGCGGGTGGGCCCGTCGCAGACGACTGCGATGTTGGCGAACTTGTCGGGCATCACGATGATGTCCCGCGGTCCCTCGATGCGCTGGCCGACCGGCGCATCGCCGAGGCCGCGTTCGTCGCAGGATCCGGCGGTGGTGACGAGGATCAATCCCAGGACGCCGGCCACGAGGAGGCCGAGGCGCCGGCGTCGAGGGCGGGGACCGGCCGTGGCGTGTCCGGCGGGCGAGTGGGGGCTGGTGGTCGTGTCCATGCCGAGAGTGTGGATCGGTTCAGCGGTGCTCGCAGGGCCATGGTCGGGCGGCGGGACCGAACCCACGCCGGCTCGCTCAGTCGACGCCGGGGCTGACCACCAGGCGGTAGCCGGCGTCGAGCTCGGTGCGATCGAGCAGGTCGGCGTGGCGCGCGGCCCACGTCCCGTCGGCCAGGTCGGCACGCAGGCGCTCGACCCCGGCGGCGACGTCGTCCCCGGGGAGGCGGGCCAGGCCGGAGATGGCGGCCCGCACCCCGGCGTCGAGGTAGGCCTCGGGCCGCTGCCACCAGGCGTGCATGAACCCGTCGACGCAGTCGTGGGGGACGGCCAGGAGCTCGACCGTCCCGCCGCCGAGCGCGTGGGCGATGGCCTGCGGCGAGGGGACGTCGCGGTCCAGCTCGAGGACGCCGGGGAAGTAGTCGGCGACCAGCCACTGGCGGGCGTGGACGCCGTGGTCGAAGGTGAACACGACCACCGGGCCCGTGGTCACCCGGCGGACCTCGGCCAGTCCGGCGGCGGCATCGGGCCAGTGGTGCACGGTCAGGAGGGCGGTGGCGGCGTCGAAGGTGGCGTCCGGGAACGGGAGTGCGCCGCCCACCGCCCGGACGACCTCGGCGGACGCCGCCGCCGGACGCTGGGAGACCATCGTGGGCGACGGCTCGACCGCGGTGACGCGACGGTCGGCCGGCTCGTACGACCCGGCGCCGGCCCCGACGTTGAGGACGTGTGGTCGGTCGGCCGGGTCACCCAGGTGCCAGTGGATCTGGGCGGTGACGCGTGGGTCGGGTGCCCGCCGGGTCGAGTACCCGACGCCGATCGCGTCGTAGAGCGGTCCCTCGCTCCCGCTGGTCACCACGGACCGGTCGTCCTCAGCCGCGGACGACTGGGACGGGGCTGTCGACCTCGACGGTGCCGTCGGCGTGGGCCTCGACGGTCACGAACCCGTGGGGGGTGGGCACCGTGGCGCGGGCCCAGTCGAGGCCGCCGAGCGCCGGCGCCACCCGGACCGCGTCGTAGCCCGGCTCGGCCGGGGTGATGCCCAGCACGTGCACGATGAGGTCGCGCGTGGGCGTCGACGACCAGCCGTGGCAGCGGGTGCCGCCGTTCCAGTTCTCCGGCCAGCTGGTCTCGCCGGCGTCGACGAAGACCTGCCAGTCGCGGCACAGGCCGGCGATGAGGTCGGTGCGGCCCGCCCGGGCGATGCCGTCGTGGAGCACGTAGCGGAAGAACGGCTCGCACTCGACCATCTGCTCGTGCACGTCCCAGTCCGGCTCGGGGTAGCCGAAGGCCAGGTAGGCGCCGCCGTCGTTGCCCCGCTCGATGGTGGCGGTGTCCATCACCCACGAGTGGCGCAGCAGGCGGGAGCGGTCGGTGAGCCGGGTGAGGACCCGCTCGGCGCGGCCGGCGGGGACGATCCCGGCGGCCAGCGCGGCGGCGCCGCCGTGCTGGGCGGCCACGGGGGCCTGCTCGCCGTCGACGACGTGGTCGACGTAGACACCGCGGTCGTCGTCCCAGAAGGCGTCGAAGGCGGCGGCGACCTCGCCGTAGCGGGCGCGGGCCCAGTCGGCGGTGGCGGCGTTGCCCACCCAGTCGGCCAGGGCGGCGAGGTCCTCCAGGGCCCGGGCCCACAGGGCATTGAGGGCCGACGAGCGTCCGGAGCTGTAGAGGCTGGCCCAGTCGATGAGGGTCCAGCCCGTGACCCCGTCGAGCAGCCCGTCGGCGCCCTGGTAGGGCTCGAACCACCGAAGGGTGCGCTCGGCCACCGGGAGTAGCTCGGCGACGGTGGCGCGGTCGCCCGTGGAGCGCCACAGGTTGTGCACCGAGCGGACCCAGTGAAGCGACCAGTCGGGGAGGATGGTGCGGTCCTCGTAGGTGAAGTCGGCGGCGGCGGTCATGGGGACGAGGCCGTCGCTGCGGGGGCTGGCGGCGAGGACGGGGTGCCAGCGGGCCAGCGACCAGTCGGGGTTGGCGGCGAAGTCGACCATCTGGTGGACCACCGAGTCGCCCGTCCACGCCCGCTGCTCGCGGGTGGGGCAGTCGACGTACGCGTCGTGCGCGCAGAGGTCGACGGTGCGCAGGCCGATGGCGTGGATGTGCTCGAGGGCAGGGTCGCTGCAGGCGAAGGCGGCGCCCTCGGGACGGGGGCGGAGACGTTCGAGGATGGCGACCGCGACGGTGGGAGCCGCCCCCGGGCCGTCGGCGGGGGGCCGGACGGAGAGATGCAGGTGGCGGGCGCCGATCACGTCGAGCGACTCGAAGCGCTCGGCGCCGCCGCCCCGACAGACGTAGCGCAGACCGGAGTGCTGGCCGATGGGGCCGAGGCGGCCGTGGCCGTCGACCTGGTCGGCGGCGGCGAGGTCCACGACGGTGCCCGGTGCGGCGCCGTCGAAGTCCAGCACCACCGTGCCGGCGGCGACGTGGCCGAGGTCGAAGCGCAGGATCTCTCCCGCGGTCGGGCTCGGGAGGTCCCGGAACTGGTCGGACCCGTGCTCGGCGCCGGCGAGGAAGCCGGCGCGCTGCTCGTCGGCCAGCACCTGGTCGACGGGGTCGAGCTCGGTGTGCTCGTCGTCGGACACAGTGACCCCGTCGGCCGCCACCACGGCGGGCAGGGGGAGGCGGGCGACGAGGGTGGCGTCGTGGCGCACGGGCGGGCCCGCACCAGCGCCGCTCCGCACGGGGGGCAGCAGGAGGCCGAAGGGCTCGCTCGGGGGGTGGGGGTCGCCGTGGGTGCCGGTGTGGACGGGCAGGATCTCGACCGCCGGCGCCCAGCCGGCGTCGTCGAAGTCGGCGTCCTCCCAGCCGGCCGGCAGGGCCCGGGCGTCGAAGGACTCGAGGGGGAGGCAGGCCACGTCGCCCGGCATGGGCAGCGGCGTCCAGGCGTCACCGGGCAGGGTGCGCCAGGCGGCGTCGCCGACGAGCCAGCCGGCGTCGTCCCCGTCGGGGCCCGACCCGTCGGCACCGACGAGCATTCCGTCGCCCAGCCAGGCCTCGACCGCGAGGCTGCCGGCGCCGAGGGTGTACGACGGCGGGACCGGCGTCCACCACGAGGTCTGCTGCTCGAAGTGGACCGCGGTGATGGTGACGACGTTGGCGCCGACGCGCAGGTGGGGCGCGAGGTCGAACGCGTCGTAGTGGGCCCGTCGGGGGTTGGCCCGGACCGGCCCCCGGGCCACCTCGGCGCCGTTGACCCGGACCACGTGGCGCCCGTCGGTCCAGATGCGACAGGGCGCGGTGGCGGGCACCGAGGACAGCTCGAAGCGGCGGCGGAACAGCCCGACCCGGTCGCCCTCGACAGCGCGCTCGGGGCGGGTGAGGGTGGCGAGTCGGATGGCCGGCCGCTCGAACCAGATCCAACGCGACCGCCAGCGGTTCTCGAAGGGGGAGGGGTGCTCGACGCCCATGCGGCGAGCCTAAGCGGCCCGTGTGACATCGAACGGAGCGTCGTCGGCGACCGTCCGGCCAAGGGCGCCGTCGGTGTCACACCGCGTCGGCATGCTGTCCCGGTCGCCCATCGGCGGCGTCCTCGTCAGCACGGACCGAGTGCTCTCCTTCACCGCTCGCCACCAAGGAGACCGCCGTGTCCGAAACCTCTCCGTCCGCCGTGCCGCCCCGTCCCGCCCGCCGGGCCGATCGGCCCAGGAGGCGGCCGGCCGGGGGGACCGACGATGTATGGTCATACATCGTGAAGCGGACACAGATCTACCTCGACGAGGGGCAGGATCGCCGCCTTGCCGAGCGGGCGGCCGTTCAGGGCGTGACCAAGTCGGAGATCATCCGGGCTGCGGTCGATCGCTACCTGGACCACGATGACCAGGGCCGGCGTCTCGAGGCCTTCCGTGCCGCGGTCCGGGCCACCTCGGGTGGGGCCGACATGGATGTCGACGCGATCGACCGGCTGCGTGGTGGCGGTGCCGACCGCCTCGCCCAATTGCATCCGGACTGACGCGATGGTCCGGTACGTCCTCGATTCGACCGTCCTGGTCGACCACCTGCGCGGTCATCAGCCGGCGACGGACTGGCTCGCGGCACTCGACTCCGTCCCCCTGTGCTCCGAGGTGAGCCGCACCGAGGTGCTGGTGGGCGTCCGCTCGGATGGACGTGGCGCGGTCGAGACGTTGTTCGGGACGATCGGCTGGGTGCCCGTCGACGAGGCGGTCGCCCGTCGAGCCGGCGATCTCGGCCGGCGCTTCCGAGCCTCGCACCGACTCGGTGCCGCCGATCTGCTGATCGCGGCCACCGTGGAGGAGCACCGGACGACGCTCGCCACGAGCAACGTCCGCCACTTCCCCATGTTCCCGGGCCTCGTGGCGCCCTACTGAGGAGAGCGAGCCGGGCGGCCGCCGCTGCCGGCTCAGGCGGTCTTGACCACCCGGGGGCGGGCCTCGGCACCGCTGGGGGAGAGGTCGAGCGCCGGCAGGGGGTCGTCGCCCTCGGTCTCGATGCCGGGACGGCCGGATTCGAGCAGGTCGCGCCAGTGGGCGGGGTCGTGGTCGGCGGGGCGGGTGGTGGCCACGAATCTGCGGACGAGCTCGACGAAGCGCTCGGGGTCGTCGTGGTGGGGGAAGTGGCCGGCGCCCTCGAACAGCTCGAGGCGGCTGCCGGGCATGGCCGCATGGGCGGCGTGGGCGTGGGTGACGGGGATGACGCCGTCGCGGGTGCCCCAGACGATCAGGGTGGGCATGGCTTCGGCGAGGTAGCAGCGGTCCCGCAGGGTCACGACCTGGCCCCGCCAGTCGACGCCCGAGCGCAGCGTGCGGGTGAAGGCCACCCGGGCATCGCGGTCGGGCAGGGCGTCGAGGACCCGGGCGATCTGGTCGTGGTCGCGGCCGAGGTCCGTCCCGCTGAGGCGCAGCGCCTCGAGGCCGAGGCGGCCGATGGGTCGGGCGAAGGGGAGGCTGAGGGGGACGAGGAAGATCTCGGCCAGTGGGGCGGCGGCGATGCGCAGGAACGGGTTGACCGCCTTGGCCACGCCGCCGGTGGCGACGAGGACGAGGCGCTCGCAGCGCTCGGGGTACTGGTAGGCGAACTGGGCGGCCACCCCGCCGCCGAGGGAGTGGCCCACGACCGTCACCCGGTCCACGCCGAGGAGGGTGAGCAGGTCGCGCATGCCGTTGGCGTAGGCGGCCACCGAGTAGTCGGCGCGGGGTCGTGCGGACTGGCCGTGGCCGAGCAGGTCCGGGGCGATGACGGTGTGGTCCTCGGCGAGCTCGTCCATGACGTCGAGCCAGCCCACCGAGCTGTCGCCGATGCCGTGCAGGAGCAGCAGGGGCGGCCCGCTGCCGGCGATCCGGTAGGCCCGGCGGTGGCCGTGCACGGTGCGGAAGCGGACGCGGGTCGGGTCACCCATGGCCGAAAACGTAGGCAATCGTCGTCTCGGGACCGTCACCGGTGCATGACGGGAAGGTGAACGCCCGCGGGCGGCGGCCCGAGAACCTCGTGCGGGCTGGCCTGATGGGGGAGGGAGGCGCCTAGGGTGCATCCGGACCATTCGCTGAAACACGGAAGAACGCATGACGAACGCCCCCGCCACCGACGCGCCTGAGCACGACCACGACGACGACCACGATCACGACGACGAGGTCCGCGACCCCGAAGAGCAGGTGCGCCGCCTCGAGCGCCTGCGGGTGTGCCTGCTGGCGGTCGACCAGGCGGCGGTGCGACGGGCGCTGAAGGGCCTGCCCGCCCCGGTGCTCGATTCGGTGGCCAAGGCCGTGCGGGTGCGCACCCCCGTGCTGCGGGCGGGCTCGCCCAACGTGTTGCGCCGCCTCCACGATCCCCTGCTGCTCGACACGGTGGCCAGCGCGGTCAGCAGCGACTGCATCGACACCATCCGCGAGCGTCTCGGCGACGAGGCCGACGATCCGTCCGCCGAGGCCGTGCTCGAGACCGTCGACGCCCTCACCGACACCGAGTACCCGCTGCCCATGGTCCGGGTGACCCTGGCCATGGTCGCGGCCGGCGGCGCCGAGGCCTCCGAGGTGTGCAACGACCTGCTCGACACCGACGAGCGCTTCGCCACCCCCGACGAGGCCGCGCTCGAGTCCGCCCCGACGCTGGCGGTGGCGCCCGCGCCGACCGCCCGGGTGGCCGACGCCGACAAGAAGGCGGCCCGCAAGGCCCGCAAGGCCGAGGAGGCCGAGCGCAAGCGCCTCCAGGCCGAGAAGAAGGCGGCCGCCGAGGCCAAGCGCAAGGCCGAGCAGAAGGCCGCGACGCTGGGTTCCGGCCGCGTGGGCGACGAGGAGGACGAGGAAGACGTGGTCAGCGCGGTCGTGTCCACCGCGCCCTTCGGCACGGCCGCCGCAACGGCGCCGTCCGCTGCGCCGGCGGCTGCTCCCGCTCCTGCGGCGCCGTCCACCCCGTCGGCCCCGGTCGCCGCGCCGCCCTCGGCGCGGCCCG
>OBLX010000062.1_pt1 | contig 21390 bp, 17 predicted proteins | sample 1519811 | NCBI WGS metagenome assembly OBLX01 (sample SAMEA3991476, study PRJEB22521) | metagenome | biome: anthropogenic terrestrial biome; feature: sewage plant; material: surface water | place: Sweden | collected 2012-09-26
TTGCTCTCCGTTTGCGCGGCAAACACAAGGCCATTTATACGCCTCACGTCGATACCGGTGACTTCATCGTCATCATCAACGCAGCCCAGCTGCGTGTCACGGGTGCCAAGCCCATTGACAAAGTGTATTACAGCCACTCCGGCTACCCAGGTGGCATTTCCAGCATCAACTTCCGTGACATGCAAGCCAAGCACCCCGGCCGCGCTTTGGAAAAAGCCGTCAAGGGCATGCTGCCTAAAGGCCCGTTGGGCTACGCCATGATCAAGAAGCTCAAGGTGTACGGTGGTGCAGAGCACCCACACACTGCCCAGCAACCCAAAGTGTTGGAAATTTAAGGAGCCATGAAATGATTGGTGAATGGAACAATGGTACCGGCCGTCGCAAATCGAGCGTCGCCCGCGTATTTCTGAAAAAAGGCTCCGGCCAGATCGTGGTCAACGGCAAAGACATTCAAAAGTTCTTTGGTCGTGAAACCTCCATCATGATTTGCAAGCAGCCGCTGATCTTGACCAACCACGCTCAAACGTTTGACATCATGGTCAATGTGGCTGGTGGTGGTGAGTCGGGCCAGGCTGGTGCAGTGCGCCACGGTATCACCCGTGCCCTGATTGATTACGATGCAACGCTCAAATCCGAGCTGAGCAAAGCCGGCTTCGTGACGCGTGATGCGCGTGAAGTCGAGCGTAAGAAGGTCGGTTTCCACGGCGCTCGCCGCCGCAAGCAGTTCAGCAAGCGTTAATTTCATCAGAAGTTACGCAACGAATTGTTGCAAAGCAAAGGCCGCCCGGGTGCAAATTCGGGCGGCCTTTTCTATTCAACGAATTGTTGCAAACTGCTAGACTCGCGCCGCTATGCGACTTCGTCTGCTTCTTCGCCGCCTGACTGTCAGCGCGCCACGTATGGCAGTGCGCAGTGCCTTGCCGTGGCCGTTTCGCTGGGCGGTGGTGGCGGTTGTTGCGGGGTTTTGTGCTGCGATAGGCTTGTGGGCCTTTGAGTTTGGCAAGGACATTGCTGGTCTGGATCGCGGCAGCAAAGCCGAAATGCAAAAAACCTACGCCGAACTGGCGAGATTGCAACTTGAACTGGCCGGGTTACGGGCCGAGCGTGACAAAGCACAGTCTGTTGCCAACACCGCCAGCACCTTGCTGACCTCAGAGAAGGTGACGCAGGAGCGCCTGACGGTTCAGGTCAAAAACTTGGAGGCGGACAACCGCCGCTTGCGTGATGATCTCGGATTTTTTGAAAAACTGATCCCGACGACGGGTGTTGGCGGCATCGCAATTCGCAGCCTGCAAGCGCAGGTGGAGCAGGGCCGGGTTGTTAAGTGGCAGGTTCTTGTGATTCAGGCGGTCAAAGACCCGGTTGAATTCAGTGGGCGATTGGAGCTGAGTTTTGTGGGCGTGCAAAATGGCAAACCTTGGGCGGCTGCCTTGCCAGGCGGGCCGCAGGTGTTCAAGTTGAAGCAATATGGTCGTCTGGACGGGGTGTTTGACCTGCCACCGCATGCAGTCATCAAGGAAGTCAGCGCCAGGGTGCTCGATGGTTCGGTTACCAAAGCCGTGCAAACCGTCAAGCTTTAGGGGTGCAGAAATTGCAAATGTCCCGTTTATGGCGAGTGCTGACGGGATGCAGTGTTAGGCGCAAGACGCGAAGTTTAGCCAGCTAAACGAGCGGATTGCAACGACGCAATGCACCCGCCAGTGCCGCCAGAAATGGGATATTTGTGATTTCTGCATCCCTTAGTTCGACCGATAGGGCAAGCAATTTCAGGAGATAAACATGTTTAACAAGAAAAAGCAGCCGTCCATCAAAAGTCTGATTGCTGAAGGCAGTCAGATTGAGGGCAATATCCGATTTGCCGATGGCCTGCGGATCGACGGGGCGGTGGTGGGAATTGTCAGTGCCCGCTCTGAGGTGGCCAGCATGCTGGTGATCTCCGAAACAGCCAGTGTGACGGGTGAGGTTCATGCCGATCACATCATCATCAATGGAGCAGTGACGGGTCCGATCCATGCCCGAGTCATGCTCGAACTGCAGCCCAAGGCACGCATCCAGGGTGATGTGCATTACACGGCCCTTGAAATGCACCAAGGGGCCATCATTTCAGGGCAGTTGCGGCCAATGATTGAAGGCGAGGAAAAGCCCACATTGAAACTAGCGGCAAATAACGCGTAGCTAAGTTCCCGACTAAATTGCTGTAGTATTACCATTATCGATTTTGAAGAGATTGGAAAGGATTCCCCATGAGTGCCGTCGCCGAAATGAACCCAACTGAAATGCCATCGCCGATTCTCTTTACCGACAGCGCGGCCGCCAAGGTGGCTGATCTGATTGCGGAAGAGGGCAACCCTGACCTCAAATTACGTGTTTTTGTGCAGGGCGGCGGATGTTCCGGTTTTCAGTACGGTTTTACGTTTGATGAAATCACCAATGAAGATGACACCGTCATGACCAAAAACGGCGTTTCCTTGTTGATTGATGCCATGAGCTACCAGTACCTCGTAGGTGCGGAAATTGACTACAAAGATGATTTGCAGGGTGCGCAATTCGTCATCAAAAACCCCAACGCCAACAGCACCTGCGGCTGCGGTTCAAGCTTTTCGTAAGCTGGTTTGCAACTGCACGCTGGTGTTAACGTTCAGCTGTTAGCGGTTCAACTTAACGGGGCGTGTAACCCACTTACGCCGGGTAAATGGCACCCAGTATGCGGGCGCCATGGGCTCCAGTGACGGCAGGCAGGCTTGCCGTTTCGCGCCGCACCGTTTTGCGCGCCAGCCACGCAAAAGCACTGGCTTCGACTTGCAGGGGGGGCAGCCCACAGGCTTGCGACGAGCACACTTGCAAAGTTGGCAGGCACGCCTGCAGTCGTGCCATCAAGTGGCCATTAAAGGCACCACCACCGCAGACAATCAATACTTTGCTATCGGAACTGTAGCGTTTTGTGCTGTCTGCGCAGCATCGGGCCGTCAGCTCCGTCAAGGTGGCTTGCACATCGGCGGGTTGGAGGTGGGGGAAGGGTTTGAGTTTTTCAGCCAACCAAGCCGGGTTGAACAGGTCACGTCCGGTGCTTTTGGGGGCGGCTTGCGCAAAGTAGTGCTCGGCCAGCAGTGCTGCCAGCAAGTCCGCATTGATTTGGCCGCTGGCCGCCCAAGCGCCGTCGGCATCAAAGGCATGGCCCAGGTGTTGCTGGCACCAGGCATCCATCAAGGCATTGCCGGGTCCGCAGTCAAAACCCAGAATGTCATCCGCCAAGCGAGGTCCTAGGACGGTGAGGTTGGAAATGCCGCCAATATTGAGCGCGGCCACTGTTTCGCCGGGCCTGCCGAATACCGATTGGTGAAAGGCCGGCACCAGCGGTGCGCCTTGTCCACCTGCGGCAATGTCACGGCTGCGGAAATCGGCCACCACATCAATACCCGTGAGTTCGGCCAGCAGGGCCGGGCTGTTGAGCTGCAAGGTGTAGCCGGTGCCATCAACGGCTTGTGGCTGGTGCCGCACGGTCTGGCCGTGTGCACCAATGGCGCTGACCTGCTGGCGCGCGATGCCAGCTTGTGCGAGTAAATTGGCCACCACTGAGGCGTAAACGCCCGCCAAGGCGTTGGCCGCCAGGGCGCTGCGGTGCAACTCGTTGGGGCCGGAACTGTTGAGCTCAAGCAGCTCTTGCCGCAGCAGGGGGGGGAAGGGCGCACTGGCGTGGGCCAGCACGGCCAGAGAATCGCCGGAAAAGTCAGCCAGCACACCGTCTACCCCGTCCAGCGAGGTTCCGGACATGAGGCCAATAAAAAGTTCAGCCACCACGACGCATCCGCTTTGGCGGAGTTATTGAACGCTGGTTTCCTGCATCGAGGCGGCTGCAGCCAAGGCAACCCGGGTGGAGGCGGCAAAGCGGTCAAACATCTGTTTTGCCGAGGCGGTCACCGGTACCGATTCGCTTTGGCGGGCGATGGTCAATGGGTCTTGGTGATGGCCATTGACGCGGAACTCAAAATGCAGGTGTGGACCGGTTGCCCAACCCGTGGCACCCACAGCACCAATATTTTGACCTTGGCTTACGGACTGTCCCTTGCGCACATTGATGCGGCTTAAATGGGCGTAAACCGTGGTCTGGTTGTTACGGTGGTTCACCATGACCACGTTGCCAAAACCATTCTTGATGCCTGCAAATTCCACAATGCCATCACCCACCGTGCGAACGGCAGTGCCTGTTGGTGCTGCGTAGTCCACACCCAAATGAGCGCGCCAAGTCTGCAAAATGGGGTGAAACCGCATTTTGAAACCACTGGACATGCGGGAAAATTCCATGGGCGAGGCCAAATAGGCCCGGCGCAGGCTCTTGCCGTCCAGCGTGTAGTAGGCACCTTTGCCAGCCGCTACAGGGTCCTGGAACCACATGGCCTGCGAAGTCTTGCCACCATTGACAAATTCGGCGCTCAAAACACGACCGGTGCGCAGCGGTTCGCCATCACCTTCCAGTGTTTCGTAGACGACAGAAAAACGATCGCCTTTGCGTAGCGCGCGGTGGAAATCAATGTCACCGGAAAAGATTTCAGCCAACTGGGTCGCGATGGAGTCCGGGATATTGGCGTCATCGGTGGCGGCGAACAGCGAGGTCTGGATGGTGCCGCTGGCCAGCCGTGATGATGCGCTCAGGGGTGCGGTCTCTACGCGGGATTGAAATCCTTGCCGGGTTTTTTCGATGACCAAGCGCTTGAAGGTGCCGCTGTCGTCAGGGCTCCAGCGGGCGCTGAGTTTGAGCAAAGTGTTGTTGTCGTTGGTTTCGACGGTGACATTTCGGCCACCGCGTCCCCACAGGGCATGGCGGACCTTGGCGTCGGTTCGCAGGAACGCCGCGGCCACAGCGTCGTCAACGCCCAAGCGCTTGAGAAGACTGTCTGCGGTATCGGTGGAGCGTGTGAGCTCGGTTCTAAATAGTGTGAAATGTTGTGGTGTTTGGGGCGCAGCGGCCAAATTCAAAGACGCAGGCTGAACGGATTCGAGCACTTCCCGCACGGAAATCTCGGCCGCATCTGGTGCGAAGGAGGCCAGCGCAAAGGCACCGCCGCCGCCGCCGAGCAGCAGGGCGGCAATCAGGGCAGTGACACGCTGGGGGTGTTGATTGAGGGTTTGGCGGACAAAGCTGAAAAAAGCGTTGCTTCCGGTGACAAGGCTGTTGCTCAAATGAAGTCTTCCAAATGTCGGTTGAATAGTGCGCGTGAGACTCGTTTCAGGCGGGGCTGCTGCCCCAAGCCACTTAAAATCCAGCGCAAAGTCGAAGTCGCAGTATAACTTCGCCCAAATTGCCCGCATCGAGAAAAACCCTTATGAATCAAGCATCCACCTCCCCGCCACTTGTATCAGACCGTGTTCGGGAGGCATTGGCCGTGTCCTTGCGCGGCTGTGAAGAGCTGATTCCGCAAGAAGATTGGGTCAAGAAGCTGGCCCGCTCCGAGGCCACGGGCGCACCTCTGCGCATCAAGCTGGGGCTGGACCCGACAGCACCCGACATTCACATCGGCCACACCGTGGTGCTCAACAAAATGCGCCAGTTGCAGAATCTGGGCCACACGGTCATCTTTTTGATTGGCGACTTCACCACCCTTATTGGCGATCCTTCTGGCCGCAACAGCACGCGCCCGCCACTCACCCGTGAGCAAATCGACATCAATGCGCAGACCTATTACCGGCAGGCCTCCATGGTGCTGGACCCGTCCAAAACCGAAATTCGCTACAACAGCGAGTGGGGTGACGCGCTGGGCTCGCGCGGCATGATCGAGCTGGCGGCCAAGTACACGGTGGCGCGCATGATGGAGCGTAATGACTTCCATGACCGCTTTCACTCAGGTACATCTATTAGTGTGCATGAATTTTTGTACCCCCTGATGCAGGGTTATGACAGCGTGGCGCTCAAGAGCGATCTGGAGCTGGGCGGCACCGACCAGAAGTTCAATCTGCTGATGGGCCGCCATTTGCAGGCCGAATACGGCCAGGAGCCGCAATGTATTTTGACCATGCCGCTGCTCGAAGGGCTGGACGGCGTGGAGAAAATGTCCAAAAGCAAGAACAACTACATTGGCATCTCCGAGGATGCCAACACCATGTTTGCCAAGGTGCTGAGCATTTCTGACGTGCTGATGTGGCGCTGGTACACCTTGCTGAGTTTCAAAAGCGAAGCCGCCATTGCCGCCCTGAAGGCCGAAGTAGAGGCCGGACGCAACCCGAAAGACGCCAAAGTGGCGCTGGCCAAGGAGATTACCGCCCGTTTTCACAGCGCGCAAGCGGCAGATGCGGCCGAGCAGGACTTCATCAACCGCTCGCGTGGCGGCGTGCCGGATGAGATTGCAGAGGTGGCCTTGCCATTGGGCGAGGGCGGCGCACCGGTGGGCATTGGCGCTCTGCTGAAAATGGCCGCTCTGGCCGCCTCCAGCGGCGAAGGCAACCGCCTGATTGATGGCGGCGGCGTGCGTATTGACTCGGTGGTGGTCAGCGACAAAGGCCTCAAGCTGGGCGCTGGTACTTATGTGGTGCAGGTCGGGAAGCGCAAATTTGCCAAGGTCACCCTAGGCTGATTTCGCCAGTATTCAACCATGACCCAGCGATATGACATGAGCTTCTTAGACTTGGCTTTTACGGGCCACCCCAGAGAATGATCGCCGTTTTGCAGCGCGTCAGCGAAGCGCGGGTGGTGATAAACGGTCTGGTGGCTGGTGAGATTGGTGCGGGCCTGCTGGTGTTGCTGTGCGCCGAGCGCGGCGACACTGAGGCGCAGGGCGACAAAATGCTGGCCCGGATTTTGAAGCTGCGCATTTTCAGTGATTCTGCGGGCAAGATGAACCACAGTGTGCAAGCCATGGACGCTCAAGGCACCGTGGGCGGCTTGCTGGTGGTCAGCCAGTTCACGCTGGCCGCCGATGCCACGGGTGGCAACCGGCCCAGTTTCACCGCCGCAGCCCCCCCGGCCGAAGGGCGCAGGCTTTATGACTACTTTGTGGCGCAGGCTATGCAGGCTCACCCCCTCGTGCAAACCGGCCAGTTCGGTGCTGACATGAAGGTGCAGCTGGTGAACGACGGCCCGGTGACGATTCCGCTGCGCATCGTGCCGCCAGTGGTCGTTTGAACGGGTAAACCTGTTTCCATATCGATACTTCATGAGGTGCTAAGCCTTTTTACTTATGGTAAATAAGGCTTTACCGCACTGAAAATAAGCGCTGGCAGCTATTGTTTTGATAGTTCTATTGAGGTTTTACCAGTGGCCAACCGCGTGCCGCCCACTGGCTCATACCTCCTTGCACATAGCTGGCGTTGGTGTACCCGGCCGCTATCAATTGCTCAACAATTCGGGAGGATCGATTTTGGGTATTGCACATGACCAGCACGGGTGAAGTTGCAGATTTGGGCAACTCTGAAAAACGCCGGGCAAATTGCGCCATCGGAATCAAGAGCGCGCCCTTGGCAACGCCGTTGGCATGTTCGCCAGGCTCCCGGATATCGACCACGATGGCGTTTGATTTTTCCAGCGCCTCGCGCGCCGCTTCCAGTGTCACGGAAGGCAAGGTCGCCAGCGCCGAGCCATGCCAGATGAGAAGGCTGGCGCTGCAGGCCATCATGGAAATGAAGGTTCGAAGGTGCATTGCTTTAGTTCCCATGTTTGATAATGAAATAGGCCGTTTGCGCATGTAATACGTGCGCGAGAAGCTATTATTTTGATAGTGTATTGAATACTTCCCGGGCCACGGCAATAGTTTGGGCAATGTCCTCATCGGTGTGCGCGGCGCTCACAAACCCGGCCTCGTACAACGCAGGCGCGATGTACACACCACGATCCAGCAGTCCGTGGAACAGCTGGTTGAAGCGCTGGCTGTCGGTGGTCATGACTTTGGCGTAGTTTTGCGGAAGTTCGTCAAACAGGAAAAAACCGAACATGCCGCCTTCACTGTCGGCGCAAAAACCCAGACCCTGCTGGTGCGCGGCGTCAGTGAGGCCCTGCAGCAATAAGCGCGTCTTGCGGGACAAATCTTCGAAAAAACCGGGCTTTTGAATCTCGCGCAAGGTGGCCAGACCGCAGGCGGTCGCCACCGGGTTGCCCGACAAAGTGCCCGCTTGGTAGACCGAGCCCACAGGCGCCAGGTGTTCCATCAAGGCGCGCTTGGCACCAAAGGCGGCCAGCGGCATGCCGCCGCCAATGACCTTGCCCATGACGGTGATGTCAGGCTCAAAGCCGGGCAGGGCGCGGGCGTAGACGCTTTGCGCGCCGCCCAGCGCCACCCGAAAGCCGTTCATCACTTCATCAAACACCAGCAGCGCGCCGTGTTCGCTGCACAGTTCTCGGCAGCGCTTCATGAAGGGCACCGAGGCGCGCACGAAATTCATGTTCCCGGCAATCGGCTCGATCATCAGGCAGGCGATGTCCTTGCCGTGCAGGGCAAAGGCTTCTTCCAGCTGACCGATGTGGTTGTATTCGAGCACCAAGGTGTGCTGCACCACCTCAGGGGGCACCCCGGCGCTGGTGGGGTTGCCAAAGGTGGCAAGACCCGAGCCGGCCTTGACCAAGAGCGCATCGGCATGGCCGTGGTAGCAGCCTTCAAACTTGATGAGCTTGCTGCGTCCGGTGGCACCGCGTGCCAAGCGGATCGCGCTCATGGCGGCTTCTGTGCCGGAGCTGACCAGCCGCACCATCTCCATGGAGGGCACTAGGCGCAGGATTTCTTCGGCCAGCTCCACCTCGCGTTCGGTCGGTGCACCGAAGGAAAAACCCTCCAGCACTGCGTCCTGCACCGCCTTGACGACAGCAGGGTGGCCGTGGCCCAGAATCATTGGGCCCCAAGAGCCGATGTAGTCGATGTAACGCTGGTCATTGGCGTCCCAAAAGTGCGCGCCTTGCGCACGTTTGACAAAGCGGGGCGTGCCACCGACGGCCTTAAAGGCGCGCACCGGGGAGTTGACGCCGCCGGGGATGACCAGCTTGGCGCGATCGAACAGGGTTTGGTTGAGGTCAGTGTTTGGTGTCATTGGCAGGGATTTCCAGTGAGGGAATGGGAGGCGAGTCGGTTAATTCTGTGGGCAAGGCCGGAGTGGCATCGAGGTTTGCCTCAGCGGGTGATTGCGCCCAAAAAAGACGATCGGGCACCACATGCCCCATGCCGGGGCGAAAGCCGCCGTCAAGGCAGCGGTCCAAGTAACTCAGGGCTTCGGTGAAGGCTTCTTGCAAATCGCAGCCACTGGCAATCAAGGCGGCGAGGGTACCCGACAGTGTGTCGCCGGCACCTGAAAAAACGGCCTCGAAGTGTTCGAACCGTTGGTTGGCCAGCACAGCGTTCGGTGATGCCAGCACGTTGTCAATAAATTGGTCTGGCAGCGGGATTCCGGTGACCAAGGTGTAGGGTGTTCCCAACTCATGCGCTGCGCGGGCGAGGTCTTTGGCACCGGGACTGCGGTCTGTGCCCCAGTCGGGAAGAAGCCAGCGCCACAAGGTACTGTGGTTTCCCACCAACACCGTTGTTTGCGGCAGTATCAATTCTTTGAAGGCATCTAGGTACAAATCAATCTCGACTTCATCCCACCAAGACAGGTCCGGCATGTAGGCAACGAGCGGAATTTCTGCGTAGTCGGATGCAAGTGAGGCCACTGCGCTGAGGTTTTCCGCAGAGCCGACAAAACCGACCTTGAATACCTGTACCGGAACGTCTTCCAGCGCCGCCCGCGCCTGCTCTGTTACCGCGTCCTCGCCCAGTGAAAAGTGGTCAAAAATCTCTGCCGTGTCACGTGCATAAGCGCCGGTAACAACAGGCAACGGATGCGCCCCCACCGACGCAATGGCCGTGACGTCAGCCGCCAATCCGCCGGCCCCGCTGGGGTCGTTGGCGTTAAACACCATGACACATGCTTGATGCTGCGTTTGCTCGTCGGGTATTAGGGAAACCGTGGGGGGTGGCATGAGCTGGCGAGTGTTTATCTTCAGGCAGAATAAGACGAATGTGGCGTACGCGCTTAAATTTCGGGCGCATCCTCTATTCAGTGATTGCATTCTATGTGAAGGCCCTTTAAGCTGTGACCGAAACCAAAACTTGGATGTGTTTGATTTGTGGCTGGATTTACGACGAAGCTGTCGGAGACCCGGGGCATGGCATAGCGCCAGGAACAGCATGGTCTGCCGTTCCCCTCAATTGGACCTGTCCTGAGTGTGATGGCCGCAAGGAAGACTTCGAAATGGTGCAAATTTGAGTTTTTTCAATTCTGAGATGTGCATCATCGTTTTTATTAAATGTCAGTTCGGGAGCAGTTTCTTGTGAATACCACTGGATCGACTTTCAAAGTATTGGTGATTGACGACAGCAACACCATTCGGCGTAGCGCTGAGATTTTTCTCAAGCAGGGCGGACATGAGGTCGTCCTTGCTGAGGACGGATTCGATGCATTGGCCAAGGTCAATGACTACCAACCTCATCTCATTTTTTGTGACATCCTGATGCCTCGTCTTGACGGCTACCAGACTTGCGCAATCATCAAACGAAACCCCAAGTTTTCTGGTGTACCGATTGTGATGTTGTCGTCCAAGGATGGCGTCTTTGACAAGGCGCGCGGTCGCATGGTGGGTGCTCAGGATTACCTGACAAAACCATTTACAAAAGACCAGTTATTGCAGGCTGTTCAGCAGTTTGGCTCATTGATACAAGGAGTAGATTGATGACGATTCAAAAGGTACTGATCGTGGACGACTCAAAAACTGAGTTGATGTTCATGACGGATTTATTGCAAAGAAACGGAATGTCGGTTCGTACCGCTGAGGGTGCTGATGAGGCATTTAAGCGCCTTTCTGAAGAGAAACCGGACTTGATTCTCATGGATGTGGTCATGCCCGGCCAAAACGGTTTTCAGCTCACACGGGCCATCAACCGCACACCTGAATATTCAGACATTCCAATCATCATGTGTACCAGCAAAAATCTGGAAACAGACAGGGTGTGGGGCATGCGCCAAGGTGCGCGTGACTACATCACCAAACCGGTCGATGCGGCCGAGTTGTTTGTCAAAATTAAAGCGCTGGGTTGAACCCCTAAAATCGCATGGCAAATCGCGAAGCTCTCCGAGAACTCCAGACCCGTCTTGCCAATCGACTGAAAGCTGCTCGCACAGAGGGCGTTTCAGTTTCATGGCTTGCCGTGCGGGCGGGTGAGGGAAATTACCTCTTTCCGCTGGCCTTGTCTGGTGAAATATTTCCTCTGACCAGTTTGCAGGTTGTTCCTTATTCCCGTCAATGGTTTATGGGTGTGATCAATCTGCGTGGTGGTCTGTATGGTGTGGTTGACTTGGCTCGTTTCATGGCAATTGGCACTGCACCCGTCAGAACAGAGCAGTCACTTGCCGAGTCAAGCGTGATCACCTTTAATTCAGCGCTGGAACTCAATTGCGCTGTGATGGTGGATGGTTTGGCTGGTCTGCGTAAACGCGAAGCGTTCTCCGAAGCGGTGGCACCGCCAGCCGGTTCACCGGTTTATTTCGGCAATAAGTTCACCGATCTCAGTGGTGTGCAATGGCAGGAAATAAACCTGCGAACATTGTCTCAATTCCCAGAATTTCTCAGCATTAGCGCTTAAGTTTCTAACGAAGGTTTCACTATGTCCGTCGTCAATCAACTGAAAAAATTGTTTGCCAAAAAACCGCCAGAATCAGAATTGGATTCGGGTTTAAGCTTGGGCATGCCGGATGCTACGTTGGATCCGATCGTGGACGAGCATGGGCATGAAATGGGCGATTACGAGGCTTCACCAGCGTCGGTAATTCCGGCTAAAGCCAGTGAAGAATTCCGCGACGAGTTTGCTGAAGGGTCGGCTGACCTCATAACACTGCCGATACTGGGCAAACGAACCGTGGCAAAGCATCAGCGCTTGTTGCAAATTTCACTGGGTTCTGCCTTGGTGCTGCTTGGCATTGTGACTTACGTCGCGCTCAGCCAGTCTGAGAGGGTTGCCAAGCAACTGGGCGCTACCGGTCAGTCACTGATGCAGTCACAGCGTCTGGCGAAATCTGTTTCGCAAGCACTTGTAGGCAATGCGCAAGCGTTCCCAGACGTTGCAGACAGCTCAGATGTGTTGGCAAAATCTGTGCGAGGTCTGAGTTCTGGTGACGAGCAAATGAATATAAGTGCCTTGGGAAATAATTACCAAGTAGAGTTGGAAAAGATCAAGCCGTTGATGGAGCGCGCAGAGAAGAATGCCGCTACGGTGATGTTGCAGCGTCAAATTTTGACGCAGGTCGGCACTGCCTTGCGCTTGATCAACCGACAGTCGTCAGATCTTCTCGAAATCGCTGAAGCAATCGCCGCCCTGAAACTGCAGCAAAATGCATCGCCTAACGATATTTCCGCTGCCGGACAGTTGGTGATGTTGACACAGCGTATCGGCAAGTCGTCCAACGAATTCCTGACCGTTGAGGGGGTGAGCCCTGAGGCGGTTTTCTTACTCGGTAAAGACTTGAATACCTTTAAGGATATTGCGCAAGGCCTGCTCAAGGGAAGTCAGGAGTTGCGTCTGTCCGCCACACGGGATCGTGAGACAAAGGAGCAGCTTGACGATTTGATTGCCCTTTTTGAAGAAACACGTGAGCAGGCAGGTGCAATTTTGGGAAATCTGCAGGGATTGGTAGCGGCACGTGAGGCACAGACTTCTATCGTTTCAGACAGCGAGCCACTTCGCCGAACCCTAGAAGAGTTGCAAGACAAGTTGTCATCCAATGCGGGCTTGGGTGCCGGTGCGCTCTTGGCCTTGATAGCTGCTGCGGGACTTGCAGGTATTTCAGCATTGGGCTTGTCACGGGTGCAATTGCTGGACAGCCGTCAGCGGCAAGTGGCTGCCGAGGTTCAGCGTCTGGATGCTGAACGGCAGGAGCAAGAAGCCAAACGTGTGAACGATGCCAACCAAGCCGCCATTTTGCGTTTGATGAATGAGCTGCAAATGGTTGCGGAGGGGGATTTAACTCAAGAGGCTACCGTGACAGAAGACATTACAGGTGCGATCGCCGATTCTGTGAACTACACGGTGGAAGAGTTGCGCTCTCTTGTGGGCAACGTGCAAAACACGGTTACTCGTGTGGCTCAGACGACTGCTGATGTGGACACCACATCTACGGAACTGCTAGCGGCTTCCAACGAGCAACTGCATGAAATTCGTGAAACTGGCCGATCCGTTGTGGAAATGGCTTCGCGAATCAATGAAGTTTCAATTCAGGCGCAGGAATCGGCTTCGGTGGCCAGACAATCGCTGCAAGCGGCCGAAGAGGGTTTACAGGCGGTGCAAAACGCCATCGGCGGTATGAACTCGATTCGCGATCAGATTCAGGAAACGTCGAAGCGGATCAAGCGACTTGGTGAATCGTCACAAGAAATTGGTGAAATTACCGAGCTGATTTCTGACATTACAGAACAAACCAATGTGCTGGCCCTCAATGCTGCTATTCAGGCCGCGTCAGCAGGTGAAGCCGGTCGAGGCTTCTCAGTGGTTGCGGAAGAGGTGCAACGACTGGCTGAGCGCTCTGCGGATGCAACCAAACAAATTGCAGCTCTGGTGAAGGCGATTCAGACCGACACACACGATGCTATTGGTGCGATGGAACGTTCCACGCAGGGTGTGGTTGAAGGGGCAAAATTGTCTGATAACGCAGGTACCGCCTTGACTGAAATTGACCAAGTGTCACGCCGATTGGCTGAACTGATTGAGCAAATTTCAAATTCAACCTCTCGCGAAGCGAATCTTGCCAATGTGGTGGCGGGAAATATTCAGCACATTTTTGCGGTGACAGAGCAAACTGGCGAGGGCACGCGCTCTACTGCAGCACAGGTTCGTGAACTTTCAAAAATGGCTGAAGAGTTGCGTCAGTCTGTGTCTCGGTTCAAGATTGCCTGACCCCCGACTGATCGAAAATTTTATCCCCAGGAGTGCACGACCCCATGCAACCGACCTCTGCCCTGACTGGCGAAAATGAACACGCAAGCACCGACCTTGGACCTCTGGCTTGGGTTCTTGAAGAGTTGCGAAAATCACTGGATGGAGCTACCAAAGCTCTAAGGCGGTTCGTACGAGATGCCGAATTGGCTCGCGGTTCGGACTTGTCGGCACTGGATGCCAGCCAATTGCGCATCGCTAGGCAGCAACTTCATCAAGCCGTTGGAGCTCTGGAAATGGTCGGCATGGAAGCGCCGGCGAAGGTATTGCGCGCTATGGAGGCGCTCGCTCAAAGGTTTGTTCAACGCCCCGAGCTGTGTAGTGACGATGCGGCAAACAAGGTTGAGCGTGCCAGTTTTGCTCTTACGGAGTATCTGGAAGGTGTTCTCAAAGGTAAAGCAGCCTCAGCAGTCGCCCTGTTTCCTCAGTACCGCGATGTCCTAGAGTTGGCTGGAACAGATCGAGTTCATCCCGCCGATCTGTGGACTTCAGAGTGGCGCTGGATTGATGTTGCTCTTGCTCAGCAAGCACCTGCACTCGCCTATGACCCGTCGACTCAGGCACGCTTGGATGTGAGTGCTCTGAAGGTTATCAAAACTGGCGATGTTCCAGCTGCAAAACTCTTGCGTAACCTCAGTCTGGGTTTTGCATCGGCGCAAAAACCATTGGAGCCGAGAGTTTTTTGGAAGATGTGCGCCGCATATTTTGAAGCCGTTGCACTAGGGCTTTGTCCCTTGGATGTTTATGGAAAGCGTGCTGCATCCCGCATCTTGCTTCAGTGCAGAACACTCGCTCGTGGCGAGCCAAATGTTTCCGACCGACTGGCGCAAGATTTGCTGTTCTTTTGCGCCCAAGCCATACCCAAAAGCGAGTCTCAGGCCCCTGTGCTTTGCGCAGTTCGTGCGGCCTATGGTTTGACTCAAACCAAACCGTTTGATTATGAAACTCCGCAGTTTGGTCGTTTCGATCCTGCTCTGCTGGTTCAAGCGCGTAAACGCATTGCTGCTGCGACCGAGACATGGTCAGCACTGGCCGGGGGAGATACCAACCGGTTAAAGGTCGCAACTGATCAATTCAGCTTGGTGGCAGACTCGGTCCTTAAATTACATCCTGAGAGTGGTGATCTGGCACGTGCCCTTTCAAAGTCAATTGAAGTGACAGCGCGTTCCGGTGAGGCACCTACTCCAGCCCTTGCCATGGAAGTGGCGACGGCCGTGCTGTACCTTGAAGCGGCCTATGAAGATATGGACCCGACCGAAGTGAACATGGCGGAGCGAAGCGCCAGTCTCGCCAAGCGACTGGACCATGTCAATGCAGGCGGTCAGCCGGAGGCCTTAGAAGGGTGGATGGAAGATCTGTACCGCCGGGTCAGTGACCGTCATACCATGGGAAGCGTGGTCGACGAACTTCGAGCCACCCTTGGCGGGGTTGAAAAATCCCTCGATGCGTTTTTTCGCAATCCAACTGACAAACTTCCGCTGCATGAAGTTCCAAGTCAACTGGCGCAGATGCGTGGTGTGTTTTCTGTTTTGGGTCTCGATCAGGCTGCATTGGCAGCTCTGCGCATGCGTGGCAGTGTCGAGAAGTTTCTGGTTGACGACATCAATGCAGAGGCAGCGCGCAAGGGAATATTTGAAAAATTGGGCAACAGTCTGGGAGCCCTTGGCTTTTTGATTGACATGCTGAGCTACCAGCGTACGCTGGCCAAGAAGCTTTTTGTATACGACGAAGATTTGGGAGAATTCAAACCCCTGATGGGGCGTGAAAAGCCGGCTGTGATTGAGCCGAAGAGTGAAGTAATTACGGTTGAATCTTTTGACTTTGAAATTCCCCTTGAAGAGCCTGCTGATTCAGTTACAGAGAAGGTAACAGAGAAGGTCGGTGAAGAACCGCCAGCAAATGGCATCGAACTCGTTCCAGAAGCCTCTTCTGCCGAGAGTCTTTCAGTTGCAGAACCTGTTTCAACGACTCCGGTTTCCAGTGAACCAACTCGGCAACTTGAAGTGCCGATGGTGGTCCAAAGATCCGTCCCGGTTCAGCCAGTGTCGCCAGTTGATACAGGCGACTCAATGGATGATGATGAGCGTGAGTTACAGGAGATTTTTCTGGAAGAAGCGCGTGAGGTTGTGCAAACCGGGTTGGGTGCGCTTGAGAGCTTGGGCACAGATGCCACTGATTTGGAGCAGCAGACCACTTTGCGCAGAGCCTTTCATACCCTCAAGGGAAGTTCACGCATGGTGGGCTTCAACGAGTTTGGAGAAGCGGCTTGGTCGATGGAGCAGTTGCTTAACGCCAGATTGGCGGAGCAGAAACCAGCTTCTATTGAATTGATCAATTTGTCGACACGGGCGATTAATGGATTCAGTCGGTGGATAGATGATATTGCCGCTGGAACTGATTCAGGTTGGAGTGCTCAGCCATTCCGCAATGCGGCTGATAGTTTGCGCTTGGATGACAAAGTTGTTGACTTCGTCTTGCCGGGGGAAGTAGTGCAGCAAACAGCCTCGCCAGACGAGCTTGGCCGTGATTTCAGTACAACGCAGGTGCTGATCCCGTCCGAAACAGAGTCGACTGCGTCTCTGCAGGAGTTGAATGCTCCTGATCTCGTGGACTTTGACCTGTCTGATATTACTGAGGTGCAGTCGCCATCGGTTGAGCAGGTTGGTGAAGTTAACGCCTCTGAGTCGTTACCTCCAATGGCCCAAGAGCCGCTGACCGAAGTGGTTGAAGCGACCGAGACAAAAGTTGAACTGTCGCAGACTGAGACTTCGGCAGAAACACCCAATGTCGTTGCAACTGACGTAGTTGATCTGGATTTGGAAGACCAAGTCAAAGTTATTGGTACTTTGCGAATTGGAATTCCGCTTTATAACGTCTATTTGAATGAGGCTGATGAGTGGTCTCGCCGCTTGCTCACAGAACTTAATGAGTGGGCTTTGGAGTTGCCGCGTACATTGACAGATTCGACCGTAGGCTTGGCGCATTCGTTGTCTGGCAGCTCGGCAACCGTTGGTTTCTTCGCCTTGTCCGAAATCGCACGTGCGTTGGAGCAAGCGCTGCGGCATGTGCAATTGCACGCACAAAGTATTCCGGAACATGCCAAAGTATTTATAGAAGCTGCGGAAGATATTCGTCGCTTGTTGCATCAGTTTGCAGCAGGGTTCCTTAAAGAACCTAACCGCTCCTTGCTTGACGCCTTGAAGCAGATTCAGGAGCTTGAGTTTCCGACAGTTGCTTCAGAATATGAAGACTCTTCATACGACGAAGCTTTGCCCCAGCAAGAAGCTGCAGTTGAGTCGGACTTTTCCGGGTTACCAGAAGCCGACGCTCCTGAAAAAATCGTGGTCGAACAAAGATCGTCCGACGAACTCACCCTCGACCTTGCCCCAGAGGGCTTGATTGAGGATGAAAGCTTTAGTGCTGTTCAAGAGCCAGTTGTGACTGCGGTAGAGCCTGAAAAGCTGTCTTTGCCACGGTCTCCAGAACTGGATGTCAGCGCTGTGCAAGCGCATGTCGAAGATGAAGTCGATGACATCGACGCACTTGATGCACTTGATGTTGACCTGTTTCCCATTTTTGAAGAAGAAGCACTTGAGCTGTTGCCACGACTGGGAAGCGGTTTGAGGCAGTGGACAGACAGTCCGGCAGATCTTGCTGCTCGCAATGAAGTTTTGCGTGTGTTGCACACTCTGAAGGGTAGTGCTCGTTTGGCGGGTGCCATGCGTCTGGGTGAGATGACTCACCGCATGGAGTCTGCCATTGAACACTTGGGAACTGAGTTTTTGCAGTCATCCCAGTTAGAGCACCTACTGACCCGATTTGATGCGGTTCAAACCAATTTTGACCAATTACGTGCAACGCCTGAGCAGGCCTTGAATCATCCGGAGTCAAGCCCGGTAGTAGATGATGGCAAGCCTGCGGGCAGTGTTGCCGTTCAAACGGCACCATTGGCAACGACGCAGTCATCTGCTGCCACCACTATGCCAGTTGTTACGCAGTTGGCACCGGTACGAAGTATCTCCAACCAAACGGTGCGTGTACGTTCTCAGTTGCTTGACCGCATGGTTAACCAAGCAGGCGAGGTCATCATCACGCGGTCACGTCTGGAAGCGCGTTTGAGCCAGCTGCGTGGGTCGCTGGGTGAGTTGACGGGAAATCTGGATCGCTTGAGAAGCCAATTGCGTGATATTGAATTGCAATCTGAGTCACAAATGCAGTCGCGTTTGGCGCAGGCCAAGGACTCTGCCCAAGGATTTGACCCGCTGGAGTTTGACCGCTTCACCCGGGTGCAGGAACTGACCCGTATGATGGCCGAGTCTGTGCATGACGTGGCCACCGTGCATCGCAGTTTGCAGCGTACGGTGGAGGGTACCGAGGATGACCTGATCATCCAGGCGCGCCAAGCGCGTGAATTGCAACGCGACCTGCTTCGAACCCGGATGGTGGAGTTTGAGGGTATTTCAGACCGTTTGTATGGTGTTGTCCGTCAGGCCGCCAAGGATGCGGGCAAGCAGGTCAAGCTGGATATCAGCGGTGGATCACTTGATATGGACCGTGGGGTTTTGGAGCGCATGGCACCTGCGTTTGAGCATGTGCTGCGCAACGCAGTTGCGCATGGTGTGGAAGACCCGGCAACTCGTGTTGCAGCGGGAAAGTCGGCCGTGGGCACCATCACCATCAAACTCTTGCAGCAAAGCAATGACGTGACCGTGGAATTCAGTGATGACGGTGCTGGTTTGAATCTAGATCGCATCCGTGAAAAAGCGAAAGCCAGTGGCCTCATGAAAGAGGGAGATGTCATTTCCGATGCCGAGGCCGCTAACATGATTTTCATGCCTGGGTTTTCCACTGCGTCACAAATTACCGAATTGTCCGGTCGCGGTATTGGAATGGACGTTGTCCGATCCGAAGTTATTGCGCTAGGTGGTCGAATTGAAACATCAACTGAGCGTGGACTGGGAACTAATTTCAAATTGATACTGCCACTCACGACGGCCGTCACGCAGGTGGTGATGTTACGCATGGGCGATTTGATGGTTGGTGTGCCGGCCAATCTGGTAGAGATGGTGCGCAGGGTTCCTATTGCTGATCTAGACCGCGCCTACAAAGACGATACATTTGAGTTCAATGGAGAGCAGGTTCCCTTCTTCTGGGCTGGAGCCCTGTTGCAAGCTTCCGTCAACAGCGTTGAAGTCAAAACCAAAACCGTGCCAGTTTCGATTTTCCGCAGCGCGGGCCAGCGTATTGCAATGCACGTCGATGAAGTGCTTGGAAACCAAGAGGTGGTGGTCAAAAATCTCGGACCTCAACTGGCCCGTCTTCCTGGTTTGGCCGGCATGTCGGTGCTCGCATCGGGTGCTGTGGTATTGATCTACAACCCGGTGGCCCTTGCCACGGTTTATGGGGATCAGGCCCGGCAGCTCAGAGCTAGTGTCAGCCCGGCTGCAGATGCAACGACTCTCGATGCAGGGACCCAACAGCCGCAACTGATGCACACAGTCGGCCAAGCCCCACTTGTTCTGGTTGTGGATGATTCGATCACGGTGCGTCGCGTAACCCAGCGTTTGCTCAAGCGTGAAGGATTCCGGGTGGCCTTGGCGGCCGACGGTTTGCAGGCACTGGAGCGTTTGCAGGAAGAAAAACCGTCCATTGTTTTGTCAGACATTGAAATGCCTCGAATGGATGGTTTCGATCTGGCGCGTAACATACGCCGCGACGAAAAACTGCGCGACCTCCCCATCATCATGATCACCTCACGTATTGCCGAGAAGCATCGTGAGCATGCCCGTGAACTCGGCGTTGACCACTATCTTGGCAAGCCGTATTCGGAAGATACGCTGATCGGTTTGGTGCGACAGTACTGCGCTGCTCCGGTTGACACGGCGGCCTGAGGTGCAAATCCTCTTGCACATGCTGCTGAACAGCATGTGCAAGATTTAGATGTTGGCTCAGCCGGTTAAGGAGCGAATTTGGACTGCCTGCGTAAGCCTAGTCAGCATTTCTAAAAACCGCTGGGAAGCAACTTCTGCTGACCAAGGAGCCCACGGTTCGCAGGCATAGATGGCGGCCAGAGGGTCGACGTCAAGCACTGGAAACTCAATTTTTAGCACCTCGCGCACCTCTTGTCGTGACCAGCCGGTGCAGTGAACGGCTTCGGAGGCTGCGGCAATCGAGTCAGCGCGTTTGTGTTCGATGTATGCAGCCTTGGACCACGTCGGAACCTGATAACGGGCAAATACCGCTTTGAGAAGGCGTTCACTAACATCCCGAAACTGCTGACCCAGCACTGACTTCAGTGGGGAAATGCAGTCAAATCCGAGAAACCCTTCCTCGGCATCGTGTAACAGTTCCATCAGTTCCTCGCCCGGCACCAAAGGCAGTGGGGCCCAAGCCCGGCGCAGCGCCAGCACGGTCAAGGAATGTTGCGCAACCGACAAGGGCAGGGGCCAAATAGATTCACCGCCCCACCGGTATGTGCGCGACAGACGGGCCGCCAGATCAATGTCCAGCCAGGCATCGGGCTGCGGATTTACCAGATCGAGATGTCGCCCAGATGGCAGGCGTATCCAAGCGCGGGGACTGGTAGGAAGGGGGGAGTGACTTGGTGCTGAGTTTGGCGCTTTTGGATTTTGTGCCATCTTTTTCACTGGGCAGTTTCTGGTTTGAAGATTGTCTTCGTACACAACGTCGCTCTTTCGAGGCTGGCTGAAACCTTGCAGCGCCCTGGCGTTAGAAGTGCTTCGAACCTCCAGCTAAGTACGGTCACAGCACTGAATCCCGCTTGCACCAAGCATCGCTCAAAGCGGTTGATTGAATACTTCAAAATTCCAAAAATTCAGCGGTGTGTAATGACGCAGTTGCGACCACCATGCTTGGCGTCGTAAAGCGCTTCGTCTGCGTCCTTGATCAAGGCTTCTGTGTTGGCCTTGGATGGGAATTGGGACACGCCGGCGGAAAAAGTAGCGTCAAACCAAGTGTCTTCAAAAGCATACTTAATGAGATTGAAGTCTCGCCTTATGCGGTCGAGAATTTCAAACGCCTGATCGGCATCGGAGCCCGGCAGAATAACCAAAAACTCTTCACCGCCATATCGACCGACCAAGTCCGTCTTGCGCAGGCGCTGGCGCAAGAGCCAAGCCAAGCTTCGGATCACCCGGTCACCCATGGGGTGGCCATACTTGTCATTAACCTTTTTGAAATGGTCAATGTCAATCATCGCCACTGACAACTGGCTATCTTTGGTGCTTGCCAAGTTGACTGCAGTAGCCAATCTTTCTTTTGACGTGCCATGGTTCAGCAATCCGGTAAGGCTGTCGTGCTGCATTGAACGCCGCAGGGCACGATAACGCTCGATTTTACTTTTGACGACAGCATTTAAAAACACCGGATTAAATGGTTTGGTGAGAAAGTGTTCTCCGCCAGATCGGAAGAGCGTCGTGTAGGGAAAGAGTGTAGA
>OBLX010000064.1_pt1 | contig 20036 bp, 22 predicted proteins | sample 1519811 | NCBI WGS metagenome assembly OBLX01 (sample SAMEA3991476, study PRJEB22521) | metagenome | biome: anthropogenic terrestrial biome; feature: sewage plant; material: surface water | place: Sweden | collected 2012-09-26
CTCTTCCGATCTTGTACTTAATAGCGTTGTCCACTAATATCACCACAAGCTCCCGCAACGCATCCGGGTTTGCTCTCACTGACTCGTCAGCAACCTGAAAGGTAAGCTTAATATTTCGACGTTTAGCGAGGCCCTTCATCTTTGCTTGAACATCGTTGAAGACATCTATGATCTTTACTTCACTTGTTGGCCGTTGCGCGCTTTGGTTCTCGTAATCCGCCAACTCTAGTAACTGCCCGCTAAGGGCTTCGAGTTTGCCAATCTCTTCCAGGGCACTTTTCAAGACCGGGCGATCGGGCGTGCGCAGGTCGCGCAACGCTGTTTCAATCTCGACCTTCATAGCAGCCAATGGGGTTCGTAGTTCGTGAGAAGCATCAGCTGTGAAACGGCTTTGGGCATCCAAGGCGTTCTTAATTGGGTGGAGCGTTCGACGCGCCAATAAGTAGCTAGTACCAGACCCGACCAAGAAGATTAGGAGATTGAAAAGAACTAACCGCTCCCGCACCCGTTTTGTACTGTCGCTGATCTGTTGTTTCCGCAACTGCTCAAACTGAGCCCTGCGTTCCTCATCCACTGCGTTTCCCCCGATGAACGGACGGGGTGGAGGCGACCCCTGGAGGAAGCCGACCTGACCGCCCACATTAATGCGAAGCTCACTAGACAGCGCCCAGTAGAGCACGAAACTGAACAGGACGCTTATTACCATAACAATGACGAGGTACCATAGGGTGAGTTTGAGAGTGGCTGACTTAAACATGTCTATTCTGCTTCGATGGTGTATCCAAAACCCCGTGCCGTCGTGATAACGGAGCGGCCGTCAGGGCGATCTCCAAGCTTCTTTCGCAAATAGTTAACGTATACCTCAACCGTATTTGGTAGGACGTTCGCATCATAGTCCCAGACGTGATCAATAATTTGATCCTTCGTAATTATGCGTCCCTGGTTCCTGAGAAGGTATTCAAATAACGCATATTCCTTTTGTGTGAGGCTAATGGGCTTTTCTTCGCGTGTGACCGACAGGGATGCTGTATCCAAGGCCAAGTTGCCCACCTCAAACACTTCATCATGAAGGTCTTGTGGTCGTCGGAGCAAAGCTCGAACTCGGGCCAGTAGTTCTTCCAACGCAAACGGCTTCGCCAAGTAATCATCAGCGCCGGCATCAAGTCCGGCAACTTTGTCGGTTACCGTATCTTTTGCCGTTAGCATCAGAATAGGTATTTTAAGACCCTCCGACCGAATCTCTCGACAAACATCGACCCCGTTCATTTTCCCCGGCAACATAATGTCGAGGATAATCAGGTCGTAAGGATTGGCCGCGGCTGCGGACGCACCCTCCTCGCCGCCGTATTCGATATCGACCGCATACTTTTCCTGCTTTAGTGCTCGTCTGATACCTGCGGCGATCTTTTGTTCATCTTCGACGATCAGGATTCGCATATGCATATCGTGCATTCTAAACCTTAAACGAAGCTTAGAATAATCCTTAAGCGAAATCTAAGATGCACTGGTTATAGTTCCCACCATGCACAACAAACTAACTCGACTACCAGTCTTATGAACGTACTGACTCGAGGTGCCAGAAACGCATTTCGTAACGGCATCCGCACCCTTTCGATTGTTTTGATACTCGGCTTAAGCATCGGCCTTGCCTTAACGATGTTAATTGCTAACAAGGCAGTCGAAGGCCGCATCGATTCGGTCAAGGCATCTATCGGTAACACGATAACCGTCTCTCCTGCAGGGAGTCGGGGTTTTGAGGGCGGAGGCGAACCATTAACAGCCGACCAGTTAGCCAAGCTCAAGCAAATCTCTAACGTCTCGACCGTCACGGCCACCCTGCGGGATCGACTGGAAACGGGATCGACTTCTTTAGTGTCGGCCATTACCCCTGGCACTCTCGGGCAACGCAATAACCAGGGGGCAGCACCACAGGGCGGACCAGGTGGTGGTAACTTCACGCCTCCCATCACGGTAACTGGTACAGATGAACTGTCGGCCGCCGCTCTGGGAACCGGAGGAGGATCTCTCAATATGACTGCCGGAGATAAGTTCGATCCGACTAAGGACGCTGCCGTCGCAGTGGTAGGAAAGGATTTAGCCGATAAAAATGGCCTGGCCGTCGGCTCCAACTTCCAAGCCCACGGAACCACTGTCACCGTTGCTGGGATATTCGATGCCGGAAACACATTCTCGAATAACGCGGTTCTCATGCCGCTGGTGACCGTCCAGCGCCTGTCCGGTCAAGCCGGTAATGTGACTGGCGCAACGGTACAAGTGAATTCACTCGAAAATGTCGGTAGCGTGGCCGCAGACATCAAGAACAGCTTGGGAAGTGCCGTTGATGTTACTAGCGAACAGGAGCGCTCAGGACGGGTGCTTGAACCGCTGCAAAATATCAACAGTATTTCGACCGTCAGCCTGATTGGTGCAGTATTAGCCGGAGCTGTAATCACGTTGCTGGCAATGATAATGATCGTTCGCGAGCGCAGACGCGAAATCGGCGTATTGAAAGCAATCGGCGCTTCCAATGTGAAAGTGATCACCCAGTTCGCAACCGAAGCCCTGACCTTTACAGGCTTGGCATTGGTTGTCGGCCTCGGAGTTGGTGCGATCGGCGCTAATCCGATTACCCAGCTCCTCGTAAAGAACAGTGAAGGTAGCGGTCCCGGCGGGCCAGGCGGTCCCGGCGGCGGCGCATTCCGGGCAATTCCTGGTGCCTTCGGGGGTCTTAGGGACATAACAGCCAGCGTTGGGTGGGACATCTTAATCTATGCGGTAATTGTGGCCTTCTTGATTGCTATCCTCGGGAGCGCCGTTCCGGCTTGGCTGATTTCAAAAGTTAGGCCAGCCGAAGTCATGCGGGCCGAATAAAAAAGGTAAGGAGAACCTATGCTTTCAGTTAAGAACCTCAGTAAGGATTACCAATCTGGCGACCAAATAGTACACGCAGTAAAAAACGTGTCGCTCGATGTACCGAAAGGATCGTTCGCTACCATCGTTGGGAAAAGCGGTAGCGGGAAGAGCACCCTTCTAGCCTTGTTAGGAGCGCTTGATAGCCCCAGCGACGGACAGATTACCGTCAAAAATGATTCCGTGGCCAATTTATCCGGAAAAGCCTTGACCGCATACCGCCGCGATCGAATTGGCTTCGTATTCCAGGCGTACAACTTAGTGCCGAACCTGACCGCAATTGAAAATGTTTGCTTACCAATGGAGTTCAGCGGCCGGCCAAAGGCCGAGCGTGTTACCCGGGCTGCTGAATTACTAACGGAGGTAGGTCTAGACGAGGGGAAACAGCACCGGAAACCTCCACGACTGTCAGGCGGCGAACAACAGCGGGTTGCGATTGCCCGAGCCCTGGCCAATCAGCCACAACTGATTCTGGCGGACGAACCGACCGGAAACCTCGATACCCAAACAGGAGCGGTAATCATTAGGTTGCTTAAGCAATTGGCTAAAAAGGAACAGGTGACGATCCTGGTTGTCACTCACGATCCAAGTTTGACCAAGCTGGCAGATCATAGCTTCCGTATGCAGGACGGAACATTACAAAATGTGAGCCGGAGGAAAAATGGCTGAACAACTACCCTTACCGAACGAGAACCCAACTCCCGGTGTACCATACCGAAAACACCTGCAAGTTTCCCGAGCTGTCGCTGTCGTGATTGTCGCCCTAACCTTGATCGTTGGAATAGTGCTTGGCGCAATTGCCCACAGCCTGGTTAGTAAATCTGACCAAGCCCAACCGCCGGAAGGTTTTCCACGTGACGGATCCGGATTTGGAAACGGAGGACCTCCTGGTCAAGGGTCTTTTCGGTCGCAGAACGGACTTACCGGCACTGTGACCGCCATAGCAAATGACTCAATAACCGTTTCTGCTTCCGATGGGACGTGGACCGTTTCCCTGAGCGGAAATACACAATACGGCGCACCACGCAGTGAGTCGAGTAAGACCGATATTGCTGTGGGAGACCAGGTCGCCGTTATTGGCGAAAAGGATTCTGCAAACAAGACTATAGGTGCTCAGCGCATTATCAAGACTCCTCAAGGCGGTGACGCACAGCAGCCGTCCGCTCTCTAGCAGATACGCTTCTTCGGAAAGCTAGGTAGGCGGCTCACTTTTCAACGGCCGATCACCTGCGTGCTGAACTAGAACAACTCGGTCTGTTAAAGCTACTGCTAAGCGTGGGCAGTGGTACGATTGCGTGTGAGAGCACCTCAACAACGCAACTCAATTTTGTAGACAAGCTCTATAATCGAACCAATGAGTCAACGGGCTGTCATTAAATACTGTTTTGACCGCATAGTTTCTCAGGAAAAGAGACCTCTGTTTGTGGGAATAGCGGGAGATTCGGGTAGTGGGAAAAGCCATTACTGCGATTTGTTGGTTAAACAATTTAGAAAAGCCAAGAAAGACTGCCTCGTAATTAATCACGATGATTTTCTCATTGCTAGAAACGATCGGGAGCCAATGAAAACAGAATTTTATGAGAAGGGTGAGTTTGCTGGAAAATCACACTGGGAAGTTCTGGAGAACATGTTTCGGCTAAATGAGTTTCAGAGAGTAATTGACGAGCTTAAGAGCGGAATCTGTTCCAGCTACCACCCCTACTCAAGAGGAACCGGGGAAGTTGCTATCGATAATAAAGAAGTCCGCCCAAGCGATTTTATTTTCTTTGACACAAGCATGATGCTGCACGAAATGGATTTCTTAATTCTGATAGAAGTAGATCAAGAAACCATAATCAAGCGAAAGGCGAAAAGGGATTCAGACATTCGCACACCTGAAGAAGTCGAGCATATGCACAGAAAAGTCCAAGGCTATTACTGGGAGCGACAGGGGCCGCTGAAGGCCGACATAATCATTGATAATAATGACGTATGTAGTCCCAAGGTGCTCTAAGAAGCTTTCCTAAGAGGCTGATTTTACTTCCAGCGCTCGAGGCGTGGGAGTTGCTTTTGTGCAGCCCAGCGCATGAGTCTACCACTGCCTTGTTCTTTGAGCGCGTTGTCGACGATGACTTTCATTTCATCGAGCGTACAATCGGAGCCTATGAAGGCACCGTTTTCGTAACAGAGCTTGCACCATTTCTCGCTCTTGCCTCCATCGGCTTCAGTTCCGCGGCAATCCCCGGCCTTCTTAGTTTGTAGCGGCATTCCGCAACTTTGGCATTGTTTCGACATGGCACTATCTCCTCCTAAGCACACTCTAATCCTCGCAAATGCATACAGCAAAATCGCATTTATTCGATAGGTAGTATGCCAGACTTCTCGTAGACTAGAGATATGGAGAGGTTGCTCATCATCAATGCCGATGACTATGGCTTCACGAGCGGAGTGAACGAAGGGATTATTCAAGCGCATGCGGAGGGCGTCGTTTCAAGCACCTCGGTGATGGTGCGCGAACGGGCAGCGGGTGAAGCAGGGGCGCTTAAGGAGTATCCAGAGCTATCTGTTGGTCTGCATTTTCAAATTGGCGACAAGGCACTCGAAGCAGCGGTTCGTGCTGGCGAGCAGCTGTCACCAGAAGACATTACGGCACTGAAAGCAGATTTCGCAGCGCAGCTAGATCTCTTTCGCGAACTCGCAGGCGCAGAGCCGACACACATCGATGGCCACTATAGTGTTCATCTGCATCCAGATGTTGTGCCGCTACTGGATGAGTACTGCAGGGACAGGGGGATTCCTCGTCGTGGAATAGATGCTGCATTTATAAAAGAATACTTTGCGTGGGATGCATCTGGCGCCAAAGACGTTGAGCGCGTGTCGCCAGAGGCGTTACTTGCCATTATTGATGAACTGGGTGAAGGGATAAACGAACTCATGTGCCATCCGGGGCTAGCCGACGACGAGCTTCGCAGCGTATCTCGATATGTTGAGGAGCGGCAAATTGAAGTAGGAACACTAACGGATCTCCGTGTGCTCGAGCGGTTCGAGCAAGCAGACATCGAGCTTATTAATTGGTCGGACCCACGAATCCAGAAGTCGCAATTAGGGGTTTAGTGTGAGTATTGCCGCCTACATCTATACCCTGCTATACGTCGGTGTCGTTACCGCTGTCGTCCTTGGAATCCTACTTTTTACCGGAGTATGGCGGCCCAAAAAATTACAGCGGCCACAGCGCAGCACCGCCAACACCCCGGTGATTCTGTCCGCCTATACTGTTGGAGTTTCACTCGAGAAGATGTGGGAGGGTACTATTGGCGAATATCCCGCGCGGATCGTAGTGACGATGCCGCTTCCCGAAACGCTTAACATGGCCGACAATCCAGTACTAGAATCCTACGGTACGAAGGTGATCAATCCACGAGCAGACATGATGCAGGTATCGCCGACGGGGGTAATGGTAATGACGCTCGATCTACCATTCCGGACCCAGGTCCACTTCGCAGGTTTCAGTGCCGCGGATCCGACGATTCTGCCGATGCTTGGGAATATCGAAACTGACGACCAGATGCAGCAAATGCACCTAGAAGGCACGTTTCCAGACTACTTTCGACTCTACTGTGACAAAGATCACGAAATTGAGCTGCTCCAGTTGCTTGACCCGACACGGATGCAATTACTACTCGAGCTTGCGCAGTCATATCACTGGGAACTGCTTGGAAACAGCCTCTTTTTTGCAGCCACTGGACAGGCGCCAGCAGACGAGCAAGGCACCACTATGGTCAATGCTGCTAAGCGCTTTGCTGATGAGCTGCTGACAGAACTCCGAAGAATGGCCGACGACTAGCTCTTTGGGCCTTCTTGGGCCACGGCGGCGTGCGGCGACTTGGCTGTATCGGAATTCTTACCGACTTTGCGAATAATCGCGATAAACTCGTGTTCGTTTGAAACGAGCGCTTCGAGGCTGATTGGCAGTTTTTCTTCTTGCTCTAAGAAATAAAGAAATGCCGCAAACTCCAGTGGAGTCCAAACGTGGAAGTGAATGCTGTAGTCAATCTTAAGCAGATACTTTACTCGCTCGGCCCGCTTGGGCTTCTCAACCTTTTCAACGTGCTCGACCCACTCCTCAAAGTGTTGTTTGCGCGACCTTTCGGCTCCCTTGGCATGATCCTCGGCGAGGTGTTGCAGACCTGTTGGCTCGCGGTCAATGTCAAAGGTGTAACGACGGTCAGGAATCGCATAGTAAAGAATCCCATCGTCGCGCAGAACTCGGAGATGGTTCTTGATGGTGCGAATCGGATCTTCGGTGTGCTCCATAAAGTGGTTTGCGACTACGAAACTAAGCGAACCGTCTCGAAACGATTCGAGCGTTTCCCCATTTTCAACCACGTCGACCGGCGTCAGATCAAGCTTTTCGAGTTCGGGGTACTGCGTACGCAAATCTTTCAGGCTCATACGATCGACGTAGGTCACCTTCGTTCCTGGTGGAACATACAGGGGCAAGTGAAGCGCACCAATCTCTACTCCTTCACCGCGGAGGAAGCGATGAGAAAGCCACTGCCTTACGGAGCGGTAGTCTTGTGTCAGGTCCAGCGCTTTGCGTTTTACCTGGCTACGGGCGGAAATGATGACCTTCTTCATACCTATCGATTCTACGGGAAAGCGGCCATTCAGTCAGCTACGGGCGTAGTTCGCGGAGTACATCGCGATCGATTACGCGCAGCGCGAGGATAGCACCAAGGTAGACCGCAGCGCCGGTCGGAAGCGCAAGCCACAGCGTGTCACGAAAAATGTAGGTCGGTATCAGCATCAGCACTGCCGCAAGCAAAATCTTCCAAACGCGTCCGAGCGAGAGCGTTAGCCCAACTCGTGTTTTGGCGAACCAGGCGAAAAGACACAGGCTAATTGCTTCTGAAATAACCGTAGCAATTGCAGCGCCGGTTATGCCGATTGTCGGAATCAAGACAAGGTTCGCGACGATATTTATTCCAAGCCCAAGCGCTCCGTATTTCAGAGCCTGAAGCTGCTTGTTGTTGGCCACGAAAACTGTTGAGAAGAGAGTGCCAATCATCATCGACGAGACGCCAAAGAGCAGTAGCCGGAGCGCGTCTGCGCCGCTGACGAACTCTGTACCACCGACAACGCGCATGATTTCATCGGCCAAGAAGAGCCCGCCGAAGGCAAAACCCAGTCCAAGGATAACAAGCAGCTCGAAGGCTTTCTGAAGCATCTGTTGGTAGTCCGCTCCACGCTCCATGCGGCTCATCAAGACGGCCAAGATAGAATTCATGAAAAGACCAGGGATGGTTATAAGTATTTCTATAACCTTAAACGCGGCTGCATATATTCCTACTTCGGCTTGAGTGCGAAAAGCGGAAATCATCAGCACGTCGGCCTTGAAATAGATTTGTGTAATCACCATCGCAGCGCCCAGTGGCAGAGATTCCTTCAGCAGGGATTTCCATAAGGTCCGGTCGGCGTAGACGGCGAGCTTCAGATAGCGTCGAGACGAGAGGTAGCTGACGAGGAAGGTTGTGATCGAGCCAATGATCGCCGTAACGATAATTGCATAGAAACCGAGATCCATCGCGACAACAGTAATTGTTGCCCCGAGTGCTGCTGCCCGCCCGACGATATCGGATAGGACGGCAAAATCCATGCGCAGCCTTGCTTGGAAAATCGCAATCAGCGCTGTGTTAACAAGGCCAAAGAACTGACTGATTGAGGCAAGCAAGACCCCGTACTTCACAAAATCGTTGAACGGCAACACGAAGGCGAGAGCAATCGCGATACTGAAGATCAGCAACGACAACAGCGAACGTAGGACAATCGTATTGCCGACAATTTCTTTCATGCGCGCCGGTTGTCGGCTGATCTCGCGAACGGCGATGGTGAATAACCCAAGATCGGCGACAATACCAAAGACCGAGAGATACGCCAGAACGAGCGAGAAGTTACCGTAGCCTTCTGGACCGAGGTAGCGCGTCAGAATACCAACGGATACCGCGCCCATGATGATGATGGCGGCTTTGCCAACCATCTGGATGGCGGTGTTGTAGGCGACTCGTTTTGTTGCTGATTTAGTCATGCGCTTCTACCCGCTCGTGGCGGTTCGTTCTCTACCTACCCAGTATCTAGAAGTTGCTTCGATGTGGAAAGCTCTCGCCCGCAGTCCATTGTGAGCTTTGGCAATGACGCGATTCCCTATCTAGCTAGACTGAGAAGTGTATGCAAGAAGAAATACCAGACTCGTTTCAACGGCCAAAACGTTTTAAGGAGCATTTTCGTTGGAAGCGCGCATATCGAGAGACAGGGTTAGCAGCGGCGGTTTTGCTTGCGACCGTTGTGTTGCTGGGATTTTCTAGCGCTTCCAAGAACGCGCCGTCACCATTAGCCACCCCGCCAGACCCTCGCTTTGAACAGTTCAAGGGAGACTGCCGCTCGTACGGATTGGCCTACCGAAATCCCGGATTTGATCCGGAAGATAGAGTCGCCGTCTTTGGCGAAGCGAACGATGCAACGAATTTAGTGCAGGTGAACTTTTTCGATTCGGCCGTCACGGTTCATAAGAAAGTTGCACCGTGTCTCGAGGCAGTTGAGCGTGATTTACGCGATCAGGGAACGACCTACAGAGTAAGGAAAGTGAGCTCATATCGTGCGGAGCGTGAAGATCGGCTCTATTGGTATCATCCGTACGGCGCAGCGATCGACATCAATACAGACACAAATCCACAGTGCTTGGGGAATGGGTCAGGCGTCGATCCGCTCAAGAGATGCAGTCTCGATAAGCCCTACGATATCCCCAAAGAGTGGGTCGAGACGTTTGAGCGGTACGGCTTCTATTGGGGCGGCAACTTCGGCACAACACCGGATTACATGCACTTTGAGTGGCACGGCGAGCGTTCATAATGTGACGATGTAGCAATCTTGCTAGGAAGGCTTGAAAAAATCCCACAATAATGGTATTATTGGCTAATTTTCTGTGCCAGAAAATGGCACGAACTCCCTACTATGCCAAAAACAAACACATCACAGCACGTTCCCTACCAGCAATCTGTTGAAGAGGTGCTTCGTATACTGGGATCGCACAGGGCAGGAATTGCGACAAGCGAAGCGAAGCGACGACTCGAGCAATACGGCGAGAATCGTCTCGTTGAAGTTAATAAAGAGTCGTATCTGCGCAAGTACCTGCGCCAATTTAGAGACACCATTATCTTGCTGCTCCTCGTGAGCGCGGCATTGTCGCTGTATCTCGGCGACATTCGCACAGCCGTCGTACTCGGCTTCTTAGTGCTCTTTAATACTGCAATTGGTTTTGCCCAGGAATTCAAAGCTGAGCGGATTATGGAATCACTTGAAAAGCTGGTTGTGCCTACCGCAAAAGTTGTGCGCGGCGGCATAGTTGAGGAGGTGGCCGCATCGGAGCTCGTTCCTGGCGAAATCGTCTATATCGAGGAGGGTGATGCTGTTCCCGCAGATCTCCGGGTGATAGATGAATACGAACTGTCCACGAATGACTTCGCACTGACTGGGGAGAGCAATCCGAGCCGTAAGTTTACTCATGCGATTAGTGGAACCGTTCCGCTTGGGAATCGTGGAAACCTCGTATTTCTAGGAACCACTGTCGCCACCGGACACGCGTACGGCGCAGTTGTAGCAACCGGCATGGAAACGGAGCTTGGTCGAATTGCCAACTTAAGCGAGTCGACTCCGAACGAACTGTCACCGCTCCAGAAAGAAATGAACCATATTGCAGGCCGCGTCACCGTGGGGACACTGGTGCTCTGTCTCATTCTGTTGCCTATAGCCATTGCAGCAAACCTCGGCATTAAGGACGCGTTCCTCTTCGCGATCGGATTTGCCAGTTCAATCATCCCTCAAGGACTTCCCGCAGAAATAAATACCGCACTTGCCCAGGCGGCGGGGCGGCTTGTCCGGGCTCGGGCGCTTGTGAAGAAGTTATCTGCAGTTGAAACACTCGGGGCAACCAGTGTGATTTGTACTGACAAGACAGGAACGCTGACAAAGAACGAAATGACCGTCGACGAACTGATGGCGGGATCCACTGTCTACGCCGTTACGGAGACAGGATACGAGCCGAAGGGTGAGATTAGAAAAGATGGAAAACGTGTTTCACCGCGGGAACTTGCAGATCTGCAGCGTTTCTTCGCAACGGGCGTGTATGCCAGTAATGCATCGGTTCACGAACCAGACGAAGAACATCCTACGTGGTACTGCGTTGGTGATCCTACCGAAGGGGCACTGATTACACTGGCGCGGAAGGTTGGACTCAAACCGCCCGAACTTGAACGAGTCTCTCCGGAGCTGAAGGAGTTCACGTTTGATTCAGCACGCAAGCTTATGAGCTCGATCCGCAAAATTGATGGTCAGCTCTACGTGTTTGTAAAAGGCGCACCAGAGGAAGTGCTTAAACGATGTACATCGTGGCGGGTGGCCGGCGAAGACAAACCGCTCCAGAAATCTCAGACCGCGGCGATCCAACAGTACAACCTGGAACGAGCAGAGCAGGCCAAGCGCAACCTGGGATTTGCCTATCGCAAGCTCTCCAAAGACGAAAACGTTGCTTCAATGAAAATGGCGGACGCTGAACAGAATCTCGTTTGGCTTGGCATGGTCAGCATGATGGATCCGCTGCGCGAAGAAGTTCCCGCGGCCTTTGCCGAGGCCAGGCGAGCGCACATTAAGATATCGATAATTACCGGCGACTTTGCGCCGACCGCGAAAGCAATCGCCATTAAAGCAGGGCTCGCAACGAAACCATCGCAGCTGGCGATAGTTCTGGGCGATGAGCTCGATGCGCTGAGCGACGAGCAGATTCTCCAGTACATTGAGCGTGGTGGATGCATCTTTTCTCGTGTCAGCCCGGAGCATAAGCTGCGGATCGTTTCGCTTGTTAAAGAACATGGGCACGTCGTGGCTGTTACCGGAGACGGAATAAATGACGCACCCGCCTTAAAGCGAGCGGATATCGGCGTGGCAATGGGCAAGACTGGCACCGATGTAGCCAAACAATCGTCGGAAATCATCCTGCTCGACGACAGTTTCCATACACTCGTTGGAGCAGTTAAAGAAGGGCGTGTCATTTACCAAAATATCCATAAAGGGGCACTGTCATGCTTTACCAGTAATGCTGCCGAACTTGTGGTGAACCTGACAAGTCTCGCATGTGCCACGCTACTCGGCATTCCGTTGGCTATTTCCGTCATGCTTATCTTGGCTATCGATCTGATTGCTGAGCTGTTTCCGATTGCTGCTTTGGGTTGGGATCGAGGTAACGGTCATTTGCTTGATGAAGCACCGCGAGATGTTCACGATCATATTTTGAGCAGATGGAATATTCTCGACTTGCTGTGGTGCGGAATCATTATCGGCGGTCTCGCATACGCCAATTATCTCGGAGTGATTAGCCGTGCTGGTTCAGAGGCGAGTGGGCTCGTAAGTGGTAGCGGGATCCATCTCCACGCAGCAGCAATGACATACCTCACCATTGTTCTTTGCCAACTTGGCAACATATTGCAGCGTCGCACACCAGACGGTCTCTTTAGTCGTTATCAGCTTCATAACCGTGTCTTATGGGGCTCGATGCTACTAAGTCTCACTTGCGTGATAACTATTATTTACTCGCCGCTTAATACCTACTTTGGTGCCGGTCCGCTCTCGCTTGTCGATTGGGGATTCGCCACCGCAGCCGCCGCCCTCTTTTTGTTCATTCGCGAGATTCAGCGCGTACTGGCAGGTCGAAAAGTGCACAAGCGAATGGTTCTGAGCCAGAAGAGAGTCAGGGCGACCTAAAGACTTGAAAAAACGCCAAAAAAGTGCTAAACTATGCCAATTATAAAGATCATGATCGGAAACTTTCTGAATTAGTTGCACATGGCCATGTCCCGGCAAGCGCTGAACTGGCAACGGATTCGAATCAGTATAAGTCTTTCAAAAAAATGTAAGCAAGGAATAAAAATGAAAATTTCACCAGAACAAGGAGGGCTTGAGCGGTTAGTACCTGGCCGTAAGCGTCGCCAAGAAAAGCAGTCTCAAGAGAAAGCTGCGCGCGTAGAGCATGCAGAAAGGGAGAAGCACGCGACACAAGCATTAAAAGACGGAGTCGAGACGGCTGTTTCAGAAGTAGGTGCGCGTCCTGAGCGCTTCATGGGCTGTAGCGTCGATGATCGCGAGCATAAGACCCGTAGCGGAAAAGTGCTGTATGCAACACGAAGAATTACTCTTACCAAGGAACTTCCGAACGGCGACACGCTATCGCTTCAAAAGTGGGGAGACCCAGCACCGGACGGTGGAATTGTAGAGCGAGATATACACTATGCCGCGGTTCTGACACAACCACCCGATGCGCATCCTGAACTCGATAGCACACATCAAATCGGAGTCGTTGATACAGGGGAATCAAGTCGTCCTGATGCATCACGCGAGCTTGCAGAGGCGCTTCCCGACCTTGTCGCCAGCGCGCACTTCGTTGAGCAAGAGTAGGACAACCCATTGTCGCCCTGTAAAACAAGGGAGTAGTATATCTAGCGGTTAATTCTATGGATAGAGAAAGTACCCGAACACAAGAAAGAGAACTGGGCCCCGATACTGCCACGCCTGGGGATCTAGAAAGAGTTTGTGAATCGGTCTTCAGACAACAGCAGGAAGACGCCTCCGCTGTTACTGATACCGTGCGCGGCCTCCACTTTGTGCAAGTCAGTAGACAGGATAGTGAGGGTCGAATCGCTCTCCATCGCCGTGACGATGGAGGCTTCGAGGTACATTTTTGGGATCGTGAGGAGCGTCCTTTAAGCGGGATTGTAAAGATTTCTCCTGGAGGTAGACGAGTCACGCAACTATTGCCGGTGCCGCATCACAAACATCCGGTTGAAAAACCTCTCGATTCACAGCCGATCTTTGGGGTGATTTCCAGAATTATGCAGGCTGAACCGATCGCAGCGTAGATTGTGTGCACACTGTCGGGTTCGTGCGAAGCGAGCTGCCGCGTAGTGCTATGATGACCGGGCGTGCGGTTGAATGGACTGACGCGCTAATCACGAGTGTATGGAAGAACACGGACATGCCCGTCAAAGCGCAAAGGAGTCGCTGGTTGCCGACGATCTGGCTGCTTTTAAGCAGCGCTTCGATCCTGTCCTGGGCGCTGTGCTGCGTCGCCACCTTGCAGAGATGTGCGCAACCACCGAAGATCCGCATTTAGATGAGTATCTTGAGTACCTTACCGAAACGTTTGCGGTTCACGGGAAACGAATTCGCCCGTTTGTCTTAAGTGCTATCTACGAGTCGATTACCGGGCACTGCCCTTCGGCTGTACTTGAGTATTCAGTAGGAGTGGAGCTATTTCATACTTTCTGCCTGATCCACGATGACATTATCGACAACAGCACAATCCGACACCGACTCCCAACCTTCCACGTTGAAATAGCTCGTCGTATGGCCGAAGGTGGGCGCGTTGGAGATGTGGCCGAAATCGGACGTGCGCAAGCTATGCTGGTCGGTGATCTGCTCTTTTTCTGGGCGCACCAACGGCTCCAGTTGGCCGACGGGTTTACTGAGGAGCAACGAAAAGCTGCCAGTGTGGTAGTTAGGCAAATGGTTGAAGACGTGGTGGTAGGACAAATGGTCGACGTAGACGCGATGAGTAGGCAGAGAGTGTCGAAATCTTTAGTTGAGCGGAAAACAATGCTGAAGACCGCTGGATATACGTTTATTCACCCAATGCAACTCGGAGTTGCATTGGCCGGGGGAAGTGAATCGCTGATGTGCTGGTGTGCACAGTTCGGCGAAGCCCTGGGCGAAGCGTTTCAGGTAATGGATGACTTGCTTGATATTGTCGGCGATCCGGCAAAGGGCGCACAAGCACGGCTTTCTGACATCCGCGAACACCAGCATACATTCTTTACTCAGTATGTCTTCGACCACGGAACTCCCCAGCAAGGCCGTAAATTGAACAGCTGGTTAGGGTCTCCGATTGCCGAACCGGAAATTCCTACGGTTGCGGCATTATTTGAAGAGACGGGGGCGTTGACTGCAGGAAGATCACGTATCATAAGCCGTCTCGAGGATGCCAAGCAGTGTCTTAAGGCCGTACCAGACGGTGCTGTTGCCAGCAGGAAACTTTCTGGACTGATTGATCTGTTGGCCGCGCGTTTGGTTTGACCGGTGTCTCGGTGGCTGGGTAGTCGCGCCACTACATGGTTGCATGTAGCAATGGGCACGCTAGAATAAGCGCACTAAAGAAGGAGGGGTTATGGATGTGCAAGTGAATGTCTGGGGAGTCCTTGCGGCAGCAGCAAGCTCAATGGTGGTCGGGAGCATTTGGTATGCTCAGGCAGTTTTCGGCAAAACGTGGATGCGACTCGCGAAGGTAAAAACGGACGGACGTGGCAGTATGGTCCTACCGCTTGCGCTAACATTCATCGCCAGCCTGCTGACGGCTTACGTCATCGCACACGTCGCGTATCTTTCGAATCAATTCTTTGACCATAGCTTTTTGCAAGATGCCGTTGTGACATCGCTTTGGTTGTGGCTCGGCCTGACTGCAGCCCGGTTCTTAACCCACGACCTCTTCGAGGGACGGCCGACTAAACTTACGCTGCTTAACGTTGGAAATGAGTTTGTAACCATCGTGCTGATGGGTGTGGTGATTGGCTTGATTGGCGTTTAGGCGATGATTTGATGCCAAAAAGGCAAATTGTTGCTATGGGCGCAGGGCGGGCAATTATGAGTCAGCCTGACAATCCTCTACACGAGTATCTGCTTAGTCTTACAGAAGAAGAGCGCCCAGCAGTCTGTTTCCTACCAACTGCCAGCGGCGACCTTCCCGAGTACATCGATGAATTTTATAAGACATACTCTGCAGAAAAGTGTCGTCCGTGTCACCTCCAACTGTTCTATCGCGAAGTGCTCGATTTGGAAAAACTCCTTCTTGAGCAGGATGTAATAATTGTCGGCGGAGGAAATACTGCTAATATGCTCGCGGTCTGGAAGCTACATGGCGTAGACCAGATACTTAGAAAGGCCTACCAGCGAGGCATACTCCTCGCTGGCGGGAGCGCCGGTGCAATTTGTTGGTTTGAAGGAGGAATATCGGACTCCTTTAGTAGCAAACGACTTGAACCACTATCCTGTGGTCTCGGGTTACTCCGAGGAAGCGTCGCGCCACACTATGATGTCGACCCTTTACGAAAACCGGCTTTTGAGAAGAGTATTCTTTCAGGCCAACTCAAGGACGGGTTCGCAATTGATGATGCCTCGGCTCTCTACTTCGTAAATGAGGAAATTGTCGAAGTCGTTTCGTCTCAGCAGGATTCAAATGCGTATCGTGTCGCGAAAGAGGGAAACTGTGTCAGAACCATGCCGGCTAGCAAGCACAGACGGCTCTTATCTGGCACCACAAATCGCGGCTAGCTCTGTATTTGCACGAAACAACCTCTGTGGTAGGATTTTCTGTTAGTGAAGGCATAAGGAGTCGATATGGCAGGTGTAGAAATTGAGGGTGCAATTGAAGCAGTTTCGGCAGCGCGCGAAGAGGTACGTGCAGCTGAGGGTCGTGTAGAGCAAGCTGAGGCAGCGGTTGCCGAACGGAACAAGGAGCTTGTAGAGCGCATAAAATCAGGCGAAACCACTGGCGATCGGGCTCTCGACTTCTCGATTTTGAGGATGGAAGGGTTTGATCCAAAAGTAGCAGATCTGTATCGAGGGCTCGATGCGCAGGCTAAAGCTCATTCCGGGGAACCAGCGCTGGTTGTATTTCGTGAGATTAAATACGCTGGGCATTCGTTTACGTATGGGCTAACCGATCCGTATGCAGTCGAGTCCTATGGACTCGGCATTCTTACATCGGGCGGTTTGCGATTCGATCAAAATGGCTTTGCCTGGTATTTTCCAACAGAGACTTTTTCAATGCTCGGCGAACGCACCCGCACGACGAAGAACGGTGCGGTTATCGTGCACGAGCCGCTCCAGTCTGATCTTGGCGCTAGCTTATACACACCGCTTGAGGGTGCGATAGATCGCCCAGTGTCGGAACTGGTTGATAAAGAAAGAACCGATTCGCGCCATGGGTTCACGATTTTCAAGGACCGCCCGATTCTAGAGATTGGTATTGGAGAACACGACGTTCAACGCCTGGTCGACGACACCGATACTGGTCCGAGCGAAAGACAGTACGCTCAGATGCTTGATGCGCTTTTGCAACTGCCCATAGCGCCAGAGAACCGAGAACGTCGTGGCTAGTAATGCTGATATGGAGCGCTGGCGAGCGCGCGGACAGTTTGCTGATAGTCCGGCACCCGAAACGCCAGAGTTACCGCGAACGGAGATCTTGCGGCTTGGCTCAGAAATACTGCCGCAAGTCCTTGTCAATTTGCGACATGGCGTACAGGAGTTACCTGACGGCAGCGTCATTGAGGACGGGGCAACGTACGTTCAGGCTGTCTACGAAGTCGCACCCGGCCCAGAAGGAATTGCATACATCGCGGCTGCCCTGCGAGCCGAAGCGGCTGCAGCTGAGCGCGGTATCGATACGGTGGCGATTACCCTACCGCCAAGTCTGGCTCGCGGCGACCTACTGAAACTCGGGTATTCATTTATGAGAACAGACCGACTGTACGACGACACACCTATGTCACATAGGCATTCGGAACACCAGTCTCCCCTCGGCGCAAACGCAGAGCGTTTCATGACAGGAAAGGTGCTTGATGTCGGTGCTGGCTGGGGATTTGTTACACAGGAGATGGCTCGCCACGGCGCACAGGTGACGGCGGTTGAGCCAGATAAAGGTGAGCTAGCGAGGCTGCGCGCGCTACAAAACTTGCTCAGCATCCCTATCGAAATTCTCGATACTCGGATTGAGGCGCTGCAACTGGTGCGTGAATACGACGCAGTTTTGGCCAGACACATTCTTCATTTCATTGATCCAGTACGGCGCATGGAGGTAGTGCGGCGTCTCGGAGGGGCAGTCGCCCCAGGTGGAGCACTCTATATTGAAGGCTGGATCGGTACGTTAAAAGACGATCGGGTGCAGCGCTACCCCCTGATGCGTGGAGAATTAGAGCAGGCATTCCAAGGCTGGAATATCCTGGAAGACACCGTTTATGAGCTACCAAATAAGGATGGTCAGCTTGCTCAGCGGTTCGTCGTCGAAAAGCCGCAGTGATTATTGCTGGACGGCGCGGTTTGGCACAAACAGACGAATGACGTAGATCACAAATTGGGCGAGTAGGGTATAGCAGATAATCGCCATGATTGTTGAACCATCCCATCCTTTGTCGCCAATGCCGGGAAACATGCCAACGAACGGCTGAACCAGTGGCTTCGTCACTTGGTAGACTGCATCAACGATGTTGTTGAGCGGATTAGCACCGAAGATCAAGAAGAAGAGTCGGAAAAAGAGCAGTCCGTTGATGATTCCGAGTAGCAGATAAATGACTCGCTGATACATCGGCTGTTCATAGGTCAGCTCGATTACTTCTGGCTTGGCTGGAGATGAAGGTGTTGATTTCTTGGCGGGTGGCATAAGGCCTCACATTTAGTTTTTGTTGCTACGCTCACTGTAGCGCGCCAGAAATCAGCAGACAAGCGGTTGTTTCATCCCAGGACAGCATGGTAGCGTGAAGGCAAACAAACGAGGGTCAGATGGAATTTAGTGAACCAACAGTCGAAAACAAGCAAGTTGTCGATATTACCGATCGGCTGCAGAACATTGTAACCGAAGCCGGTCTTCAGGATGGTGTCTGTCATGCGTTTGTGCAGCACACAACGACGGCGTTGACTACAGCCGATCTTGACCCAGGAACAGACCTCGATATGCTTGACGCGTTTTACAAAATGGTGCCAAAGCTGCACTATCGCCATCCGCACAACCCAAAGCACACACCGGATCACATTATTGCGACGCTGATTGGCCCAAATGTCGCCGTACCGGTGAAGGAGGGCACGCTGCAGCTCGGAAGCTGGCAACGCGTTGTGCTCTTCGAGTTTGATGGACCACGCGAACGGCAGATCACCGTCAACCTGGTCGATGCTCGCTAGTTCAGAAACGCGAACATGGTGCTTTTCGCCGGGCGTGATGCTGGTGACGTTTTTTGCTGAATGGGCTTTGGCCGCCTGGGTTTATGCGCGATACCGGATGGATCGCGTCGGCTCATCGGTTTTTGCACTACTCGTTTTACTCGGCACTTTTCAATTAGCCGAATACGTTATTTGCTTAGTTGAACCGTCAAAAGCGGTAGCAATCTTCGGCTACTGGGCTATTACGTTTTTGCCACCACTTGGAATTCGCTTAGCAACGACGCTCGCCGAGCGCGACGAACAGGTTGCCCGGTACTCTCTCTTTCTGGCGGTAGTGTGGTGTTTACTGTTTGCCATTCTTCCATTTTCGATCACGACCGTCGCTTGTACCGGGAACTACACTATTTTGACACTCGCACATCCAGCAGGTCTGCTCTATGGCGTCTACTACTTTGGGCTCATCGGCATTGGCATGATGTACACCTATCAGGCGATGATATCCCAATCAAAAATGTCTCGGGCAGCGCAGTGGCTCTTTGCTGGATATGCGGCAATCCTTATACCGACAGTCCTGGTTAATATCATCAACGCTGCAACACGAATCGCGGTACCGTCGATTATGTGCGGCTTTGCGCTGTTACTTGCGCTGATCTTAGCCTTCGGTGTTTTGCCTCGAGCCGGGCAGCGACGCAGCTAATTACGTTTTACAGAGCGAATCGACACTGCCATAGAACGCGAAGAGAATCGTTGACTCTCCACACAAGGAAGCCTTTGGCGTTTCCTGCTTACGTCCCAGTAGGGTGGTTGCGAGGCTATGTGTACCACTGTCTGCGACGGTCTCAACAACATTGAAGTCACGCCGCGGCACCGCGGCTGCATCGGCGAGCAGGCCGTAGGCCTCTTCGCGAGGAGCGACAACGTCGGTCAGCCTCGCTGCCGTTGCAGATCGACTATCATAGATCAGCGCACCGATTTGATCGCGGAGCGTTGCTTGGTCAATACCGCGACGCTGGGAGACGTAGGATACGAAGTCTTCATATTCATTGTTGAGTCCGGCCTGTAGTGCCGAAATTTCGCTTTGCGTTAGCCGCCGATAGGGATTACCAATATCTTTTGAT
>OBLX010000065.1_pt1 | contig 19206 bp, 14 predicted proteins | sample 1519811 | NCBI WGS metagenome assembly OBLX01 (sample SAMEA3991476, study PRJEB22521) | metagenome | biome: anthropogenic terrestrial biome; feature: sewage plant; material: surface water | place: Sweden | collected 2012-09-26
CATGTAAATCAATCCACGCAAACTGTAGGCATCACCGTAAGTTGGGTCAGTAGCAATTGCTTGCTTTAGTTCATCCAAAGCGGTTGTAGTTTGTCCCTGCTCAAAATAGCCCACCGCTAACTCAAGACGAATACGGGCACGCTTGCGTGATTCGGGCTCATCTGAGTCGGTCACTATCTCGGCCGCGCCGCTATCAGCCCCATGGTTGGCCGCACAGCCTGTCAGTCCAAGCAAGCCGACCATAAACAAACAAGAACAAAAAAACCATCGCCTGAATTCCCAAGCCACCGTAGTATCAAATTTCATGCCTTATGTCTCCTTGACTACCTTGTTAAACACCTTCATTGGTGTCAACATAACCGTTCTCTGCCGAGCGATTCTCTCGCCAACATCTGTGCGATCCTTCACATCACCGGCGAGTTGACCACAAGCAGCATCAATATCCTCTCCTCTAGTCTTGCGAATTGTGGTAACAATTCCAGCATCACTAAGCAATTTTGAAAAAATTTGGATTTGACCGGCAGAAGATCGGGTCAGACCAGATGCCGGAAATGGATTAAATGGAATCAAGTTGAACTTGCACCAAACTTTGCCTTTTGAATACTGACGAACCAAAGCGATCAATTGCTGTGCATGTTCGATTTGGTCATTCACCCCATTGAGCATGCAATACTCAAACGTAATAAAGTCGCGCGGTGCATAGTCCAAATACCGCTGGCATGCCTGCATCAACTCGGCAATCGGATATTTGCGATTCAGCGGAACCAAGTTGTCACGCAAGGCATCATTGGGCGCATGCAACGAGACCGCTAACGCAGCCGGACAATCCTGCCCAAGACGATCCATCATGGGCACCACACCCGAAGTAGAAACCGTTACCCGACGCCGTGACAAACCATAGCCATGATCGTCCAGCATGACGCGCAGGGCAGGCACCAATTCCGAATAATTCTGCAGCGGCTCGCCCATCCCCATCATCACAACATTGGTGATAACACGATCATCGCAGCCCATGTGCTTGCGCAAAAAATGCTCCGCAAACCATAGTTGAGAAATGATTTCGCCCGCTTTTAAATTTCGACTGAACCCTTGGTGCCCGGTTGAACAAAATCGACAACCGACTGCACAACCAGCTTGAGAGGAAATACAGAGCGTTCCGCGATCTTCTTCAGGTATAAAAACAGTCTCAACAGCATTGGAATCACCCACATCAAACAACCATTTGATGGTTCCGTCTGATGAAATGTGTTGCGAAATGACATCCAGCGCCTTCACGTTTGAAGTCACGCCAAGCTTCTCCCGCAAGGATTTTGCGAGATCTGTCATTTCATCAAAACTAGAGGCACCTTTTTGATGAATCCATCGGAACAGCTGAACCGCACGAAAGCGCTTTTCACCCAGCCGTTCACAAAAAGCAGCCAACCCCTCGAGGTCGTAATCGAGCAGATTGGCTGTCATTTCATGGATTAACGTGAGTACACATTCATGCCGGGGAAGAAGAAACTTACTTCCACAGCAGCTGTTTCCTCGGCATCCGAACCATGAACCGCATTTGCATCAATGCTGTCAGCGAAATCAGCGCGAATCGTACCGGGTGCCGCTTTTTTGGGATCTGTGGCACCCATCAAGTCACGGTTCTTCAACACTGCATTTTCACCCTCAAGTGCCTGAATCATGACAGGGCCGGAAATCATAAACTCAACCAGATCCTTGAAGAAAGGACGATCCTTGTGAACACCGTAAAACGCTTCAGCGTCAGCACGTGACAATCGGACCAACTTGGCAGCAACAATTTTCAAGCCAGCTGCTTCAAAACGGGCATAAATCTGACCGATGACGTTTTTGGCGACTGCATCGGGCTTGATGATGGAAAGAGTACGTTGGATAGTCATGATTTTTCCTGAGCTAAAAATAAAAATTCTGCCTACTAGGCAAAGCCGATGATTTTAACCCGTACATTCCCTTCAATTAACTCAAGTTAAAAATATGTTCCGAAGCCAAGGTAACACGACCCCATCCTAGGCCAACAAAACTCAACGCCCCCGTCCGCCTCGTCGCTTGGCACCGCTTGATCCACTACCCGCGCCACGCCGCTGTCCCTGATCCTGTCGCTGACGTGTGAAGCTATCAGCTCCGATATAGCCTAAAGACGTTTTCATGGGATCCGGTTGAGCAGCACCGCTACCCTGACGATCCCCTGGTTCTGAGCGATTTTTTCTGTTTTGACCCGCTCCCTGAGCGTAACCTTGCCCAGCGTCCACACGGGAGCTGTTTGCCACATTGCGCTGACCACTGCCTGAATTGCGCGGCCCATTGCCTCGGCTTCCACGGTTTCTCCCCCGTCCGCCCGCTTCTTGTCCAGCACCGACGCGCCGTTGGCCATCAACCCCCTTATCACCAGTACCTTCGTCGGTTGCACTGTTGCTGCGAGTTCCAGCCGCTTTCATCAGGGATCTGATATCCCCCTCATCAAGTTCCATCCATGCCCCACGTTTGAGACCACGTGGCAACATCATGGCGCCATAACGAATTCGAATCAAGCGACTGACCGCGTGTCCGACCGCCTCAAACATGCGTCTAACCTCGCGGTTCCGCCCTTCGGAAATCGTGACCCGGTACCAGCAATTTGACCCCTCGCCTCCGCCCGCTTCAATCGATCCAAATTGAGCTACCCCCATCGTCCAGTTTGACGCCATCAAGAAGCCTTTGTTTTTCTTCCTTGCTCAATGCACCCAACACACGAACGGCATACTCTCTTTCCAGACCAAACCGGGGATGCATCAAGTTATTCGCCAACTCGCCGGAACTGGTAAACAGCAGCAGGCCTTCAGTGTTGAGATCAAGCCGCCCCACAGACTGCCATTTGCCTTGATGCAGTTTCGGCAACCTACGAAACACCGTGGGACGATTTTGCGGATCGTCGTGCGTCACAACCTCGCCAATCGGTTTGTGATAAGCAATCACCCTTGCCGGTGGTGCCTCAATACGAAAACGGATTGGCTTGCCATTGACCTTGACATGATCTCCGAATTGAATGCGCTGACCAATATGGGCTGGTTCATTGTTGACCGTGATTCGCCCTTCCATGATCAACTGCTCCATCTCCAGCCGCGACCCCATGCCCGCTTGGGCCAACACCTTGTGCAACTTGGGGGTTTCAGCCTGCGGTGCCAGCACCCGTTTCAAAGCAGGCGCATCCGGACTTTCGTCATCCACATCAAACTGACCGGAAACCACATCATCAAAACATATTCCAACCATTGCGGACTCTTGGTTTTTTTCCGCAACTTGCCGAGCCCTTGGTGTGGAATCAGTACCAGGCTCCTGAACAGCCGTCGTCGCAATTCCAACCACTGCAGACGCAACAATGACCTTAGCGCCATCATGACTCAAAGATGCCCCGTTCATTGGCTCCGGTGTATCGACACTGTTGACGGTCATGATGGGGTTCCAGTTAAGAAAAATAATTCATCGCTAGCACTTGGACTGATCGGACGGCTCTTTAATGGCATATCGATTTCGGCCTGCACAGCAGGGTCCATCTCGCCGATCGAACTCAAAACATCAGCCTGTTGCGCTGGATTCTCAAGCATGGGCAGTTGGTCCAGCGACTCAAGCCCCAAATCATCCAGAAAATGCTTTGTAGTGGCAAAAAGCGCGGGGCGGCCAATCGTTTCCCGGTGACCAATGGCTTCAATCCAGCCCCTGTCTTCAAGCTGCTTAAGCAACAGGGAATTCACCGTTACACCCCGAATGTCTTCTATATCACCTCGGGTTACCGGTTGCCTGTACGCAATAATGGCCAAGGTTTCAAGAGTGGCCCGGGTATAGCGTGGGGGCTTTTCAGGGTGCAGCCTGTCCAGATACTCCCGCATCTCGGGCCTGCTTTGAAAACGCCATCCCGTTGCCACGCTGACCAACTCTACCCCACGCTGTGCCCACTCCTGCTGCAATTCCTGCAGGAGAACTTTCAACGTATCAGCGCCCAAACGATCATCAAACAGCGTTCGCAAGTCACGCACCTGCAAGGGCTGTTGCGAGCAAATCAAGGCGGTTTCTAGTACGCGCTTGGCATCCGCCGTATTCATGTTTTATGCAATTTCCGGGAAAACACCTTAAGGTGCGAAATCAGTACGATTCTCTGAAGCGCTGCGACTGATTGACAAATCAGGCGCGCATACCCCGAACAGCTTGTTGGGGTGCTGGTTTTTAAACCATCAGCTTAAATTGTAGCTTAGACCCCAAAGGCTCAAGGCATCACTGAAATCTTGCGGCAAGCAAGCCTGAAATACCAAGCTCTGATGCGTCACGGGATGGTCAAGCGCCAAGCGATACGCATGCAATGCCTGACGTTGCATGCCAGCGGCAATCGTGCCTCCATACAGCACATCAGCCACCAAAGGATGTCCGATTGATGCCAGGTGGACCCGAATCTGGTGGGTTCGCCCCGTATGCAAAGTACAGCGAACCAGGCAACCATCGTTGCCGTTTTGAAGAAGTTCTATGTCCGTTCTAGCCAATTTTCCCGGTGTTTTTGCCATGTCAACTACTGCCATGCGCAAGCGATTTCGCGGATCGCGGCCAATCGGCTCATTGACGCTGCGTGTACACGCACCCAACCAGGGCCGGTGGGCCAGCGCTACATAGTGGCGCCCAACCTGCCTTGCTGCAATAGCGCGAACCAGCGCATCCATTACAGCCCTCGTACGGGCCACAACCATCAAACCGCTGGTATCTTTGTCAAGGCGATGAACAATGCCGGCACGCGGCAAATTCATGGCCCTGGCATCATGGGCCAACAAACCATTCAAAAGAGTACCACTCCAGTTACCCGGTGCCGGATGAACGACCAAACCCACAGGTTTGTTGATTACCATCAGGTGCTCGTCTTCATACACCAAATCCAGCGCCATGGATTGGGGCTTGAAAGCCTGGCTCTGCGGTGTTGGTCGCAGTTCAATCGTTCCGACATCGAAGGCCTTGACTCGGGATGAAGGTTTGCACATCGGCACCCCATTGACCGAAACGGCACCCAAATCAATCAATTGCTGCAAATAGCTTCGTGAAAACTCGGGCACCATGTCAACCAAGGCCCTGTCCAGCCGCTGACCATGCTGATCCTCATTAAAAACCAGATGCCGTAACTCCGCATCTGGTCCAGTGTCCGCCGCGTCTTGCGCATCGTCGCTCTCAGACCCGACAGATATAATAAAACTGGAATTTTTCAAGAAAGTTGTCCCTCATGCTTCGTGCCAAATTATCGGTTGTCTGCGCTTTGTCGTTGGCAGTAGCAGCATTTATGCTGGCCGGGTGCTCTACCGTAACAGAGGACAAGACGGCCGCGTGGAGCCCTGAAAAGATATATGCCGAGGCCACCGAGGAGATGAAAGCCGGGGCTTTCGACAGAGCCGTGACGCTTTTTGAAAAACTGGAAGGACGCGCCGCCGGAACGCCATTGGCACAGCAAGCTCAGCTTGACAAAGCGTATGTGCATTACAAAAGTGGTGACCTCGCCTTGGCCATTGCCACCCTTGATCGCTTCATGAAGCTGCACCCGGCCAGTCCCGCATTTGATTACGCGCTGTACCTTAAAGGCATCATCAACTTCAATGATGATTTGGGACTTTTTTCGGCCATCACCCGCCAAGACCTTGCGGAGAGGGACCAAAAAGCCGCCAAAGAATCTTTTGAATCATTCAAGGAGTTGGTTAGCCGGTTTCCAAATTCACGCTATGCGCCAGAAGCAACACTGCGCATGACCTACATCGTGAATTCACTTGCCCAATACGAAGTCCATGTTGCTCGCTACTACTTTGCAAGGGCAGCGTATGTGGCCGCCATCAACCGGGCTCAAGTAACCGTCGCGGACTACCAAGGCGCACCGGCGACAGAAGAAGCGCTGTTTATCCTCGTGAAATCGTACGACGCACTGGCCTTGCCTCAGCTTCGTGACGACGCTAAAAGAGTCTTGGAAAAAAACTTTCCCGCTACTGAGTACCTGACCCGCGGATTCAAAGACAACTCCGATCCATGGTGGAAGGTCTGGTAAGCGCATCGAGCGTCTGCACCAGCTCTTCTTCAGAGTTTATTTTGCGCATGGGCGGCAGGGCCCGCATCAGCCGCCGACCATAGCCCATCTGTGTCAGCCGTGGATCGCAAACCACCAAGATCCCACGGTCAGATTCACGCCGAATCAATCGTCCAGCGCCCTGTTTGAGCGCAACCGCCGCCTCTGGAATGAAATAGTCCATGAAAACACTTCGCCCAGCCGCCTCCAATCGTTTTGAACGCGCCTGCACCAATGGATCACTGGGAGGTGGAAACGGCAATTTGTCGATGACCACCATTTGCAAGGCATCACCAGGAACATCCACACCTTCCCAAAACGAAACCGAAGCGATCAGGATGCAACCCGTTCGGTCTGCCTGATTGCCCAGACGAAAGCGTTCCATCAGTTCGCGCTTTGGCAGTTGTCCCTGTACCAGAATTTCCAGCGCACCTGAATCTTCAAAGCGAACTTTCAGTGCTTCACTGACAGAGTGCAAGGCTCGCAGCGTCGTGGTCAAGACCAAGGTTCGCCCACCAATCACGGGGGCTGTTTTTGCCACAAAATCGGCCACCTGCACACTGTGCATCGGATCACCGGGTTTTGCCAAATGCAGCGGCACATACAAAGCAGCCTGACGGGCATAGTCAAACGGGCTACCGAGTTTCAAAATTTCTGCATCACCCAACCCACATGCTTGGGTGAACCACATCAAATCAGCGTCATCGCCCAGCGTGGCCGAGGTAAAAACCCATGAACGCCGCAAGTCATCACCCTCCATGCGCCTGAGCATTCGAGACTGGACGGCTTTCGAGATGTCCACGGGTGCCTCGAACAAACCCAGTTGTGCCCCAACATCGAGCCAGCGCACGGCATCCACTTCACTGGCGTTCGAAAAAACCTCCAGCAACTCCACAAATTGCGCTGCTCGCTGACCTAGGCGCTGCAAATCAGGCGCCATTTCGCTGACCGTGTCCAGCGCCAGCTCACTCCTTTGGCACGCCGCGCAGAGGTCAGCCAGCGCAGCTTTCCAAGCCGGGGCATCCACTTGCTCTGGAACATCGTCGGTCCAGGCCAGCCGGACCCCGGAGTCGGCTTGCCCCACCAGCAATCGCAAATCACGTGCAGCGTATTCAATGTCTGCGGCGAGTTGCGGCCAATCAGCCAGACCACGCGCATGCAACACCCCATGGGACAGCATATCGCGGCCAAAATCCAGCAACTGACGCGTGCTCAGTTGTTTGCCCAAAAATTGAATGCCTGTCTCGTTGAGCTGATGCGCCTCATCAAAAATAACCGTTTTTACAGACGGAAGTAGTTCGGCAATACCCGATTCACGAACCGCCAAATCCGCAAAAAACAAATGATGATTGACCACCACAAGGTCGGCTGCCATCGCCTCTCGCCGTGCCTTTTGAACATGACATTCACGAAACTTCGGGCACAAAGACCCAAGGCAATTGTCACGCGTCGAGGTCACCAGCGGGATGACGGGCGAACGCTCGTCCAGCCCCGCCAACTCAGCCAGATCACCGCTGACGCTTGTCTGCGCCCACAGCTCAATTCGCGCCATTGTCCGAAGTGCCGGTTGCTCTGAAAATTGGGCGTCATGCCGGGCATGGCCAAGACGATGAAGACAAAGATAGCTGGCACGGCCTTTGAGCAGCGCCGTGCGAACGGGGACTCCCAGAGCGCGTAACAGGTGTGGCAGGTCGCGATCAAACAACTGATCCTGCAAAGTTTTGGTGGCGGTCGAAACCAGCACCCGATCTCCACTGAGCAAGGCCGGAACCAGATAAGAGTAAGTTTTGCCAATACCCGTTCCGGCTTCTACGACCAGCACGCCCCCGTCCTCCATGGTGCGCGCAACCGCCACCGCCATTTCGGTCTGACCCTCTCGGGGCTGGAACGCTTCAACCGCTCGTGACAGCAGGCCCGATGAAGCGAACACCTCACGAACCTGGCGCTGCAAACCCATCCTTCAGGCCGGCTCGTCGGGTGTCAACGTGCGCTCAATGCGGGCAATTTCATCACGTAGCGCAAGCCGTCTTTTTTTCAGCCGGCGCATCAAAAGCTGATCAAGCGGTGTTTCACGCGACGCCAGATCGATCATCGCATCCAGATCGCCATGTTCTATGCGCAGCTCGATCAGCCGGCGTTCGGGAAAGTGCAGGTTAGAGTCCAAGGTGTCCGTCAGTGAAAATACCCAAATCAATCGGGCTGGATTGATTGATGAGTTAGCTTGATAATACGTCTTTCGTATTCAATCATTAAGGTCTTGGCTGTCTAAGCTGTTCAATATGTCCAAAGGCTACCGTCTCACCGCATCCACCGGCATCCACAAGGGTGACCGTGACTACCAGCAAGATCAAGTTATTTTGTTGAATCATCCGCGTGTCAGCGGGTGTGTGATGGCCGTGTTGGCAGATGGCATGGGGGGGCGCAGCGGGGGGCGCAAAGCATCTGACCAAGTCATGATGACTGCCAGACAGTTGTTTGAACGCTATGCACCAGAAACCGACGATGCCGCTGCCACGCTAATGCAAATGGTGCAGGAAGCGCACTTGGTTATCAAACTGACTGCCATTTCTTCGGAAGAAGAGCCGCACAGCACGGTGGCCGCTTTTTTGATCAATCCCGGCGGTGATTGCCACTGGGCCCACGCTGGTGATTCGCGGATTTACCACTTCCACGGCAGCAAGTTCATCAAACGCACCATGGACCATTCCTACGTGCAGGCGCTGGTTGACCGTGGTGAGATTACCGAAGAGCAAGCCAACGTACACCCCCAATCCAATATTTTGCTGGGTTGCCTTGGCACCGAGAGCGACCCTCCCATTGATGTTCATTTCATCCCCAAGTTGCGCTCAGGCGACATTTTGATGGCTTGCAGCGATGGTGTCTGGCATTACTTCACAACCGCAGAAATTGGCTCCGTACTGGCCACACTTTCGGCTCGCGAGGCAACAGAATTTCTGATCGAAAAGGCCAGGTCGCGAGCCCATGGCGGTGGCGACAACCTTTCGCTGGCGATCATCAAACTCGAACCCTTGGGTTCCTGACTTTTAATTTTTGACTGGCAATCCGAAACCGGCACTTCAAGGTGCTGGCGGCAAAGGCTTGGCCTTGGTGCCAGATTTTTCCAGTCTGGTTTTTTCCCGCTTTGCGCGCTGCTCGCGCGCTTGATCCTGCTTTTCCTGGAACTGTTTTCTTTCTTGTGCCCTATCGGCCTCTGAACGCCCTTGGTAATGCGTTTTTTTGCGATCTTGGCTCACATTCGAAGTCTGCTGCAACTGTGTCCGGGCCTTCTGGCTCGCAATTTCCAAGCGTTCCTCACGAGCCTTTTGTGCCTGCATGGCTTCAAGCCGGTTAGCAGCATTTTGAGCAGATCGGTCTTCCGCACTTTTTTCCTTCAGCCGTTCCAACTGCTGCGCCGCCTTGAACTGTCGCTGTGCCTGCCTGAGCGCCACCTCCTGCTTTCGCAGCAGCTCAAAACTCTCACGTCGGCGTGCCCGCACGGCATGCAGACAATCCGTCACGGCAAACTTGCCATAACAAATCGCCTCTTCCTTTTGGTACTGGGTTTCCTGTTGCGCACGGGTTGCTTGAATGCGGCTGAGCTCACCCTCAAAATCATTCTGCCTTGCGGTGACGGCAACACTTGCTTGCGCAAAAAAAGGGACGGCTACGGCCATCAACACCCGCGCCAACAGCAGTTTGTTCATGTCAGACTGGTATCGACATTGCGGCGCTCCAGCGCCAAATACTCTTTGGACTGCATTTCATTCAACCGGGACACTGTCCGAGGAAATTCATGGGCCAGCGGGCCTTCGGTGTACAAAGCTTCCGGTGCCACTGCCGCGGAGAGAATCAGTTTGACCCGCCGGTCATACAGCACATCCACCAGCCAGGTAAAGCGCCGTGCTTCTGAGGCCATGCGCACCGGCATGTAGGGCACATCACTCAAAAAGATCGTATGGAATTGCGATGCAATTTCCAGATAGTCATTTTGCGAGCGCGGTCCTCCGCACAGCGCTTTGAAATCAAACCAAACCACGCCACCGGCCCGCCTGCGTGCCTTGATCTGGCGTGACTCTATGTTCAACAGGGGGTTTTCATCGGGCGACGCCGCCAGCGCGTCAAATGCCTGCGCCATGGCACGATCAGCCACGGGCCCCATCGGAACATGGTAGAGCTGGACGGCTTCAAACGTGCCCCGGCGATAGTCGCAGCCGTTGTCCACGTTCATCACTTCCATCCGATCGTTGAGCAGCTCAATGGCTGGCAGGATGCGATCCCGGTGCATGCCACCAGGGTACAAATCATTGGGACGAAAATTGGAGGTAGTGACAAAACCCACCCCGTTGTCGAACAAAGCCGACAACAGCCGGTACAGAATCATCGCGTCGGTGATGTCGGCCACATGAAACTCATCAAAGCAGATCAGGCGGTAGCGTTTTGCCATGCGCTTGGCCAGCACATCCAGCGGGTTCGCTGTGCCCTTGAGGTCTGCGAGTTCGCGGTGCACCTCGCGCATGAACTCATGAAAATGCAAGCGCGTCTTGCGCCGCAGGGGAACTGCCTTGTAAAAGCAATCCATCAAAAAACTCTTGCCCCGCCCTACTCCACCGTACATGTAAACGCCACGGGGAATGTCGGGCCGGTTGATCAGCTTCTTGAGCGGATTGGATCGCTTGTGCTTGAACAGCGCCCATTCCTGCGCACAGCGCTCCAGCGCTTCAATTGCGCGCAGCTGGGCGGGATCGCCCACATAACCCCGAGCCAGCAGCTCCGCTTCGTAGGTTTGCTTGACACTTAATGAATATGGCACCTGACTGCTACCAAATTAATAGCTGCTCGCGCAAGTAATACGTGCGCCAGAGGCCAATTTCATATATAAAAATCAAAAGTTCAACGCCCGCTTGTCAACCGCCAATGCAGCCTCCTTGGTCGCCTCGCTCAGGGACGGATGGGCGTGGCAGATGCGGGCAATGTCTTCGCTGCTGGCCCGGAACTCCATGGCCACCACGCACTCGGCGATCAACTCACTGGCCATCGGGCCGACGATATGAACGCCCAAAATCTCGTCGGTAGTCGCATCCGCCAGCATCTTGACCATACCGGTGGTGTCGCCCAGCGCGCGCGCGCGCCCATTGGCCAGAAACGGGAAACTGCCCGAGCGGTAAGCCCGCCCCGCCGCCTTGAGCTGCTGCTCGGTCTGCCCGACCCAGGCAATCTCGGGGCTGGTGTAGATCACCCAAGGAATGGTGTTGAAGTTGACATGACCGTGCTGGCCGGCAATACGCTCGGCCACGGCAACGCCCTCCTCCTCGGCCTTGTGCGCCAGCATCGGGCCGCGCACCACATCACCCACCGCCCAGACGCCGGGCAAATTGGTTTTGCACAGCTCATCGACCACAATCGCGCCGCGCTCGTCCAGCTTCAAGCCGACCGCTTCGGCATTCAGGCCAATGGTGTTGGGCACCCGACCAATCGACACGATGAGCTTGTCCACATCCAGCGTCTGCGCCTCGCCCTTGGCATTGGTCCAGGCCACACTGACGCCCTTCTTGCTTTTTTTGACCTCGCCCACTTTGACGCCCAGTTCCACCTTGAGCCCCTGCTTGGTGAAGGCCTTGTGCGCTTCCTTGGCGATTTGCTCGTCCACCGCGCCCAAAAAGGTCGGCAAGCCTTCCAAAATGGTGACCTCAGCCCCCAAGCGACGCCAGACCGAGCCCATCTCCAGCCCAATCACGCCGGATCCAATCAGGCCCAGTTTTTTGGGCACCGCGCCAATGCGCAAGGCACCGTCATTCGACAGAATCATCTCCTCATCAAACGGCGCGCCCGGCAAAGCCCGCGCATTGGAGCCGGTGGCCACAATGATCTGATTGCCAACCAAGGTTTCCTCCGCCGCGCCACTCACCATGATCTCATAAGCGCCGTCAGCCGCCTTCACAAACGCGCCACGGCCATGGAAAAAGCTGACCTTGTTTTTCTTCAGCAGGTACTGAATCCCGTCGTTGTTCTGCTTCACCACCATGTCCTTGCGCGCCACCATTTTTGCCACGTCGATCGTGACACTGCTGGCGCTGATGCCATGCTCGGCAAAGTGGTGGTTGGCATGGTCAAAATGCTCGGACGATTGCAACAGCGCCTTGCTGGGAATGCAGCCCACGTTGGTGCAGGTGCCGCCCAGCGCCGGGCCACCCTTGCTGTTCTTCCACTCGTCGATGCAGGCCACGCTCTTGCCCAACTGGGCAGCGCGAATGGCCGCAATGTAGCCGCCGGGGCCACCACCGATCACGATCACGTCGAATTGTTTACTCATATTGTTTCTCGCTTCAATTTTTAGTCCCTACACGGAGCGCGTGCCTTCGCTCAGGAACACCGCGGAACTGGCTCTGCCAGGCCGCTGGTGTTGCCCCCTGCAAGGGGGAAAGCGAAACGCACGCAGTGCGCGTAGCCGGGGGGTGTGCCTAATCAATTCAGATATCAAACAAAAGACGTGCCGGGTCTTCCAGCGCTTCTTTCATGGCCACCAGCCCCAGCACGGCTTCGCGGCCGTCGATGATGCGGTGGTCGTAGCTCATGGCCAGGTAGTTGATGGGGCGAATGACGATCTGCCCGTTTTCCACCACAGCGCGGTCCTTGGTGGCGTGGACCCCCAAAATGGCCGATTGCGGCGGGTTGATGATGGGCGTGGACAGCATGGAGCCGAACACACCACCGTTGCTGATGGAGAAGGTGCCGCCAGTCATGTCCTCAATGCCCAGCTTGCCGTCGCGCGCCTTGGCACCAAAGTCAGCAATCTTTTTCTCGATGTCGGCAAAACTCATCTGGTCGGCATTGCGCAAAATAGGTACCACCAAACCGCGTGGCGAACCAACAGCGATACCGATGTCAAAGAAGCCGTGGTAGACGATGTCGTTGCCATCGACCGAAGCATTGAGCATCGGAAACTTCTTGAGTGCATGTACCGCAGCCTTGACAAAAAAGCTCATGAAGCCGATTTTGACGCCGTGCTCCTTCTCGAACTTTTCCTGGAAGCGCTTGCGCATTTCCATCACCGGGGCCATGTTGACCTCGTTGAAGGTGGTCAGGATGGCGTTGCTGGCTTGTGATTGCAGCAAGCGCTCAGCCACACGGGCACGCAAGCGGCTCATCGGCACGCGCTGCTCGGGTCGCTCCCCCAGATTCAACTTCGGCAGGGTCGTAACTTGAGGCAAATAAGTGGCTGCTGCGCCCGCAGGCATTGCGGGAGCAGCTACTGTTTTAGTAGCAACTGGTGCTGGTGCAGCCATGGCGGCCAATACATCACCCTTGGTAACCCGGCCATCTTTGCCGGTACCTGGCACCGAACCGGCAGCCAAGGTGTTGTCGGCCATCAGTTTGGCGGCCGCTGGCATGGCAACTCCCGCCATGGACGCGGCTGCAGCCGAAGCAACAACCGCTGCTGAGGCGGCAGGTGCAACGGCCACCGCAGCAGCTGGTGCCGTAGCTCCCGCCTTGGCTTCGGTGTCGATGCGGGCGATCAACTGCTCGGCGGCCACCGTGGCACCATCGCCCATCACCAGCTCCACCAGAACGCCGCCCGCCGGGGCTGGCACTTCCAGCACCACCTTGTCGGTTTCCACCTCAATCAGGATTTCATCCATGGCGACCAGGTCGCCCACCTTCTTTTTCCATTGCAACAGCGTAGCCTCGGCCACGGATTCCGACAACTGCGGTACTTTGACTTCTACGATTGACATATCAATTCTTTCTAAAACCAGGGGCCGCTCTTGCGCTGTGCCCCAACTGATGAAGATGTGTGGCACAAGCCCTTGGCGTGTGCCCCCGGTGGTTTAAGCCTTGGTCAGTACAAAGCCTTTGAGCTTGGCAAACGCGCCTTCGACCAGCGCCTTTTGTTGCTCCTGATGCAGTTGCGAGTAACCCGCCGCCGGCGAGGCGGATGCAGCGCGGCCGGAATAACCCAGCTTTTGCCCATCAAGCATGTTCTCGTAGATGTAATGCTGCACAAAAAACCAGGCACCCTGGTTTTGCGGCTCATCCTGGCACCAGACGACCTCCGCTGCGTGCGTATATTTCTTCAGCTCGGTCGCAAAAGCCTTGTGCGGGAATGGGTACAACTGCTCCACACGAACAATGGCCGTGTCAGCGCTGCCGATTTCCTCACGCTTTTTGACCAGATCGTAGTAAACCTTGCCCGAGCAAACCACCACCCTTTTGACCTTGTCGGCCTTTTTGATGACCTCTTCCTTGTTCTCAGGGATGACGGTTTGGAAACTGCCTTTGGTGAACTCGGACAGAGGCGAAGCTGCATCCTTGGCCCGAAGCAGCGACTTGGGCGTCATGATGATGAGCGGTTTGCGCAGATTGCGCACCATCTGGCGACGCAAAATGTGGAAAATCTGGCTCGCCGTGGTGGGCTGTACCACCTGCATATTGGTGTCTGCGCTCAATTGCATGAAGCGCTCGAGCCGGGCCGAGCTGTGCTCCGGTCCTTGCCCTTCATAACCGTGCGGCAGCATCAGGGTAATGCCGTTGACACGCCCCCACTTGACCTCGCCCGAAGCAATAAACTGGTCAATCACCACCTGCGCACCGTTGGCAAAGTCGCCAAATTGCGCTTCCCAGATCACCAGCGTGTTGGGGTCGTTGGACGCGTAGCCGTACTCAAAGGCCAGCACGGCTTCTTCCGACAAGATGGAGTCGATCACAACAAACGGGGCCTGCCCTTCGGCCACGTTTTGCAACGGCGTGTAGGTGCCCTCGTCAAACTTTTCGCGGTTTTGATCGTGAATCACGGCATGACGGTGGGTGAAGGTGCCACGGCCACAGTCTTCGCCCGAAAGACGCACCGGGTAGCCGCTTGCCACCAGTGAGGCAAACGCCATGTGCTCGCCCATGCCCCAATCGACCGAAATTTCGCCGCGCCCCATGGCGGCACGGTCCGCATAGACTTTTTTCACCAACTGGTGCGGGGTGATGGTGTCGGGCAGCGTGGTCAGCCGACTCGCCAATCGTTTCCACTCTGCCATTGGAATGGCTGTGTCACCCGCGTCGGTCCACTTTTTGCCCAGAAAAGGAACCCAATCGACGGCAAATTTACTCTTGAAGTTGGTCAGCACCGGGTCAAAGGTGTTTTTGCCCGCATCCAGCGCCGCGCGCGTGGCCTTCACCATGTCGTCACCCAGTGTGGCACCGAACCCTTGGGCACTCAATTTATCGGCATACAACTTGCGGGTGCCGGGATGCAGGGCGATTTTCTTGTACATCAGAGGCTGGGTCAGCGCGGGCGTGTCCTGCTCGTTGTGGCCTAGTTTGCGGAAGCAAATGATGTCCACCACCACGTCTTTCTGGAACTCCATGCGGAATTGCAGCGCCAGTTGAGTGGCCAGCACCACGGCTTCGGGGTCGTCCCCGTTCACATGCAGCACCGGTGCTTCAATCATCTTGACCACGTCGGAGCAGTACAGCGTAGAGCGGTTGTCGCGCGGGTCGCTGGTGGTAAAACCGATCTGGTTATTGATGACGATGTGAATCGTGCCGCCAGTGGTGTAGCCGCGCGTTTCGGCCAAAGCCAGCGTCTCCATTACCACGCCTTGTCCTGCAAATGCAGCATCACCATGCACCAGCACGGGCAACACCTGCTTGCCCTTGGGGTCGGAGCGACGGTCCATGCGCGCGCGAACCGAGCCTTCCACCACCGGGTTGACGATTTCAAGGTGCGAGGGGTTGAAAGCCAGTGTCAGATGCACCGGGCCGCCGGGGGTCGACACATCGGAGCTGAAGCCCTGGTGGTATTTAACGTCGCCACTGGGCAAGTCTTCAGGCGCTGTGTGGTCAAACTCGGCAAACAGACTGGCGGGCATTTTGCCCAGTGAGTTGACCAATACGTTCAGACGGCCCCGGTGCGCCATGCCGATCACAATTTCTTGCAACCCAATGGCACCGCCGCCTTGAATCAGCTCGTCCATGGAGGCAATGAAACTCTCGCCACCTTCGAGCGAAAAACGCTTTTGGCCGACATATTTGGTGTGGAGAAAACGCTCCAAACCTTCCGCCGCCGTCAAACGATCCAAAATGTGCAGCTTCTTTTCGGCACTGAAATTGGGCTTGCTGCGAATGGATTCCAGTTTTTGCTGCCACCAGCGCTTTTGACTTTGGTCGGTGATGTACTGGTACTCCGCACCAATCGAACTGCAATAGGTTTCACGCAGCGCATTGAGCAGCTCGCGCAAGCTCATGGACTCGCGTCCAAAGAACGTGTTGCTGGTGTTGTAAACCGTTTCCTGGTCGGCATCGGTGAAGCCGTAAAAAGCTGGCTCCAGCTCAGGAATTTTTTCGCGCTCCGAACGCTTGAGCGGGTCCAGATCAGCCCAGCGGGCACCCACGTTGCGGTAAGCCGCAATAAGCTGCTGTACTGCCGTGCGCTTGCGGCCCATTTCGGAATCGGCCCCCGTGGCCATGACCGTCCTGGTGCCACCCTGTTTGGCGCGTTCGGCAAAGGCATTGATCACCGGCTGGTGGGGGACATCACGCGAGCTGGTGCCATCCAAGGCGGGCACGTGCTGCAAAGCATCGAAATATTCGCGCCAGGTTTCGGGCACGCTGCCGGGATTGGCGAGGTAGTTTTCGTACATCTCTTCGACATACGGGGCATTGCCACCAAACAAATAGGTATTGCTTTGGTAGGCTTGGTAAACAGACGTCGTGTTTGCCGCTGTAGCCGCCCTTTGGGACGATGACTCACTCATTTTTCGCTGAACTCCGTTTCCCTTGGGGAAACATTAGCTGGTTAAAGCTGTTTGTTGATTAACCTTCCGCGGCACGGCTTGACCGATTGGCGGATGCGACTGTGGCAGTGGAAGGGCCTAGTAACCGGGCCGATTGTGCCAGCAAATCGGCAGTAGGCGAAAACGCCACCAAAAAACAACGCCCCGAAAACAACTACCCAAGTTCAATTACTTTCGGCAGCGCGTTACCCAGCCACCATATCCCTGATTTGCTGCAAAGCGGCCGGATCGTCCATGGTCGTCAGGTCACCCGGGTCACGCCCCTCACACACCGCCTGCACCGCCCGGCGCAGCAATTTTCCACTGCGGGTTTTGGGCAGAACGGTCACAAAACGCACCCGCGCCGGGCGCGCAATGGCGCCCAAGTCTTTGTCCACCAAGGCCATGATCTCGCCCTCCAATTGGAGCCGCGCGGCCTCGTCGGGCACCAAGCCAGCGTCCTTGACCACGGCAAAAGCCATCGCCACTTGCCCCTTGAGCTGATCGGCCACCCCCACCACCGCCACCTCGGCCACATTGGGGTGGGCCGAAATGCTCTCTTCAATCTCGCGCGTGCCCAAGCGGTGACCCGCCACGTTGATCACGTCGTCGGTACGGCCCAGAATGAAAAAGTAACCATCGGCATCGCGAATGCCCCAGTCAAACGTGCTGTACACCAGCTTGCCCGGCACGCTGGACCAGTAGGTTTTGACAAAGCGTTCGTCATCACCCCACACCGTTTGCAAACAGCCCGGCGGCAGCGGCCCTTCAATCGCCACCACGCCCTTTTGGTTGGGCCCAGTCAGCTCTGCGCCGGTCTGGTCGTCCAGCAACTTCACGTCGAAGCCATACACCGCCTTGCCCGGCGAACCGAACTTGGTAGCCGTAGGCTCCACCCCGTTGCACACCGCCAAAATCGGCCAACCCGTTTCGGTTTGCCAGTAGTTGTCGATGATGGGCTTGTTTAAACCCTGGCTGATCCACTGCGCGGTGGGCTCGTCCAGCGGCTCACCGGCCAGAAACAGCGCGCGCAGGCTGGAAAGATCGTACCGGGTCAGCAAGGCCGGGTCCTGCTTTTTGAGCACCCGCACCGCCGTGGGTGCGCTGAACATGACGGTCACCTTGTACTTTTCCACCAAACTCCACCAGATGCCGCCATCGGGCCGAATCGGCAGCCCCTCGTACATGATGGTGGCCATACCGGCAATCAAAGGGCCGTAGATGATGTAGCTGTGCCCCACTACCCAGCCAATGTCACTGGTCGAAAAATAGGTTTCCCCCGCCTTGCCGCAGTAAATATGACGCATCGAAGCCGCCAACGCCACTGCATAGCCGCCCGTATCGCGCTGCACGCCTTTGGGCTTGCCGGTGGTGCCGCTGGTGTACAGCGTGTAGCTGGGGTGGGTGGCGTCCAGCCACTCACAAGCCACCTGTGCATGCAGGTGTTTTTGCCGCATAGCGCCCCACAGATGGTCGCGTCCAGCTATCAAATTCATAGTCACCAGCTGCCGGTCCACCAGCAACACTGCCGCCGGCTTGTGCATTGACAGTGAAATGGCCTCGTCCAGCAGTGGCTTGTAAGCCACCGCCTTGCCGCCGCGCGAACCCGCGTCGGCACTGATCACCAGTTTGGGCGTGGCGTCTTCAATACGTGAGGCCAAAGAGCCCGACGCAAAACCACCAAACACCACGGAGTGAATGGCCCCAATGCGGGCACAAGCCAGCATGGCAAAAGCAGCCTCGGCGATCATCGGCATATAGATCAGCACCCGATCCCCCTTTTGCACGCCCAAGTCCTTGAGCGTGGCCGCCATGCGCTGCACCTCGGCATGCAGTTCATGAAAGGAGTACACCTTTTCTTCGTTGGTTTCTGTGGAAACGTAAATCAGCGCCGCCTGATGCGCACGGTCTTTCAGGTGTCGGTCCACCGCGTTGTGGCACAAGTTGGTGGTGCCGCCAACAAACCATTTGGCGAATGGAGGATGGCTGTAATCGCAGATTTGCGCAGGGGGCGTTTGCCAGTCTACAAGCTGGGCCTGCTCGGACCAGAAAGCATCCCGCTCGGTCAATGATCGGCGGTGAAAGTCAGCATAGCTCGTCATTTTTGTGTCTCCTGTCGGGTCATTCACGTGAAAAAACGAACTTTCATGATTCGGGGTGCTGCGCATTGCGAATCATGAAAGTCAGGGATGCGTTGCATTGTGACCCGGCAACTTGCAAAGAACTGACGTCTGGCGGTGAACTTGAATCGGTCCTTCGAACTTCCTGCGAACAATTGCAAGACTGATTCAACTAATTTTCAGACATCCTTGATGCTAAAGTTCCACGGCTGTTCACTGTGACAAGCTGACTTGGGTAGCCCGCAAACCGAAGATCGGA
>OBLX010000066.1_pt1 | contig 19185 bp, 12 predicted proteins | sample 1519811 | NCBI WGS metagenome assembly OBLX01 (sample SAMEA3991476, study PRJEB22521) | metagenome | biome: anthropogenic terrestrial biome; feature: sewage plant; material: surface water | place: Sweden | collected 2012-09-26
GGGGTAGCCGGTCTGTTCGGCGACGACGGCGAGCACCGTTGCCTCCACGTCGTCGCTCGTTGCGTCGGCGACCGGCGACTCGGCCGGCGCAACCGCAGACGGCGGCGTCTGGGTCGGGGTGCGCTCGGCTGAGGCGGGCACCGACACCGGCTCCGGCTCCGGCACCGGAGGGGGCGTCGCGGCGCGGGCGGTCGCGGGTCGGGCCGTGTCCGCACCGTGGTCGACGAGCCGCAGGCGCCGCTGCACGACCTCGAGCTCGGGGGACTCGTCGCCGCTGACCCGGGTGAGCCACTCCCGGAAGGCGGCGGGGTCGGCCACCCGGTACCCGTACCCGAGCTCCTCGGGGTTGCGGTGCCGGCCGTCGGCCACGGGCGTCCACCGCAGGAGGGACAGGGCGATCTGTGAGCCGAACCCGGCGGCCAGGCGCAGCGCGTAGCGCACTGGGTACACGCCGCCCTTGGACAGGTTCAGTGCGCCCAGCTCGGGGTCGACCTCGCGGTAGTTCGGCACCGGGGGCACCAGGCCCGTCTCGAGCGCCTTCACGGCCAGGACGTCTTCGATGCCGACGCCCATGGGGTGGCCGGTGAGGCCCTTGGTGTTGGCGATGACGATCTCGTCGGCGTCGGCGCCGAACACCTCGCGCAGGGCGTGGATCTCGGCTGCCGCGCTGCCCCCGCGGGCCGGCGTGTAGGTCTCGTGGGAGACGAACACGGTCTGAGGTGCCAGCTCGTGGCGGGTGACGTGCCCGCGCGCCTCAGCCTCGGCCACCACCGTCTCCATCATCGACGAGATGTGGTCGAGGTCGAGACGGGTGCCGTGGAACGCGCTGTTGGCGGTGACCACGCCGAGCACCTCGCAGATGGGCGCGATGCCCCGTTCGCGGGCCGCGTCGGCGGCCTCGACCACGAGCGCCGCGGCGCCCATGCCGAGGATCATCCCGTGTCGGCGCTGGTCGAACGGCAGCGCCGCCTCCTCCACCAACTCGTCGGTGGCGGCCGCTCCGGAGGCGAGGAAGCCCGACCCGATCCACCCGAGGAGGTGGTCGGACGTGGCGTCGTCGGCGGCCACGATCACCACCCGCCGGCAGCGGCCGACCCGGATCCAGTCCTCCGCCAGGCCGACGGCCTGGGTGGTGCTGGCGCAGGCTGCGTTGATCTGCGTGTTCGGTCCGCGCGCCCCGATCAGTTCGGCCAGCTGGGAGTGGCCCATCGAGAGGATGCGGAAGAGGAACCGCCGGTCGAACGTGTACGGCTCGGTCTCGACGGTGAGGCGCAGGTCGTGCAGGTGGCGGTCGAGCTCGGCGACCGCGGTGGAGCCCTCGCCGTCGGCGTCCACGAGTCGGCTGCGCAGTTGCTCGAGGTCGGCGATCTGGTCGCGGCGAGACCGGTCCTCGAAGTAGCGGGTCAGATCGTCGGCGAAGGCGTCGAGCCCGGGGAAGGCCGAGGCGAAGATCACCCCGCTGGTGGCGGCCACCTCGTCGGGCAGCAGCCAACGGTCGGGCAGCTTCGTGCCGGTCGTCGTCGTCTTGTAGTGCTGGACCAGGGGCAGGCCGGCGTCGCGCAGGGCGTCGAGGCCCGCGGCCACGGCGAGCTGGGTGTCGCGCCCGAAGGCGGCGACGCGCTCGGCGTCGACCCCGAACTCCTCGGCGAGGTCGAAGGCGCCGCCGCGTCCGGCCAGCTTGATGACGTCGGCGGGGCTCTCGATGGCCTCGAACAGCGCCGAGCCGTCGTCCCCCTTGACCAGGCGGGTGATGTGGCGCTCGGCGATCTCGTGGCGTCGGGCTGAGGGAATGACGTCGATGAGCTGCTGGCCGTGCAGGATCCGGGCCACGTTGCCGTCGTCGAAGATGTTCGGAGTGCCGGGCAGCCCGAGCGCCGCACCGGTGATCACGACCGGCTCGTCCAGGCCCCCACCCCGGCCGTCGCTCGACGCCCTGCCGGCGTAGATGTCGCGGGCCCGGTCGAGGTAGTCGGCGAACAGGTGGCCGAGCTCGAGGTAGGTGGCGTCGGTGACCGGGCCCCCGGGGACAGCCGCAGCCGGCGCCGCGTTCGCAACCGCCGCCGCGGTGGTGTCCGCGGCGCGCGGCGCCGCGACCGGCGCCACCTCGCGACGGCCGACGCCGAGGCCGGCGGCATACAGGCCGCACAACGCGTGGTTGAACGACTGGACGCCGCCGTGCTTGGGCTGGTTGGTGGCCAGGTTGAGCACGTCCTCGTCGCCGAGCACGTCGCTGGCGAAGCCCTGCAGGGCCCGTTTCGGGCCCACCTCGACGAAGCAGCGGGCGCCGGCGTCGAACAGGGTCCGCAGTCCCTTCACGAACTGCACCGGGGAGGCGACCTGACGGGCGAGCAGGTCGAGCATCTCCTCGGTGGCGTCGGGACCCATCGGGTAGAACTCGCCGGTCACGTTGGCGACGATGGGCAGCGACGGCGGGTGCAGGTGCAGTCGCTCGAGCGTGGCCCGCAGCGGCTCGCTGGCGGGCGCCACGATCGCGGTGTGGAACGCGTGGCTGACGGGCAGCTGCACGGCCCGGTACCCGCGCTCCTCGCACAGCGCGATGGCCTGCTCGACGGCCTCGGTCGCACCGCCGATGACGGTCTGGCTGCTGGAGTTGACGTTGGCCAGCACGACGTAGCCGTCGACCTCTTCGACGAGCTTCTCGGCCTCCTCGAGCGGCGCCAGCACGGCGGCGAGCGCCCCGTTGTCCTCGACCTCGATCGAGGCCATCTCACGACCGCGGGCACTGACCGCCTCGAGGGCGGCGGCGACGTCGAGGGCGCCGGCCGCGGTGAGGGCGCCGTACTCGCCCAGGCTGTGGCCCATCACCAGGTCGGGCACGATCCCGTAGGCGGCGAGCAGCCGGGTGAGGGCGGCATCGACGGTGAGCACGGCCGGTTGGGTGATCTCGGTCTGGCGCAGCTGCTGCTCGGCCGCGGCGGTGGCGTCGTCGTCGGTCTCGTCGGCGAACACGAAGTCGCTGAGCGGTCGACCGTCGAGGAACGGCCGCATGATCTCGTCGGCCTCGTGGAAGGTGCCGGCCACGATGGGCTCGACCTCGCACAGGTCGGCGAGCATGTTCACGTACTGCGAGCCCTGGCCGGTGAAGAGGAACGCTGTCGTGGGCGCGGGGCCGCTGCCCCGGAACACCCCGCGCCCCCGCAGCACCTGCCAGGCCGCGGGCACGCCCTTGGCGATGGCGTCGAGGGCCCGCTTGGTCCGGTCGGCGAGCTCGGCGGCGTCGCCGTAGTCGATGGCGATGCGCTCGGGTGCCCGCAGGTCGGCGTCGGCGGGCGCCTGGACCGGTGGGGTGCGGCCGACCTCGGCCTCGGCTCGGACCTCCCGGAGCCGTTCGACCAGGCCGGCCTCGTCGGCCGCGCCGATCACCAGCGCGCCCCGCAGCGGCGCCTTGGGCTCGGTCACGGCAGGCGCCGCCGCGGTCGACGCCGGCGCGGCGCCCGTCGTGGCGAGGTCGGCACCCACCGCCACCACCTTGCGGCCGGTGCCCGACAGGCGTCCGGGCACGTGCTCTTCGAGCACCGCGTGGAAGTTCGTCCCGCCGAAGCCGAAGGCGCTGACGCCGGCGACTCGCGGGCTGTCGTTGCGGGGCGCCCATTCCCGCAGCTCGGTGTTGACCGCGAACGGTGTGGCCGGGAAGTCGATGTTGGGGTTGGGCGCGGCGAAGTTGAGGCTCGGCGGCAGCTGCTTGTGGTGGAGCGCCAGGGCCGCCTTGAGCAGCCCGGCCGCACCGGCACCGCCCTTCAGGTGACCGATGTTGGACTTCACCGAACCGAGCGCCACCGACCCGGGCGGGAGGTCGGCGCCGGCGAAGGCCTCGCCCAGGCTGTTCACCTCGACCACGTCGCCGACCCGGGTCGAGGTGCCGTGGCCCTCGACCAGGCCGCAGGCCGAGGGTGACAGGCCGGCAGCCTGCCAGGCGCGCTGGACTGCGATCACCTGCCCCACCGGGTTGGGCGCCGTGATGCCCTTGCCCCTACCGTCGCTCGACCCGGCGATGGCCCGCACCACGGCGTACACGCGGTCGCCATCGCGCTCGGCGTCGGCCAGACGCTTCAGTACGAACAGGGCGGCACCCTCGCCCATGACGAACCCGTCGGCACCGTCGGCGTAGGGGCGGGTGCCGGTGGCCGAAAGCGCGCCGATCTTGCAGAACTTCACGAAGGTCGATGCGCCCATGTTGCGGTCGATGCCACCGGTGACGGCGACGTCGAACTCGTGCTCGACCAAGCCCTCGATGGACGCGTCGAACGCGGCCATGGCCGACGCACAGGCAGCGTCGGTCACGAAGTTCGGACCGTGGAAGTCGAACAGGTTGGCGATGCGCCCGGCGAGGATGTTGCCCAGCTCACCCGGCATCGTGTCCTCGCTGATGGGCGGCAGCCAGGCGTCCATGTTCGCGTGCAGCTCGGCCTCGACGGCGGCGCGCACCCCCGGATCGAGGGCCGCGAACGACGGCGCCTTCTCCAGCTCGCGGGCCAGCTCGGGGAAGGTGATGCGCAGCGCGGTCAGGTAGTGCTTCTCGCCGGCCATGGCGTTGCCGACGATCACGGCGGTGCGTTGGCCGTCGAGCTCGCGCTCGGGCCAGCCGTAGTCGAGCAGTGCCATCCGGGCGCAGGCCACACCCCACTTCTGGGCGTCGTCCATGGCGTCGGACACCGTGGGTGGGATGGGCAGCCGCCAGGCCAGCGGGTTCCACTCCCACTCGCGCACCCAGCCGCCGATCTTCGAGTAGGTCTTCTCCGGTGCCTTCGGGTCGGGGTCGTAGTAGAGGTCCGGGTCCCAACGGGCGGGGTCGACATCGCTGATGGAGTAGTGGCCGCCGCTCACGTTGCTCCAGAAGGCGCCGACCTCGGGGGCGTCGGGCAGGATCGCGCCGACGCCGACGATGGCGACGGCGTTGGACCCGGGGTCGGTGGCCGGGTCGGCGACGGGCTCGGGCATCGGTGCTCCTCGGCGCTCAGGCGCGGTCGTAGAGGTGGTCGGCGACGAGGTCCTCGTCGGCCAGCAGCCCGTCCTGGGCGGCATGGATGGCATCGAGGCGGAGGGCGGCCGGCAGGCCCGCCAAGGCGGCGGCGCCACCGGCACCGATCACCCACCGCATCCCCTCGGTGGCGACGGTGAGGGCGGCGTCGCGGGCGTTCACCCGGCTGGCCGCAGCCATGGCCGGCGGTGCCAGGCGCATCCCCGACTTGGCCGGCGTGGCGCCGTCGAGGGCGACCGCGGCGGCCCGGGCGAAGGCGGCGGCGCCCTCGGCGAGGGCGATCAGCTGGCCCAGACGCAGCAGCACGTGCTGGTTGCGGGTGAGCCGGCCGACACGACAGGCCTCGAGGACCTCGGCGAGGGCGTGGTGGGCCAGTGCGGTGGTGCCGGCCCCGACCTCGGGCCGACGGGCGTGCAGCGACTCCAGCTCGGCGGCGGCGTCGTGGTAGTGGCTGCCCCGGGTCTTGAGGTGGCTCTGCCAGCGGTCGCGGCTGATGGTCATCTCCATGATCTCGGAGGTGCCCTCGTAGATCGTGGTGATGCGAACGTCGCGCTTGATCTTCTCCACGAGGTACTCGTGGGTGTAGCCGTAGCCGCCGAGCGCCTGGATCGACGCGTCGGCGGCCGCGTTTCCGGCCTCGGTCGCGAGGTACTTGGCGATGGCGCCCTCGGTGGTGAGTGCGCCCTCGCCGCCGTCGATGCGGGCGGCGGTCTCCTCGATCGCGGCGCGGGCCGCCTCGAGCCGCACCGCGTGGGGGACGATCAGCTTGTGGGTGTAGCCCTGCTTCTCCGAGAGGGGGCCGCCGGCCTGGATCCGCTCGACCGAGTAGGGGATGGCCCGGTCCAAGGCCGCCCAGCCCGCCCCCAGACCGAAGGCGGCGACCATCAACCGGGTGTAGCCGAACACCAGTTGGGCCTGCACGAGGCCCTGGCCCTCGACCCCGCCGACCAGCGCCTCGACGTCGACCTCCACGTCGTCGAGGAACAACGCAGCGGTGTTGGACAGGCGGATGCCGTGCTTGTCCTCGTGCTTGCCGTGGGTGAAGCCCGGCGTGTCGCGCTCGACCACGAACCACGACGGACCATCGGGGGCCAGGGCGAGGACCGTGTACAGGTCCGCGACCCCGCCGTTGGAGATCCACTGCTTCGCTCCGGTGAGCTTGTAGCCGGTCACCGATCCGTCCGTCTCGACGGGGACGGCGGTGGTCTTCATGGCGGCGAGGTCGGATCCGGCTTGGGGCTCGGTGGCGCCGTAGGCGAAGAGCGCGCCGTCGTCGGCGATGCGGGTGAGCCACCGCGTCTTCTGCTCGGGCGTGCCTCCGACGGTGATCGGGTCCGACCCGAGGGCCGTGGCCAGCACGGCCGTGGCCACACCCAGGTCGATGGCGGCCAGGTGCTCGCACACCCGGTAGACGTCGTGGGACGAGCCGCCCATGCCGTCGTAGCGCTCCTCCACGAAGACGAGCTGCACGCCGAGGGCGTCGCTGCACATACGTCGCACGAGCTCCTCGGGGAACTCGTCGGCCTCGTCGAGCTCGATGAGGCGGGCCTCGGGAAGCTCGTGCGCGGCGAACTCCGAGATCGCCGACAGCATCATGTCGAGCGTGTCGGCATCCAACCCCGTGGGCATGGGCTCGCTCCTCTCTCGAAGCACCCAAGCCGACGCCACGTCGTCGGCTCGCGGCGTCACGTCTCTTGTGCTCTGTCCATCTTTGGGGGGGTCCCCAGAACCGGTTGGGAGCCAGAAACCTAGTACGCCCTGCGGGGCCGTCGTGCCCGACCTCATGGGTCGCGGGGAACGCCGCGGGGAAACCAGACCGGTGCCGCCCCGACAACTGCGTCCGACCGGGGGTGAGCCCTGGTCAGACGGTGGAGCGGGTGACGGGAATCGAACCCGCGTTCTCAGCTTGGGAAGCTGCGGTGGAGCGAAGCGACCAGGAAGGGAGCCTGCCAGGCAGGACATCAGCTTCCGAGGGTCTCGCGCGGAGCGGGTGACGGGAATCGAACCCGCGTTCTCAGCTTGGGAAGCTGATGTTCTGCCTCTGAACTACACCCGCAGAGGGCGCCACTCTACCGCCGGCGACCGTCCCGGCCGAAGCCGGATCGCCGCCACTAGTCGAGGGGGAGGTCGTCGATGAGGTTGGCGCCGGGGGCGTTGATGCGGTCGGCGGTGTCGACCACGGTCTCGCAGAGGCGGGCGACGCGGGCGTCGGCGCGCTCGTCGAGGCCTGCCTTGACGTCGTTGGAGTTGAGGGCGCAGTAGTCGGGCGCCACCCAGGCCCCCAGCGAACGGGCCATCACCGACATGCCGTTCAGCGTGTTGAGCGCGGCCATCGCCCCGCCGGCGAGGGCGAAGAGGCCGACGACGTCACCCTGCAGCGGCGCCTTGTCCAGGTAGTCGAACAGGTTCTTGAACCCGCCCGTCATCGCTGAGTGGTACTCGGGGGAGACCCAGAGGTGGGCGTGGGTCTTCTCGATGCGGGCGCGCCAGTCCGTCACCGCGGGAAGGTCCCACGCAACGTTGCCGTCGTTGACGGGCAGGCCGACCTGGGTGGGGGTGGCGAAGTCCACCTCCACGCCCAGGCCGGTGCAGATGTTGGCGATGCGCTGGGCCAGGATGTAGCAGGTGGAAGATTCGCGTCCGATGGCGGACACGACCATGACGCGCACGGCGCTACCCGGCGCTCGCTACTCGACCGTCTGACGTTGCCAGGCGACGCCGAGGGCCTCGAAGGCCTCGTCACCGTCGCTGGAGTTGTCGACGTAGTGGACCTCGGTGGCATCGAGGCGGAAGAAGTCGCCGCCGCTGAAGACGTCGTCGAGGTACGAGTAGCGGGCGGCCACCTTGGCGCCGGCCTCGCGCTCCTCGTCGCCGTGGATGTCGGTGACGTCGCCGGTGATCTGGATCCCCTTGGCGGCCTTCCAGTCCTGGCCTTCGTCGGGGGCGTCGCCCACCGCGACCGAGGCCCGCGGGTTGGACTTGAGGTTCTGGTGCGACTGCGAATTGGGACTCACCGAGAAGTAGACCGTGGTGCCCTCGGTGGCGTAGAAGACCGAGCACGCGTGGGGCTCACCGGTCGAGGATGACGTGGCCAGGGTGAGCAGTTCGTGCGAGGCCAGGAAGTTTTCGGCCGAGTGGGGCATGAGGGCATCCTCCGATGAGACAGGTGAACAGGCGCGACGGACCGTAGCAGTGATCTCGGGGGCGTGGACCGGGGAACGAGGTACGGTCCCGCCACCATGTCGGACGGGCGCCCGCCGCGGGCACAGCAGTTGGCCATCGCGGTGTCGCGTGCGCTCGACGCCGAGGTGTCGTCCGTCGCCGACGTGCACGGCGGCGACGTCGCCGAGTCGTTCCGGATGGCCCTCGCCGACGGCCACATCGTGTTCGCCAAGACCCACCGCCACCCGCCTCCGGACTTCTTCGTCACCGAGGCCGTGGGCCTCACCTGGCTGCGAGAGGCCGGCGCGATCGCGGTGCCCGAGGTGCTCGCCGTCCTCGACGACCCGCCGGCGCTCGTGCTCGAGTGGATCGACGAGGGGCGGCCGGGGGCGACCACCGAGGCCGATCTCGGCCGTGCCCTCGCCGCCCTGCACCGGGCCGGCGCCCCGGCCTTCGGTCGCGACGACCGACGCACCACGGGCAGCCGGGGCCTGCCCAACGAGCGCTACGACACGTGGGTCGAGGCCTACGCCGCCAACCGCCTCCGACCCCTCGCCCGCCTGGCCCGCGACGGCGGCGCCCTCCCAGACTCGGCGTGTCGCGACCTCGAGGTGGTGGCCGACCGCCTGCCCGAGCTGGGCGGCGCGCCGGAACCGCCCGCCCGCCTCCACGGCGACCTCTGGGCGGGAAACCGCCTGGTCGGCACCGGCGGCGTCAACTGGCTCATCGACCCGGCCGCCCACGGCGGCCACCGGGAGTTCGACCTGGCCATGATGCGGCTCTTCGGCGGCTTCGGCGCCGAGTGCTTCGCCGCCTACGCCGACGCCTTCCCCCTCGCCGACGGCTGGGAGGCCCGGGTGCCCCTGCACCAACTCGCGCCGCTGGCCGTGCACGCGATCAAGTTCGGCGGCTCCTACGTCGGCGCCACCCAGAGGGCACTGGCGGCCGTCCTCGCCGGCTGAGCGAGACTGCGTCCGCGGCAGGCCCGCTCCGTTCCGGTATCTGACTCGTCACGACCGTGTGACCAGCAGCCCACTGCGGCGAGAGTGACGGTCACCCGCCGTCCGGTCGTGGTCCGGTGGTCGGTCACGGCTCCCTCCGTCCGCGCTCCGGGGCCGCCCGTCGCCACCCCCGCGACGGGGACGTACGTGATCCGCCTCGCCGGCTCGCTGACCGGTCGGTCAGCGGCGCCGACCGGTCAGGCATCGTCGGGGTCGGCGAGGGCCGCGGCGCGGGCCCGGTTGAGGCCTTGGCGCTGGTGGTCGGCGCGCTCGGCCTCGGTGCGCTCGAGGGCGCCGCGGACCGCCGCCACCAGCGCGTCGGCGTGCACCGGGCGCACGAGATGGTCATCGATGCCCGCCTGCCAGGCGTCGAGCAGGTGGTGGTCGTCGTCGGCGACGATGATCACGGGGGTGCCGGCGACGGCGGGATCGGTCTGGCGTTTCACTGAGGCGAGGGTGGCCAGGTTGGTGTGCTGGGCCTCGCCGTGGAAGGCGAGCACCAGCACCCGACAGGGCGAGGCCGCGACCGCGGCCACCGCCGAGGCGGTGTCGCCGATGAGGGAGACGGGCTCGCCGAGGGGCGTGAGCAGGCGACCCATCAGCTCGAGGGCGTCGGGGTCGTCGCCGGCCACCACCACCCCGGAGGTGGCGGTGCCGGACCGGGTGCCGGGGGGCTCGCTACTCCTCGACCGGCGCAGCACCGCCAGCGCCCCCCGTGGCCGAGGTCGAGGCCGACGTGGTCACGGCCGCGGGCGCCTCGGAGCGCTCGAGGGCCTCGAGCACGTGCATCGCGATGTCGGCCACCTTCACCGCATCGTCATCGAGGCCCTCGCCCTTCACCCCGTCGTCGATCATGATGTAGCAGAAGGGGCAGGCGGTGGCGACGCGCTGGGCGCCGGTGGCGATCAGCTCCTGGCTGCGCTCGACGTTGACCTGCTTGCCGATGGACTCCTCCATCCACATCCGGGCGCCGCCGGCGCCGCAGCACATGCCCTTGGTGCCGTTGCGGGGCGCCTCGAGGATCTCGACGCCGCCCAGCGAGCCGATGACCTTGCGGGGCGACAGGTACACGTCGTTGTGGCGGCCGAGGTAGCAGGAGTCGTGGTAGACGAGGCGCTCGTCGAGGCGGGCGCCCGAGAGGTCGAGCTTGCCCTGGTCGACCAGCCACTCGAGGAACTGGCTGTGGTGCACCACCTCGTAGTTGCCGCCGAGCTGCGGGTACTCGTTCATCAAGGTGTTGAAGCAGTGGGGGCACTGGGTGACGATCTTCTTCACGCCCATGCCGTTCAGCGTCTCGATGTTCTGCATGGCCAGCATCTGGAAGATGTACTCGTTGCCCGAGCGGCGGGCGGGGTCGCCGGTGCAGAGCTCGGAGGGGCCGAGGATGGCGAAGTCGATCCCGGCCCGAGCCATGAGCTTGGCCATCGACTGGGTGACCTTCTTGTTCTTGTCGTCGAACGAGCCGGCGCAGCCCACCCAGTACAGGTACTCGTGGTCGAAGGCGTCGGTGGGCTCGACCACCTCGATGCCGTCGAGGCCCTTGGCCCAGTCGGCCCGCTCACCCTGGCTCATGCCCCACGGGTTCGACGAGTTCTCCATCGAGCGGTAGGCGTTGCCCAGCTCGGTGGGGAAGTTGGATTCCATGAGCGACAGGTAGCGGCGCATGTCGAGGATCTTGTCGAGGATCTCGATGTTCACCGGGCAGATCTCGTCGCAGGCCTTGCACGACGTGCACGACCACACTTCTTCGGCGGTGATGCGCTCGAACAGGGAGTCGGCGTCGACGGTGATCTCGCGGTCGACCCCGATGGGGGGCGACACCTGCGGGCTGCCGGTGGCGGCCATGACCTCGCCCGTCTTGAGGACGATCTCGCGGGGGTCGAGGGGCTTGCCGGTGGCGTGGGCCGGGCACACCGAGGTGCAGCGGCCGCACATCGTGCAGGAGTCGGTGTCGAGGAGCTGCTTCCAGGTGAGGTCGGCGACCTGGCTGGCGCCGAAGCTCTCGAGCTCGGTCTCCATCAGGTTGGGCATGGCCTTCATGGCGCCCTTGGGCCGCTCGCGGTCGCGCAGGTACATGTTCATGGGTGACGTGAACATGTGGCGCAGCATCGTCGTGGGCAGGATCGCCAGGAACGCGATGAAGGCGATGACGTGCAGGCCCCAGCTGGCCTGGTGCAGCGACTCGAGGTTGCTCCAGCCGTCGACGAGGCCCGACAGCGGGTAGCCCACGAAGGACCACTGCTCGAAGGCGGGCCGTCCCTCCTGCGCGATGCGGAAGGTCTCGGTGGTGAAGCCGGTCACCCCGATGACCAGGAAGACGCCGAGGATGACGGCGTGCTCGGGCTTGGTCTTGATGCGGATGCGGTACGGGCGGGCGACGTAGCGCCGGACGATGGCCCAGACGATGCCGACCAGGAAGACCAGGCCGGCGGCGTCGCCCACGAAGCTGTACGCCTGGTAGGTGGTGCCGTGGAGGAACTTGGCGCTCTCGGGCAGCTGGTGGTCGATCTCGAGCGTCGCCGTGACGGCCAGCAGCACCAGGAAGCCGAAGTAGATGAGCGAGTGCATGACGCCGGCGGCGGGATCGCGCAGCAGGGTCTGCATCCACACGCCCGCGCGGAAGTCCTTCAGGCGGCGCTTGAGGTTCTTGGGGGTGGTGCGGCGGTCGTCGGGCGCGCCCCGCTCCCAGTTGCGCACGCGCTGGCTGAACAGCACCGCCCCGTACACGAGCATGATCGGGATCACCGTGTAGAACGCGACGATCAACACGTCGGGGATGTTGACGAACACCTCGCGGCTGATCGACGACTCGTCGTGCCACTGGGTGAACACGGGCACGGTGCCCGACCCCAGGGTGAACAGGGCGATGGCGACGCCGAGCAGGATGACGGCGACGTGCGGCTTGATCGGTAGGCGCTTCATGGCGTCCCGAACGCTAGCCGGGGGTCCCGCGGCGGCGGAATTTGGTGCCGTCGGGCCAATTCACTTCGACGAAACACTTGGGAAACCTCGCTTCCGTACCGTCCCCGCCGATGCCGGAGAACGACGTGGTCCTCGTGCGCTGGCCCGATGAGGCCGAGCGGCTCGACCAGTTGCGCGACCAGGGTCGGCCCCGCCTCCTCCTGGTGCAGTCCGACGCCCCGCCCCCGGCGGTGGACGACGGGCTCGAGGATTGGATCCGGGTCCCGGCCGACGAGATCGATCTCCGGGCCCGCGTCGACGGGCTCGAGCGGCGCTGCCGCCACCTCCGGGCCGCGCCCCCCGTGCTCGACGACGACGGGGTCCTGCGCCTCGACGACGAGTGGGTGGCGCTGCCGCCGGTCGAGCTTCGCCTGACCGCCGCCCTGCTCGACCGCTTCGGCGCGGTGGTGAGCCGGGATGCGCTGGCTCGTGCCGGGTGGCCCTCGGGCGCCCCGGGGCGCAACGCCCTCGACGTGCACGTGCTGCGCCTGCGCCGCCGCCTCGAGCCGGTCGGGTTGGCCATCCGCACGGTGCGGTCCCGGGGCTACCTGCTCGAGCGCCGCAGCCGCTCGAACGGCCAGCTCGCCGACGGCGCCTGAGCGCACTGCTGAACCACGTGGCGTCGGCCGTTCCCGCCCCGCTCGATCCATCCCTCCTGGAGAAGACATGCCCGTCCTCGTGACCGCGATCATCAAGCCCTTCAAGCTCGACGAGGTGCGCGCCGCCCTGGTGGACGCCGGCATCGTCGGCCTCACCGTGAGCGAGGTCCAGGGCTACGGCCGCCAAGGCGGCAAGACCGAGACCTTCCGGGGCTCCGAGTACAAGGTCGACTATGTGCCCAAGGTGCGCCTCGACCTCGTCGTGGACGACGCCGACGCCGACAAGGCGGTCGACCTGATCACCGAGGCGGCCCGGACGGGAAAGATCGGCGACGGCAAGATCTGGGCCGTCGACCTGAGCCGCCTGGTGCGGGTGCGCACCGGCGAGCAGGGCGACGCCGCGGTCTGACCAGGCCACTCCCCGTCGGCCGCCACGGCCGGCAGCAGCACCAGTGGGGCGTCCTTGAGGGCGCCCCACTGACGCGTCCAGGGTTCGATCAGCAATGTGAAAGAAAAAGGTCAGATTTGCGGGGCACGAGCGCGAGACGGCTGTGTGGAGCCGTTCACATCGGCGTCATGGTCTCGTGATCGGCCCTCCGTAGGTTCGTTGGCGAGCGGGAGAACAGCCCGCGTGGTGGAACCAACGAAAGGAATCGGACATGTCAGCACCTCGTACAGCGGGGTCACGCACGAGGGGAGCGTGTCAGCGATGAAGAAGAAGCTCCTGGTGGGCGCCGGCATCACCGGCGCACTTGTCCTCTTGACCTCTGTGGCAGCCGGCGCTCAGGACGTCGATCCGGTCCAGGCGGTCACCGACCTCGGCATCCAGTTGAACCTCCTCTGGGTGGTCATCGGCGCGGTCCTCGTGATCTTCATGCAGGCGGGGTTCGCCCTGGTCGAGACCGGTTTCTGCCGGGCCAAGCACGCGTCGCACGTGGTCTCCACGAACTTCGCCGTCTTCGGCCTCGGCTTCATCGGCTTCTTCCTGATCGGCTACCCGCTGATGTTCGGCGGGTACACGATCCCGCTCCTCGGGGCCACCACGGCGCCCGGCTCGAGCCTCCTGGGCTCGGGTGAGTGGGTGTTCCTGTGGCAGGGGGGCTGGGCCGGCAGCGGCAAGGCTTTCTACACGCCCGGGATCATGGCCTTCTTCCTCTACATGGTGGCCTTCATGGACACCACGGCGACCATCCCCACCGGGGCCATGGCCGAGCGGTGGAAGTGGAAGGCGTTCGTGGGCTGGGGCCTTTTCTGCGGGGCCATCTACTACCCGCTCTTCGGCGCCTGGACCTGGGGCGGCGGCTGGCTCGCCCAGCTCGGCAACTCGATGGACCTCGGCGCGGGCTACGTGGACTTCGCCGGCTCCGGCGTGGTGCACGCCGTCGGCGGTGTGGCCGGCCTCGCCGGTTCGCTGGTCCTCGGTGCCCGCATCGGCAAGTTCAACAAGGACGGCTCGGCGAACGTGCTGCCCGGTCACCACATCCCGATGGCCATGCTGGGCACGTTCATCCTGCTGTTCGGTTGGTTCGGCTTCAACGCCGCCTCCACCTTCGCGGCCACCGACACACGCTTCGCCGTCGTGGCCTTGAACACCGCCCTGGCCGCCGCCTTCGGCGCCACCTCGGCGATGTTCTTCATGATGAACCGCGGCGACAAGAAGCCGGACCCCGGCATGATGGTCAACGGCATGCTCGGCGGCCTCGTGGCCATCACGGCTCCGTGCGCCTTCGTGCAGCCGTGGGCTGCGGCGGTCATCGGCATCCTCGCCGGCATCCTGATCCCCATCTCGTGCGGCTTCTTCGAGAAGCGGGGCATCGACGACCCGGTCGGGGCCATCTCGGTCCACGGCGTGGGCGGCATCTTCGGTGTGCTGTGCGTGGGCATCTTCGCCGACGGCCAGTACGGCGCAGGGTGGAACGGCACCGAGGTGACCGGCGTCACCGGCATCCTCTACGGCGTGTCGGACGGCGCCAAGCAGCTGGGCTCACAGGCGATCGGTTCCCTTGTGATCTGCACGGTGATCTTCGGAGTGGCGTACGCCTTCTTCAAGATCCAGAACGCGATCATGAAGGGCGGCATCCGCAGCGAGGAGGCCGACGAGATCGAGGGCCTCGATCTGCCCGAGATGGGCATGCTCGCCTACCCCGAGTTCATGGGCTCACACGCTCCGGGCCTCGAGGCGCAGCAGACCCACGATCCGTCCGGTGTGGAGATGACCCACAAGTAGGACAGCACCACCCAGACGTACCCGGACGGGTGCGGGCCACTCGGGCCCGCACCCGTTCGCGTCTGTCCCGAGGCTCCGCTCCGACTCTGAGGCTTCGTCGCGGAGCGGAGCAGCGGCAGGATCGAACCGGATCCCCAAGGGGCGCCGACGAAGGAGGCGCAAGGCAAATGGACATCGCAAGCATCCTCACCGACATCCTGGTCGTCCTCGTCGCCGCCAAGTTGGCGGCGGAGGTGGCGGATCGCATCGGCATCCCCGCGGTGGTCGGGGAGATCGTGGCCGGCATCATCATCGGCCCGTCGGTGCTCGGGATCGTCGGTACCGACGAGGTGCTGCGGGTCCTCGGCGAGCTCGGCGTCATCCTTCTCCTGTTGCAGGTCGGCCTCGAGATGGACCTCGTCGAGCTCGGGAAGGTCGGCCGCTCTTCGCTGTCGGTGGCCGTGGTCGGGGTGGTCGGCCCGCTCGTCCTGGGTTTCGCGGCCATGGAGCTCGTCGGCGACGACTTCAACACGGCGCTCTTCGTCGCCGCCGCCCTCACCGCCACCAGCGTGGGCATCACCGCGCGCGTCTTCGGCGACCTGAGAGCCCTGGCCACCACCGAAGCGCGCATCGTCCTCGGGGCCGCCGTGGCCGACGACGTGATCGGCCTCGTGGTGTTGACCGTCGTGGTCCGCCTCGTCACCGAGGGATCGGTGTCCCTCCTCTCGGTGGTCGGCATCATCGCCGTCGCCGTCGGCTTCCTGGTCGTCGTGGGCGCCCTGGGCCTGCGCCTGGCGGGTCCCTTCTTCGGGGTGGTCGAGCGCGTCTCCCGCTCCACCGGGACCATGGTGGCGGTCGCCTTCGCCTTCACCCTCGCCTTTGCCCGCCTCGCCGACGCCGCCCGACTCGCCCCCATCGTGGGCGCCTTCGTGGCCGGCATCGCCCTCAGCCGCACGTCGCAGGCCGACCGCATCGAGAGGGAACTGGCGCCCGTCGGCCACCTCTTCATCCCCGTGTTCTTCCTCACCATCGGCATCGACGTCGACGTGACCGCCTTCGCCAAGGTGAGCGTGCTGCGCGACGCGGCGATCCTCCTGGTCGTCGCCGCCATCGGCAAGCTGATCTCGCCCATCGGGGCGTTCGGCGCCAAGGGGGACAAGCTCCTCATCGGCCTGGGGATGCTGCCTCGAGGTGAGGTCGGGCTGATCTTCGCCACCATCGGCCTGCAGAACGGCGTGCTCGGCGACGACCTCTACGCCGCCCTCCTGCTCGTGGTGCTCGTCACCACCCTGATCACCCCCCCGCTGTTGAAGATGCGCTACGGCCAGATCCTAAAGAAGGAGCGTGGACCGGGCGTCGCCGCCGGAACTGCGCCGCCCGACGGCGGCTGGCTGGCGGTGCGCAACGGCGAGATCGTCCTGACCGCCGAGCCGCCCGATGAGGCCGGCACCCTGATCGGCCTCCGGGCGGCGGTGCTCGCCGGTCGCAACCACCCCGACGACGACCTGGTGGCGTGGCTCTCGGCCCTGCCCGGCGAGGACCTCGACTGGGACGTCGACGAGCACGAAGCGCTCCTCGACGTCATCGAGCGGGGCAACGCACGATCGTGGCGCTTCCTGCTCTCGACGGGCGTGCTCGACCGCTCGATGCCCGAGTTGGCAGGGGCCCTGCGCGATCGAGAGAGCGAGCCCTTCGCCCTCGATGCCCTCGCCGCCTACCGCATGCCGTCGCTCGAGACCTTGCGCAGCCTCGACCCCGACGACCCGCTGGGGACCGAGTGCCGGCGCCTCACCGACCTCGACGCCGTGCTCCTGGCACTGCTCCTCATCGAGGCCACCGAATCGACGGTCGGGCCGGCCAAGGTCGCGGCCGCCACCCTGCGCCGCCTGGAGGTGCCGGGGCCGACGGCCGCTCGGATCCAGGCCCTCGTCGAGGACGGTGGTCGCCTGCTGTGGGGCGCCGCACTCCGCCCGGGAGCGTTGAGCCGCACCTCGGTCGTGCCCCTCGCCGGCCACCTCGACGATCCCGAGGAGGCGCGCGAGGCCTACGTGGTCGCGGCGCTGCGTCACCGCGACGGCGCCCGCTGGGAGAAGGAGCGCCTCCGTGAGCTCCACGAGCTGGTCCAGGCTGCCTTGGCCGAGCCGGCCCTCAGCGGCGCCGAGGCCCGAAGCCTCATCCGTCACCGGCGGGCCGAGGCGGCGGAGATGGCCGGCGAGCCCGGTCTGGCGGGCCGCATCGAGCGAGCGCCGGTGTCGTACGTGCTGCGCGAAGGAGCGGCCGCGGTCGCTCGGGTGTCGGCCCTCGTGGAGCCTCTTCCCAAGGACGGGGTGGCGAACGTCGTGGTGACGTCTGCGGGGGAGGGCACCTGGCGCGTGGACGTCGGCGCCCGGGACCGGCCGGGTCTGCTGGCCATCGTCACCGGGGTGCTGGCCGAGGCCGGCCTCGATGTCCGCCATGCCGTGGTTGCCACGTGGGACGACGGAGGCGCGGTCCAGAGCATGGACGTGGCCTCGTCCCATGCCCCCGATGCCGAGGCGCTGCGAGCGGCCATCGCGGCGGCGTTCAAGGGGACGTTGGAGGCCCGCCCCAACCCCGACGCCGTCGTGACCTTCGACGACGACAGCTCGCCCTGGCACACCATCTGCGAGGTGGAGGCGCCCGAGCGCATCGGGCTCTTGCACGAGCTGGCCACGGCCTGCACGGCCATCGGCGCCTCGGTGGTCGCCGCTTCGGCGGGCTCGGTCGGCGCGGAGGCGCTCGACACCTTCGAGCTGGTGTCGGCCGGCGAGGGCAAGCTCGACGCCGCCGAACGGGCCGCGCTGGTCGAGGCCGTGCGCGACGGCGTGGTGTTGGATCCCCGCCGCTTCCGATCGGGGTTCGTGCGACGCAAGAACGCCTCGCCGGTCGCCGCCGGGCCTCCGTGAGCGGGTCGCCGGGCGCAGGAGTGATGTAAGAAAGCCGTCAGAAAGCCGCCATCATTTGGTCACCTCCGGGTGACGAGCCGGAGACGTGCCCTTCCTAGCGTCACGGCATGGCCATCCTGGACCCGCTCGCCTCGGCGGCCACGGTGGCGCTCGTGCGCTGGCCGAGCGAGCGGGCCGAACGCAAGCGGCTGGCGGCCGAGGGAGTGCCCCGCCTGCTCCTGGTGGACCCGGGTGCGCTGCCCCCCGATGACTGCAGCTCCGACGAGGACTGGATCCGGTCGCCCGCCGACCCGATCGATCTGCACTACCGCCTCGAGTCCCTGCGACGGTCTTCGGCCGCGCCACTGGTGCAGCTGGATGACGACGGGCTGCTCTGGCGGGACCACCGATGGGTGGCCCTGGGGGAGGTCGAGCTCGCGCTGGTGGCCGCTCTGCTCGAGCGACCCGGCCGACTCGTCGGTCGTGAGGTCCTCTACGCCGCGGCGTGGCCCGACGGCGGGGTGGACGGCCGGGCCCTCGATCGGGGCATGGCCCGCGTCCGCCCGAAGCTCGAGGCGCTCGGGCTGCAGATCCACTGCGTGACGGGATCGGGCTACCTGATGGTGATCGAGACCGACCGAGCGCTCGACCTGCGGAACCTCTGACCGACTCTGACATGAAGCTCGTGACCGCCGTGATCAAGCCCTTCCGCGTGGAGGAGGTGCGGGCCGGCCTCTTGCGCCTCGGCGTCGGGGGCATGACCGTGCGCGACGCTCGGGGTTCCGGGCGCCAAGGCGGTCACACCGAGACCTACCGCGGGGTCGAGTACGAGGTCGACTCGCTGCCCAAGGTCCGCATCGACGTGGTGGTGACCGACGAGGAGTGCGCCGCCGTCGTGGACGCCATCGTGGCCACGGCCCAGACCGGCCAGATCGGTGACGGCAAGGTGTGGGTCCGCCCCGTCGAGGCCGTGATCCGCGTCCGGACCGGCGAGCGCGGGGAGGACGCCCGATGATGGGCCCGGCCCTGCGGGCGATCCGGCGGGCGGTGACGGCCTCGGTCGTGGCCCTGCTCTTCGGCGTCGTCCTGGTGGCGGTCGCCGGTCGGGTGGACGCCACGGTCGACGCCCCAGGGGTTCCGGACCTCGCCCGCAAGGCCGGCGTGGACACGTCCGTGGTCCCGCCGTCCCCCGGCACCGGTAACCGGCCGGCGGCGGTGCGAGGCACGGGGGAGCGAATCCACCCCCGCGTCGTGCTGCTGGCGACCGCGGCTGCGCTCGCCGCGCTGCTCGCCGCCTTGGCGGCGATCGGACGGGCCGGCGCGCCCGGCGTCGAGGGCCGGCGTCGCCTCGGCG
>OBLX010000067.1_pt1 | contig 19182 bp, 21 predicted proteins | sample 1519811 | NCBI WGS metagenome assembly OBLX01 (sample SAMEA3991476, study PRJEB22521) | metagenome | biome: anthropogenic terrestrial biome; feature: sewage plant; material: surface water | place: Sweden | collected 2012-09-26
CCCTTCTCTTCCCACTGCTTATATAAAGATTCTTCTACCTCTGCTGGTTTGAATGTTTTATCCATACTAAGATGAGTTATTATACCAAGTATAATAATTAGCTATGAGCTGGCTCGTAAATTCTCTTCAATGGTACTTTGTACTTTTCGCTGTCGGACTCATTTTCATTCCTTTCTCTCAAAAACTGTTCGGTTCATTCATTGATAAAGGCTACGCTTTTTCAAAGACAGTTGGAATTATTCTTATCACCTACTCAGTTTTCGTACTCGGAGTGACGAGGCTATTCCCGTATGGTTGGCTTGGAATCATGATCGTAACCACTGTTCTTGGCTACCTGAACTGGCGAGTACGAAAGAAGAATTATCGCATAACAAAAACTATTGTTATCGAGGAATTATTATTCTTGTGCTCATTTTTATTTCTCAGCTTCATTCGTAGCCAGGAACCTTCAATCCATGGACTAGAAAAGTTTATGGATTACGGATTCATGCAGTCGATTCTCAAATCCACATATTTCCCGCCGGCAGATATGTGGTACATACCCGAACCCATTAACTATTATTACTTTGGTCACCTTACCGGAGCCACATTGATCAAACTTACACAGATACCATCTTCCATTGGCTATAATCTCGTACTTGCAACCATACTCGGACTTGCAACGTCACAGACATTTTCCTTAGTCATAAATATCGTTAATCAAGCCTCAGTTGAGCTCAAAAAGACAATCTCCGAGACCAAACAAATACTGTTTGGTCTCATCGGAACAGTTTTATTAAACTTCGCGGGAAATCTTCATACCATCTATCTTTTTACCAAGGGTTATCCTAACGAAAAACCGATAGAGTTCTGGAAAATCTTTTCTGGTTTTAACCCAACAACCTATTGGTATCCGAATGCAACACGGTTCATACCGTTCACCATTCACGAGTTCCCCTCCTACTCGTATGTGGTTGCAGATCTGCACGGCCATGTATTCGATATTCCATTCGTGCTACTCACCATAGCCCTTTTATTTACGTTCTTTGTAATTACGAAAGTATCAATCATCAAGTATCAAGCTTCAGGTTTTTCCCAAATACGAGATACCTTATACCGCATACGATATACGGCATTATTCGGCTTTATGACCGCCATTCACTACATGACCAACGCCTTCGATGGACCCATCTATTTACTTCTCGTATTTCTTGCTTCTTATTTCATATTTAGAAACCTAAAACAGGCAGGCATATTTTCCTTACTAACCTCAGGCTTTTTCATACTGTTTTCCCTTCCATTCACCCTGTTTTTTAAGCCGTTTGCTACGGGAGTTGGCGTCAACTGCAGTCCTCAGTTCCTTGTTCAGCTTCAGAAAATAGGGCCATTTCTCTTTGAGAAAGGGAACTGTCAACCTTCTCCACTTTGGATGATGTTTTTGCTCTGGGGACAGTTCTGGATTAGCCTTGCGGTTCTTACATGGATTACAAGGCAAAAACGTAGTACAACGGACCTGTTTATGATTCTGTCACTAGCCTTTAGTTTTGTTTTGGTCTGGATTCCAGAGTTTTTCTATGCTAAGGACATCTATCCTGCTCATTTCAGAGCAAATACAATGTTTAAGCTCGGCTATCAGGCCTTTATCCTTGGTTCTATCGGTATTTCCTATACGCTTTTTCGAGTTTCACATCTCAAATTCAACCTACAAAATACGGCTATTCGCGCACTTATGTGTGGATGTCTCTTTTTGGTGCTTTTGTACCCTCTATTCTCATTCCAATCCTTTTATGGTCAGATGAATAAGTCGCCGAATCTAGACGGTATTAAATGGCTCGATAATAGTCATCCTGAGTCCGCTGAGATCGTTAGATATCTAAACTCCCACGTCTCTAAACAAGTCAATATTCTTGAAGCGCAGGGCGATTCTTACACTGATCTTAATGTAGTTTCGAGCTATACGGGCAATCCTACAGTCGCAGGATGGTGGGTGCATGAATGGCTATGGAGAGGAAGTTCTCAGATTGTGCAGGACAGAGTTCCGGACATTATTACCCTCTACGAATCACGCGATATTGAACTTACTAAGAGTCTGCTAAGAAAGTATAAGATAGATTACATTGTTGTGACAACATTCGAACGTGAAAAATACCCAAATCTCTATGAGAAAAAGTTTGAACAGATAGGAAGAAAAATATTGAACACAAACGATGGGTTTGGGGCTTTGTATAGCTCTAAATAGTAAGGGTACTTGACAAGGGTAAATAGCTATGATATTGTGTTGGGTATTGAGGGAAAAAAGAGCATTACTACTCGTCGTCCCCTTACACGAGCGGTAGTGATGCTCTTCTTTTTTTTACCCTACTCACATCTTAAAAATCTTGACCGGAATACTAAGCTGTTTTCTTCTTAACTTCTTGAACTGGTCATCGCCAAAATATATCAATCGTTGCATCTTTAATTCCGGAGCAGTGAAGATCTGAATCTTTGGTCTCATATTCCTTTGAATATACCTAACACCAAAAACGTTGTCAAGCCTATAGGAATTTGTGGGTTAAAAATAGGTAGACTTATAGTATGGTTTCACAGTATTTAGACTGTCTACATGCGCTCTAAAATAGCTAATTGAATTTTGTGGACAGTTTGTGGACATCCTGCATGTTATAATTTATTTCAATGAACTACACCACCCTCACCTACAACCTCCACTACAACAAAGCATCACAAGAACTACGCTCAGTTTTGAAGGACTGCGATCCTGACATAGTCTTTCTCCAAGAACTAACCACCGATGAGGAAAGCATGAAGACCATTATGGAGCTTGGTTACGAGCTGGCCGATTTCTCAAACAGCTTCGTAAAAGGCAAAAATATCTACGGCGTGGCCACATTCTATAGAGCATCACTATTCACACTTCAGAGAACAAAAAGCTTCAATCTACCAAGTAGCGTCATTCAGATGATAACGTTTTTACTGAAAAATAGAACCAATCCACGCACCGTTCTACGCACAGACTTCATAATTAAAAAAAATAGGATACCAGTTTGCACCTACAACATCCACTTCTCCCCCAACGCCACAAATTCGTTGCGAATCAAGCAGTTAAATAACACTCTCAGTGACCTTACAGTACCAAAGAAAAGCCCATTAATTATTGCTGGAGACTTCAACTATCCCTACGGAAGACGAAAACTTGAAGATATTCTGAGCAAACACCATCTTCATGAAGCTACTAACAACATTTTTTATACATCGAGACAGACATTCTTTAAGAAATTTGCAATAAAACTTAAGCTAGACTACGTTTTCTATCGAAATCTGAAGCTAATTTCTAACAAAAGAGTGGAGGTCTTTCACTCGGATCACTTCCCAATCTTATCTAAGTTCGAAGTTTAGTGGCCTTTTTTGTGCGTTCCGAAGGTATAGTCATCGGCAGCTTTGTTCGTCCCGTCTGGCGAGAGTAAACTGTCAAAATAACCCTTGGCCCAGTAGTAAAGCATCTTCATTCTTCCAATCTCATGTAAGCGACGTGCTGACGCGTACACAAACGGTCTATATAAGAACTTGAACTTTGCTCCGGCCTTTAGAACTCGGTTACTCAGATCGATATCCTCAGCCATACGTAGTCCCTCCTTAAAACCATTTACCTTCTCAAACACATCCTTACTCACGAAAAGAAAGGTTCCACTGCAAAATGGATTAAACAACATATATACCGAGTAGAAAGCGAATGTTGCAAAGGTCCAAAGGTAGTCTAGGACATTAAATTTCGATGGAACATGAAGGACAAATGCTAACATCGACCTATCAGATGGAATTTTCTTCAAAAAATCGTTTAAGAAATGGGGTGGAAGATAAATGTCGCAGTCGATAAAGAGCATGTGATCGTACATCGCTTTTGTTGAGCCTTCATTTCTCGCTCCTCCGATCGTCCTGTCATGAGAGCTCACAATGGCAAAATCAGTGAATTTGGAGCTATATGTCTTCGCTATCTTAACGGTATCATCCGTCGACTCCCCATCGGCCACAATTACCTGAAGCTTGCCGTCCCATTTTTGTGCAGCTAGATGATCTAGTACCTTTGGGAGATAATGCTCTTCGTTTAAAGTTGGGATAATGATACTTAACTCTTTAATTAACTCTGACATATGTGTTGACTACAAAATCATATTATAATCATATATCGATCTCGATACTAACAACAATGAAATCAAAAATAATAAGCATACTCTTTACCATTGTTATACTAGATCTTCTCGGATTTGGGATAATCATCCCCATTCTGCCCGTACTTTTCATAAAAACACAGTTTAATCTCGCGATTCTTCATCAGTTATTTCCGTTAGTTAAGCAGGAGTATATACTTTACGGACTCATTGTTGCCGCGTATCCCTTTGCTCAGTTTTTTTCTGCTCCGATATTAGGCCAGCTCTCAGATAAATATGGACGAAAACAGATACTTTTTTACTGCCTTGCCGCAACCTCTCTATCCTATTTTTTGGCAGTTTTAGGAATTAGAATGACCAGCTTTCCGATACTTCTTTTATCACGGGTGCTTGGGGGAATTATGGGAGGCAATATTGCGATTGCGCAGGCTGTTGCGGCGGATATCACCGAGGTTAAAGACAGAACAAGAGTCTACGGACTACTTGGGGCAGCTTTTGGAATTGGCTTTATACTCGGACCGTACCTCGGCGGGAAGCTCTCCGACTCAAATTTAGTGAGCTGGTTCCACCTCGATACTCCATTTCTGATGGCTGGACTTCTCAGCTTTGTGAGCGTAGTTGTCACATGGCTTTTTTTACCAGAAACTCATCCTTATGAAAAAAGACAACTTAAACTTCGCTTCGGCCAGTCCATCTCTGACATAAAAGCAGCTCTAAGTCACAAGAGACTAAATACGCTTTTTTTGGTCGGATTTCTTTTCCAGTTCGCTTTCACTATGTTCGTATCATTTTTCGGAGTCTTACTTTTTAAGCGGTATAGTTTTACTCAGGTCTCCATTGGTGAGTATTTTGCCTTTGCAGGCCTGTGGATAGCGATAACCCAAATCTTTCTTACTAAATTCATAAGTCGTGTGTTGGGGAACAAAGCGATGCTTGCATTCGGACTTCTAGGCTGTTGCACAATGACATTTCTCCTGTTGCCGAAGGTGGAAATCTTACACCTATATGTAATCACCGCATTGTTTGCTGTTACGAACGGCCTTACTCAAACCGGAATCATTTCACTTCTTAGTATTAATAATGAGTCTTCGTCCCAAGGAAAAGTGCTGGGAATCAACGCGAGTCTATATGCGCTTGCTCAGTCAATTCCTCCGGCAATTTCTGGTATCATTGCTACTGCATACAGTGTCACAACGCCAATAATGATCGCAGGATTCATAATGGCATTATCATTTATCTATTACATAGGTCGCTATAAAGCGGTTCATGATTGATTATATGAAAGTATCGGTTATTGTCCCAACCTTCAATGAAGAGAAATATATTCGAGCATGTTTGGAAAGCCTTCAGAATCAAACTATAAAAGCTGCTGAGATTATTGTCGTGGACAATAACTGCACCGATAATACCATTGCTATTGCCTCCGAGTTTGATGTGCGAATAGTGAAGGAGACTAGACAGGGAATGACCTATTCGCGAGCGAAGGGCTTCAGCTCGGCAAAATCAGAAGTACTAGCGCGCTGCGATGCGGACTCAATTCTTCCACCAAACTGGATTGAACGTATCGTTTACAATTTTACGAAGCGAAAAAAGATCGATGGGCTAATTGGTCTAACCACAATCTACGACTTTCCAGTTAAGAACATTAAGCCCCTTTTTAAGGCTTCCATCTACTTATTTAAGGAGATCTCTGGATACTTTCCTCTTTTTGGCACAAGCATGGCTATATCCAAAAAAATTTGGGACGAAATAAAAGATGAACTTTGCGATGACAATGCCGAGTTCCATGAAGACATCGATATTAGTGTTCACATCAATAAACATAATGGAGTTATAATGTTCGATCCTCACTTCGAAGCTCAGTTTTCTGCTCGAAGAATAAAGAGAGATCCGTATGAGTTTTTGGTGGAGTATCCTGCCCGAACTTTGAAGACATATAGAGGACACAATGTGTAGTAAATTTCTAAGTACTCTAAGTGCTCTAATTAACCTAAACAAATCTCAAGCACTAAGTTCAGATTGGGATTCGGGTATTATTTAGGTCAATTCCCCGTTATTTCTTCTGCGCCTCAAACATCTCGTTATATTCATCAAGAGTGGTTACATCCTCTGGACGTTTGTCGTCACGAAATCTTTCCAACCGTGGAAATCGTAATGCATATTTTGCGGTATGAACAGAGGATCGAGTGAGTTCATCCGCCTTAATTTCCATAACTATTCCTGGCTTTACCCAGACGTCACAGGAAGCCGCATCGTTCACATCATAGAGCGCTGGTTTAGTTGAAGCTTTCAACTTAGAACTTTGAGCTTTAAGAGTTCTCCATTCGTCGTCAGTCAGTCCAGTTCCTATTTTTGCCGCAGTTAAAAATCGGTCATTTTTATCATCATAAATTCCGACCAAAAATGCTCCTATACCAAATCCAGTACGCTTTCCTTTCCCATAGTCGTACCCCATCACGAGACAGTCGATCGTATCATCAATCTTCGATGAGTAACTTCGCTTAAACTTGATCCAGTTCCATCCCCTTGCTCCAGACTGATACACTCCGTCTAGTTTTTTTGCAAGAATCCCTTCAAGTCCATGCTCTATCGCATCGTCAAACATCTTTTCAACGATTTTCGGATCATTAACCACAGTATCGCTCGATAACAATATCCTGTTCTTCTTATTCTTAGAACTAGAGGTAATGAGCGTTGCCAGTTTTTTTCTTCGCTCATTAAATGGCTCGTCAATATAGCTTTTACCATTGTGATAGAGAAGGTCGAAGATGAACAGTCGCAGAGGTATCTCTAGTGCTTTTTCTTCAATTCCGTGCTTTCGTTTACGCTGTGAAGTTTCCTGAAAAGGAAGTAGCTTGTTCGTCTTAGGATCGTATCCAATCGCTTCTCCCTCAAAGATAATATCATCATCTTTAACCTCATGCTTTATGGCTTCAACAAGGTCCGGAAACATGTGCGTTACATCCTCTAGATTTCGCGATATCATCTTTACTCTTTTTCCCCCGTAATGGATCTGCAGTCTAAAACCGTCATACTTCGGCTCGATCGAACATTCTCCAATCTTCTCAATAATCTCTACGCCAGATGATAGTCTTTCCGCCCTCATCATAATAATTGGGGTAAACATGGTTGGATGTACAGACACGAGGCCTTTCATCCCTTTACTCTTAATAACCTCGCCAATAAATCCAATATCTGGTCTCACATGATAAGCCTGCTCAATTTTTTTTCGTAATGTCTTGTCCTCAGCTATCAACCACGAAAATGCATCAAGAACAGTCATATCCGAAAACCCTATACGAAGAGCTCCTATCGGTATTCTGGCGAGGTATCTGCAGGATAAAGGGTCAAGCTGTCTAATCAACTGAGCCAAAATATTGCTTTTTCGCTCCTGTGAACCTTCGCCATTTTGCTCTGCAATTAATCGCAACTGATCGAATACCGTTCTCAGATCTAAATCTTCTTCCTCGAAGGAACTGAACTGCTTCTTGAAATGCTCAACCGTAAGCCCAACATCTCCTATTTTTCCAAGCTCTGAGTCAAAGTATTTTTTCTCTATATTCATTGCGCTCACTGCACTTTTCGCTACGCTCTTTTCTGCCACTCCAAACTCTACCGATTCATAAAGTGGTGCCACTCTACCCTGCATTAAGTATAGCCCCATTCCTATCTCATCAGCTTGAAGTAGTTTAAATAGATTTGCAAGAAGACGAGTTATTTCATTTCTTGACGAGACATTTTCTATCTCCTCAAGATGTTTCGCGAATACAGAAAATTTCATATAAAATTCTAAACCATTACATAGCGAGCAGCCTTTGTGCTTCCAACTTTTTTGATAAGATCTTTTTTAATAAGATCCTGTATGTCTCTCAAAATTGTGTCCTCAGATACATCTTGAATAACCGTTCCGAACGACTGATTCTGAAGATATCCAACCTCCTGAATATACTCGACCAACTTTACCTGCCGATCATTGAGATAGATCTGTTTACCACCAAATCGCTCCTTCATCTTAACGTCCCGTGAAAGTTTGAGAACCTTTTCCTTTACCTTGTCAAACTCTATTGCCGCCCCCCAGGTGAAATATTCGAGCCATGCTGTTAGATCTCCAGCCGATGCTTTCTGTAAATTTTCGTAGTAGGAATGTGAGTCTTTATCATAATATTCTTCAAGTGAAAAAAATCTTCGGATATCATATCCTCCTAGTAACATTATTAACGTAGCTAGGACTCTCGCAACTCTTCCATTTCCATCAACAAAGGGATGAATTCTCACAAGCTCATGGTGTGCTATTCCTGCCTTAAGAACAGGATGAAGTTCTGTTGTACTATCTCGATTTAGCCAGTAAGTAAACTCACGCATCAAGAATGGCACATCAATTGCGGAAGGCGGAGTGAAGGTAACCTCTCCTGTTTGGGAATTTTTTACGACGACCTGCTTTGTTCTATATTCACCCGACATCGCTTCATCTAGCACTTTGGTAACGATTATGCGATGAACTTTTTTGATGAATGGCTCTGTAATATTCTCGATTTTTTTTCGTACTTCTTCATCGATCAACTCAATTACCTTGCGGTAATTAATAATCTCCTGAATATCTCGGGGTCGCGCCACAACGTCCTTTCCCATAAGAACATCTTTGGCTTCATCTTTTTGCAGCTGGTTTCCCTCTAAGTGCGTTCCGTGATAAACAGCGCGTACTACCGCGTCTTCCTTAAACTGCTTCTCCCAAAGTGGTAAAAGAGGCGCATGTTTAATAACTTCCTCTGCTGCCTCTATTTTAGATATCGATGAAAGTATCTTATTGGTGATAATAAATGAAGGACTCTGCATGCGGTAATTATAGTCGCGTATCGCGAATCGTACAACGCGAATCGCAAGAATTATTATTGCTTGCGCCACACGCTACACGTTTCGCACTCTACGACCTACCGTCCAAATCTTCTCTGTCGTTGATTGTACTCATCGATACATTTTTTCAGTTCGTCGACCGTGAAGTCGGGAAGATGAATCGGGGGAAACATGTATTCGCTGTAAGCAGACTGCCAACTCATGAAACCAGATGTTCTCATCTCACCACTTGTTCTAATGATCAAATCCGGGTCTGGATATGGAAAGTCTTTAGTATCGAGAAACTGTTCGAAATCGCTTTCACTAAGAATTTTTCCCGATTCCTCAGAATCGCGGATCCCGACTTCGTGTCGGGAGAACTTAGAACTTAGAACTTGCTGAGTTGCTCTCAGCAGTTCATCTCTTCCGCCGTAATCAAGCGCAACGCCTAGATAAAACTTGGTAAAGTGCTTCGTCTTCTCTTCAGCCTCCTCCAACTTCTTACGTAGAGACTCGTTTAGTCGATCCTTTCGTCCGAGATGAATGATTCGAATTTCCTCTTTTAACGCAGTTTTCAGGTCTATGTCGAGCCAGCGTTCATATATGCCCATAAGATAATCTATCTCGCTTTTGTCTCTGTTCCAGTTTTCGGTAGAAAAAGCCCAGACCGTTAGAATTCTTACATTAATACTTCGAAGATACTTAGCGAGCTTTTGAATCATCTCGAATCCCCTTCGATGCCCTTCAATTGTTGGGAGTCCATTAAGCTTAGCCCATCTTCTGTTGCCGTCAGGAATTATCGCAATGTGTTGTAATTGCTTCATAGTTATATTGCTACATAGCTAACCATGCAACGATCTATTATAACGTGCTTAGGTTGCAACAATTCGACAATTTTTATAGACTTTATCTATGAACTCTCGCTTGCTAGCCGTGATTGACATCAGCCAGCCATCGGTCAATCCGGTAGCACAGTTTGGGGATATCGGAACACTCCTCAATCAAATTCTTCCAACGATTATGATTGCTGCCTCTCTAGTTTTCTTGGCAATCCTCCTATATGGAGCGTTTACTTTCGTCACCAGCAGCGGGGAGCAAGAAAAAATCCAAAAAGCTCGAAAAACAATTACCTACTCACTCGTTGGACTCGTTCTGATATTCTTAAGCTATCTAATCGTACAGGTAGTAAGCATGATCACGGGAATAACTTTATTTATATAAACTATGGGAAATGTAGAGGATGTATTCGGAAAAATTACTCCACCAGTACGAGGTCTTGGAGGCTCAAATCCTGGACAAGATATTTCCACTCTCATTGCTGGATTAATTAACACTTTTCTTGTAGCAATTGGGATTCTCGCATTGGTTTACATGATGTGGGGAGCTATTAGTTGGGTAACATCAAGTGGCGATAAGGATAGACTACAAAAAGCACAGGCCCGTATTCGAAGCGCTCTTATTGGAATCTTTATTGCAATTGTTGTCTTAGTATTGTTTAACGCGGTGTTCAGTATTGCCTTTCCAAACTCTGGAATAATTACCCCTTCAAACGGAGGTTTCAATTTTTCAATACCGAGTTTTAATAGCTCGCCCTCCAGAAACGTAGAGCCTAGGTTTGGCCCTCGGTAATCTATACTCGGATAACTACGATACAGTCGTCCCTAAACCTTCATTCTTTAGTAATATTTTAGTTAGCACATCCTTCTCATTTCCGTTGACGATATGTGTCTGAATTCCTAATGAAGCAAGTTTCAATGCTTCTGTAATTTTTTGCCTCATGCCACCGGTCACATCAAATCCTTTTGTGTTATATAGGTATTTTTCGTTTTTCAAGAAAGATATTTTGTCTACTTTTTGTATTACCGAGCCATCCTCCCTCTGAAATCCATCTATCGATGTCAGATATATGACCTTAGCAACCTGAATCTTCTTGCGTGAAAATTGTTTTATGAGCTCATGAAAGATTGTTTCGGTAGACAATATGCAGCATCCCGACTGCTCATCGGTAACGATATTTCCATAGATGCTTGGAGTTATTCCTAGAGTTAAGGCATTAATTATTGGCTCTACTAAGCATTTTTTAAACTTCCCACCTCTCATTAAGAACATGGAAGACGGATGAAATGCTTGTATGAGTGGGTGATGCACCATAATATTCTTCACAATTAAATGATTCAGATCCGTATCGTAGTATTGCTCTGTGGAAAACCCCTCAATTTGGTCCTTTGTATGGATTCCGTGCACAAGATCGTATTTGTCAGCAAAATAGTGACCGAAGGATCCCGCTCCATTACCAATCACGAACGAGTGCTCATCGGACATTTCTTTCGCTACTCGACCGAACTGTTTAGAAAGACTTTCTATCGTCGATAGATTTGGAGTTAAAGGTATACTTTTATCGGTAATAATACTTCCACCAAACTTAATGAAAATTATTTTTTTCATCATGACAGCCCTGTTGGTGGCAAAAATTTAACGTTCTCGACCTTCACAATAAGCTCTTTCATCTTGGTATCCTCATCGCTTAACGCTTTCACTACATCTAACACCACATCCTCAGGAGCTGAGGCACCTGCAGTTATGCCAACGTTTTTAACGTTGCTAAACCATCCCTGCTCGAGTTGGTCGGGTCCATCAATGAGATATGCGGGAATACCCTCTTTTTTTGCTGTCTCTCTTAACTGTACCGAATTTGAGCTTTCTGGAGATCCTATAACAATTACAACATCTACTTCTTTTGCCATCGCTTTCACAGCGACCTGTCTGTTCTGAGTTGCATAACAGATGTCAAAGGCTGGAGGTCGAATCATTGTGGGAAAATGTTCCTGGAGACTATTCAAGATTTCTTTCGTGTCATCAAAACTCAGCGTTGTCTGAGTTAGTACAATTAATTTCTCGGTCTGTGGAGGCATGATCTTTCTCGCCTCCTCAGCGGACTCAACGAGTACGATTGATTCTGTTGGTACGTTGCCCATGACGCCTATGGGCTCTGGGTGTCCTTTGTGCCCTACATAAAAAATAAAATAACCATCGCTTGCGTATTTTTTGGCCTCTATATGAACTTTTAAAACTAGAGGGCAGGTGGCATCATACAACTTAAATTTTTTCTTCTTTGCTGTTTTGAAGAAGTTCGGTGGACTTCCATGCGCACTAAAGACAACCGTTGCTCCGTCTGGTATTTCATTCAATTCCTCAACAAAGATTGCGCCTTTTTTTTCAAAACGTTCGACAATGGTTCTGTTATGGACAATTGCATGTCGTGCGTAGACAGGCGCTCCGTGTAATTTCAGAACTTCATCAAGCGCATTCACTGCTCGCGCAACTCCTGCACAGAAGCCACGAGGGCCCGCAAGATAAATTCCTTCAACTTTTGGAGTAGTTTTAAGCATGAAGATCTTTAAGTCGAATATCAAATACGAATCCTGGGTTTTGTGGCCTAAACTCAACTGGTTTTAATGCAGTTAGAGGAGGTTGAAAGAAGCCGCCATCCATCGCTTTTTTAAAGATATCTTGCGTACAGGGTCTAAAGTCCTCAGGATCACCATTGAGAATTTCTCCTAGTGGCATTATCCTCCAACCTTGAACCTCTGGAGTACTTACGTCTTGAGTCATCCAAGGAAATCCTTGGTCCGACCACAGTACGAGAATAAAAGCTTTGTAGCCTTCACGAACTCCGTTTTTAATTCTATGCGTTTCGGTCGGAATCAACATTCTATTAGAATCTGCGAAAAGTGGGGTTTCAACAACATCAATGAGAAGTTCATCGGCTAAGCACCGTCTTACAGTATCATCAAAAGTTTCAGGATTCCAAGACTCGTCACGTTTCATCGTTTCTTTTGGGTGTGTTAACTGTCCGGCTCTAGTCTTGGCTGTCTCGGCACATACCTCGAATAAAAAAACTGGACCGCCAGTAGCTGGATCCGTAGCTCCAATTAAAATATCCAGACCAACCGAGTCATACCCTGCAGTTTTTAACTCTGGCAGGGTGTGTGGGAAATCAGGAAGAAATACTCGTTTTTCATCAACCATTTCACGCGCCGGTCTTCTTTCAGTGATTGTCATAGGTTATACTCCCATAGCTTGAATAAATACTTCTCTGTTCCTACTACAGTCAAGCTCTATTGCGAAAATTCGTTGCCACGTGCCAAGCATTAATTTGCCCTCAATTATTGGCAAAAACTCTGACGTTCCCATAAATAAGTGACCGATATGTGAATGCGCATTTAAGCAGTCTGAGGCGTTTGGATCGCAGACTAAGTTCTCGGTTCTCACACTCAGATCGTTGTGGCGGTAATAATTATCCTTGGGTATAAGCTTAGATATAAAGTCTTTAAAGTCGGCGATTAGTCCAGACTCCCGCTCGTTTACTCTGATGGTTAGAGTTGTATGTTTGGAGTGAATACTCACAACTCCATCCTTTATTCCTGTTTTTTTGAGAAATTTCTCAATCTTTTCAGTAATATCGATAAATTCACAAAACTCCTTCGTCCTAATTTTAATTGTATCTCTATGTACATTCATACTATATGAGTCGTGGCTAGCGACCAAATCATTCGCGACTAGATGAACGGAACTTTAGACAATCCAAGGGTCAGACCGAAGTAGCTGAGAATAGCTATAAATCCTATATAAAAAATGAGTGCAATCATTGTTGAGTAAAACCCAAGCTTGAGTGAAAATCTGATTGCCAGATAGCTCAATATTATCTTCCATAAGAGCAACGATAATGAAAAGCTTACATACAGTACGCTAAATACTTTTCCCTGAAGGGACTGTGTACGTGGTGGAGGTAGGAGATAGAGTAATACCAAACTCATATAAAACCATATTGTGGTGGGTAAAAGACCATAACTAAATGTAAAGAGCATGCTCGAAATCTTTATCTTCTTTTTCAAACTTATTCCAACCGCAAGCATAAAAAGAATCGTACTAACGAATAGCACTATAAAAGTTAAGATCTTAACAAGACCTACTGTTAAAAAATACGTGACGAGAAAGAAGGCTATCCAGAAAATCTGTAACTTATCGGTCTCTAGACTTATCTTTCGCATGGTCCTATATGGAGTGAGGATTAGTAAAATACTCCGACGTAGGACAATAAGAAATGACGCAACAAAAGAAGAGATCTTCGAAAATCTGAATTTAGATACCATTCTGGAGTAAGGTGGCAATTTTCACGACGGACAATCCAAAAACCAAAGAGATTCCCACAATTACCATTACCGAAATGGGTACTAGATACAAAAAAGGCATTATCTTTAGTCGCCCGCTTACTCTTTTATAGATCTTGGTGAGAGTTGGATTGCCAAGATCACTTGGGTCCACAATAAATGACTCGTGGTATTTATGTTTTAAATAGGCAAAGTTCATGTTGATTTTTTATATAGATTAATAAAGGCCTTCCGAGCTCTATAGAGTAAACTTTCCGTAGCCTTAAAGCTTAGCGACATTTCCTGAGCTATCCGCTCAACTTGATAGCCCTCCATATACTTGAGTCGTATGATGAGCTTATAATCATTCGGTAGTTTTTGAATTACGGTCTCTATTTTTTGACCTAGCTCATTTTTCTCTATTTCATCATCGATTAAAATCGTTTTTATACGCTCGAGAATAAATGGGGGTATAGCAGAGAAAAGAACACGCTTAATCTTTTGCTTGCGAATGTAGTCGATCGCCTTATAGTTAGCTATGGTAAAGAGGTATGTTTGTAGCGAAGCAGTTTTTTTGTATCCTCTAAGTGCATCGAATAACTCAATAAAAACATCCTGCACAACTTCTTGGGCAACCTCGTTGCTTCTTAATTTCTTGTAAACGAAATTATGTAGCTTTTTCTCGTATCTATGGACAAGTTCGCGTAAAGCAGAATCGTTTTTTTGCAGGAGAAGATCAACTAGCTCCAGATCAGAAACACTTTGTAGTTTCATACGCACATTATATCATTTCAGGTCTATCTTGAATATCTTGGAGCCTTGTAGCGCGTAAGCTGATCCATTGAACACCTCAACGCTTGTTGCCTTTGTTAAGGCAGACGACTCTATCGTTTTTTTGTAATCTCCCCCTTTTGATAAAATTACTACACTCCCATGTGATCTATCCCAAATGTAGAGATCGTCTACATCGCTTCCTGTGATAACTCGTGCAATAGTTGGACCATCGTTAGGATAGGTTGGATTAAATCCGTCCTGAAGTCCAGCTGTGTACTTTGTGATTAGTTTCGTTTGTGCAACGAAGATAGACTGATCTATAGCAAACGAGGTTGCATTCTGAGCATATGCACCAGACTTAAAATATGAAGAGCGTGTGGCAAATCCATCATCGGTCGGGATGTATTTATAAATCTGACCCTTATAGCTATCTAAGAGATAGATGTTTTTGTTGAAGACCTTCAGATCTGCAATGTTTCCCCAGTCTTTGTCTAGTTTTATTGCAACTATGGGTTTTGCAGCTTCTGGGTCCATTTTTATCACACCTTTACCTTTCCTATACGTGTACACTACAGAGTCATCAAGTCCGGCTAGACTACTTCCGACCAAGGCGGGAGATGATCGTGCTTCGAGAGTTTTTTTCTCGAGAGACAAGATGTAAACGGCTCCTTTTGGATTTACGATCACGACCTTATCATCATATCTCCACATCATGGTTCCGGTAGCGCCCTTCTCCTCAAGACCTAAGTCGATAAACTCCTCAGCCTTCTTTACGTTCTTCTGGAGGATGTTCTTCTCTGTTTCTTCAATTTTATTCGACAGCACTTCTATCTCATTTTTATGTGTACTGTGGAGTTTAGATTCCAGATTTTTCAGATCCTGTTTAGCTTCGGACAGAAGTGCTACCGATCGTCCTGAGTTTAGCTCAAATACGTCCTGCGCCTGCTCTAGTTTCTGCGAAATCAACTCACTCATTTTTGCAAGGTTCTGCCTGTCCTCCTGCGCTGTCTTATTCGTGTAACTTCGGATAATACTTATAGACAAGAGCACCCCTATAACCAGAACGGCAAGAAGAACTAATGGTCTTCTTCCACTCAAACGATCTTTTATTGTCTTGCTAAAATTTCCCACCTGAGATCGCGCCATGATCTTGACCTCCGGTGAAGCTACTCGTTCCTCAGACCGCTCTTCTGTCCCAAACTCTATATGTACGCAGTTGTCTAAATTAGTAAAGGGATCCTTTCCACCAATTGAAAGAGCGATCTCATCGCCTTGCTCAATTTTTCCCGATGCAAATGCTCCGTGACTTACTAAGGGCACTGTTCTCACATCTCGTCTTAGCACGACCGTACCTTCACCATAGGTCTTAAGATAAACCACGGTGTCCTGTCGAAAAAGACAGGCGATTGAAAAAGAAAGAGGCAGGTTTGCGGTCCGAAATGCATCGGAGACCACTCCATCAAACTCCGTCGCATTATGAAAGGAAGAAGAGGTCACAAACTCGCTTAAGAAATGACAGTATCGTCCCAACACCTCAGCATCACGCTCCTCAGGAATCATCAAGAGAATCGAAAAACCATTATCCTCCTTAAAGATGCTTATGCCGCTTTCCTGATCGTGATTAAGATGGGCTCTTACTCGAGAAGTGATCATTATTAGATGATACCAAAGCTGAGGAGTATAAGGAAGATCGCAAGAAAAACCTGAATGATTGAAATAAATCGAATTGCGGTACCACCAGTCTCCTCGATCGCGCGCAACATGAGCCTAGATTGTCTGAGTACAATAAAGGCATAAATAAGGTACAGGATACTAATAACGATTGCGAATAATTTAAAAAGTAGATCGAATATCGATCTGTTAGTTGAAAATAAGTTTAGTAATTCCTTCATTTTATCGCATTATACTGTTAATAATCTTTACAACATCGCTTGGCCTAGGAATTGCTATGAACTCAATGTTGAGCTCATTTCCAGCGGTCTGAACATATACATTTCCAAAGTTAAATAATGACGCTATGTATCCTCCTGACTTTGCAGTTATGTCTTCCACTTTATTAATTCTTGCCTCGGTAATTTCCTTATAAATAACTGCATGGAAATCCACATCAACAATTCGGTGATTTGTCACAATCCCAACATTGAAAAAATATGATAAAAAGTTAAACCAGTAATAACCGAATACGAATGCCACTACACCTATATTAAGTATAAAAAGTTGCCCGGTGCTAAATACTTGCGATGCAACTATATTTACAAATATGAGTAGGATTATGAGAAAAATTCCGTTTAATATCCAAGGAAGCTGAGTGATTGGATGAGCTCGAAGTACGAGAAAGATTTCTTCCTTATCCATCTGGGTTTCAAACTTGGCTTTTGGACGAATACAAAACGAATGTAGGAGGGAGTGAGAAGGAATCTTTAAATCTTCCATTTCCTAATTATAAACAATTTGATATAATAGTGCTTGTCCTGGTTGCTTGAGCGGTTTGGAACCACCTCTTCCCATCCCGAACAGAGAAGTGAAACGAACCAGCGCCAATGATACTCACTCCAAAGCGGAGCTGGGGAAAGTCGGTCGTAGCCAGGACATTTTTTTAAAATAACTTCTTGTTCTTAAAAAGAACTTTCTTTGGTACCTCGAATAACTTCTGATCGATGGTCGAGACTTCCTTACATGCTGTTGAAAGTTCTCCAACCTGTGGATAGAGTTTTTTCAGAGAATCATTGCTCGCAAGCTGTGATACAAATGGTAGATAGGACTTGAGTCCACAGGACCTGTCACCTCCACTACTTCCTTCATTCCACCGATATAAACAGTCACCATCGAAGATGATTCTGCTCCTTTTTTTATTCTCAATAAGCGTTGCAGTGATCTTTGAATCATCAATGTAGGCAGTTGCTGAAGTTATGGAACATTTTACTTTTTTATTTACTCCAAATAACGAAGCGATTGAAACCTCCTTTGATGACTGTGGCACCGCTGATAAAGAAGAATTTGCGGAGATTTGTTTTTTTATTACCGGTTTAGGTTGCGGCCAAAAAAACCAAACTAGAACGATCGCTGCTAAAGGCAGGATAACCTTCCAACGAGTAAAAAAAGAAATAATTTTTTTATCCATGTACTTCAGTCTCCTCTCCGCTTTCCAAGGTTAAAACATCATCGTCCAATTTTACGCCTGTAATTGCCTCAAGCTCACCCTGAATACTTGCATTGTTGTTCAAAATTGCAGAAATAAGTTTTTCTTCTTTTGCCCATTTCTTAGTGAAGTAGCGCTTTTCTACCTCTATATCGTCTTTTCTCTCAGCAAATGCATCCGCTACCGCTTCCATTCTATTGCGAAACTGAACACTGTGAACATATTGGAATAATAAATCTTTTTTCTGTGACATATCTATTGCTCCGGCCTTTGCGCCTGCTACCATCAAGAGCATCGTTCGTAGAAATGTTGCAGAGCCAATAATCGAGTCGTAGTCGGCAACCCATATCCCCTCATGTCTTCCTGAGCTTTTTATTCCTGCAGGTAAATTGTTCGTAATTAAAATCGCCTCATCGGCGCCAACACTTCGTTTATCCTCTTTTAGTTTTGAAGACCAGTCATTGCTCCATGACTTTGTACGTTTTGACTCCCATATAATCTTCCCAGCAACACTTCCTCTATTATTTTTAACGATCTGAATCACGTCTGCGCCTCGTATTCCTTTTGGCACAGGCTGTATCTCATCGTAGATAAATAGTGATTTGAGAGTGGTCTCAAGGAACTCCTCGAGCACCTCACCCTGAGTCTGCTGTGACCCTTGTTGAAGTTTACGCTCCATATCCTTTAACGCCATCGATTGTTCCTGCATTTTTTTTTGCATTTCTAGAAATTTGAGACTTTGTTCCTCCTCAACCTTTTTACGAGCATCGAGTCTAATCTTTTCTTCCTCTTGCTGAAGTTTTTTTTGCATTTCAAGATCCTTGTCCTCGAGTAGTTTTTTCAGTTCTCTTTCCTTTTTATTGTTCTCAAGAAGTTCTTCCTGTAGTTTTCGTTTTTCTACTCTCAACTCCTCTGTTTCATTTTGTTTGTCCTTCAACTTAATTGACGTTTCCTCCTCAACCTCTTTACGTAACCTGGCTTCCTCATTTTTACGAAACTTAGCTCGCTCCTCATCTAATTGATGTCGCATTCCCTCCTCAGGAAGGAATGATTTTTTACAGTGAGGGCATATTATTTGGTTGTTCATACTCACGATTATATCGTATTCTTGACTCGTTCGCAGATACACTGAGCTAGTCGAAGTGTA
>OBLX010000068.1_pt1 | contig 18991 bp, 15 predicted proteins | sample 1519811 | NCBI WGS metagenome assembly OBLX01 (sample SAMEA3991476, study PRJEB22521) | metagenome | biome: anthropogenic terrestrial biome; feature: sewage plant; material: surface water | place: Sweden | collected 2012-09-26
ACTGCGCGCACAAACCTGCGCTGCAGTTAATCACCTTGCACCGCGCCGGGCTGGCCTCTATAGCCTGTTGTGCGGGGTGCATGAGTAGGATGGTGATTTTGAGCATTGATTGGTGTGGCGTTGCTTGTACTTGCATGTAATCGTGTGTATTTGTGTGTATGATTTAGCACATGACCAGCAAAGAAATCATCAAGCGTTTGACATCTGAGGGCTGGTTTTTGGTTGGCGGCAAGGGCGACCACGAAAAGTTCAAACACGCCACAAAGTCCGGCCATGTGGTGGTGCCGCACCCGCGCAAGGACATTGCCATCGGCACGCTGCGCAATATCTATCGCCAGGCTGGCTGGATTTGGAAGGAGTAAATTTTTATGCTGTACCCCGTTTACGTTCACCCCGGCGATAGCACCCACTCGCACGGTGCGCAGGTGCCCGACTTTCCAGGCTGTTTCAGCGCGGCAGACAACTGGCAAGACCTGCCCCGCATGGTGCAGGAGGCTGTCGAGGTGTGGTGCATGGGCGAAGATATGGACTTGCCCGCGCCTACTGCGCTGGAGGTGCTTACCGCGCGTGCAGAGTTCACCGGCGGAGTGTGGATGTTGATTGACGTGGATGTGTCGCGCCTTGAAGTGCGCTCTAACCAAAAACCCATGCGTATCAACATCTCCATCCCGGCTGGTTTGGTGCATGAGATTGATGCCTACGCCCGCAGCCACGGGGCAACGCGCAGCGGCTTTTTGGCGCAAGCGGCGCGGGCAGCCATGGCGCAGGCTGCGGCTCACGGCTGATTTCACGCCTTATCCGATAGCTGCAGAAAAAGGGGCCAGGGTCGCTTTAATTGAACGCCCGAAAGGGCCTCACGTGATATCGCTGCGAAAGGCAGAAAAACATGAAGCTAGCTACTACCGCCAAGTTGCCAAAGAAAACCTCGGCTAAGGTCAACGACCCGGACAATCCTGTGTGGACTGAGGACATGCTAGGTGCGCCTGTACTCAAGCGTGGACGCGGGCCGCAGGCCGCTCCTACGAAGGTTCTCACCTCTGTTCGTTTGGATGCAGATATTTTGGAGTTCTTCAAGTCCAAGGGGGCTGGCTACCAGTCACGGATCAATGCAGCGCTTCGCATGGAAGTGGAACGAAATTTAACTGGCCGTCCAAGAGCGACAACACGCAAGCGCGTCGCGGCTTGACTTCTACGTTAGGCCGCAGAAGGACAAGACAGTGGCAATTCCAGCGCCGAAGAAGACTCCGCCCAGTCAGGCAGCACCGGAAAGCGAAGACGCCTCGTTGGCAAAGCTGGCAAACCTTGGGCCGAAGTCAGCTCAGTTCATGCAGCGCGCCGGAATCACATCCATTGAGCAGCTCAAACACCTCGGTTCGGTTAGAGCCTATTCAATGGTCAAGAAAGTTGAGCCGAGCGCCAGCCTCAATCTCCTGTGGGCGCTCGAAGGCGCTTTAACCGGCCTCCATTGGCAAGAGGTCGCAAAAGAACACCGCACAAGCCTACTGCTTGCGCTGGAAACGCACGAGCAAGGCAAGAAGGGCAAAGCTGGTGCGTAGTACACCTACTCCACGCATCAGGGTTGCAGGCACGAACATCAGTATCAGGTCTTGCAATCCAGCATTTCACAGAGGCAAAGTTGACGTCGCTGCCGAAGACACATTGGCAAAACATGTTCTAGTTTTGATGAAATGGCGACACGTAGAGTGATCATGTCGCTGGCAGCAGCATGAAGCCACCATTCAGAAAAACCAAATTGCTACAAATTAAATAGCTACTCGCGCACTGTTTATAAGCGAAAACGGCCTTTTTTATCTACAAACCCAGCGTTTGCCACAGCAGGTCCATTTTGGCGGTGACTGCGGGCGTCATCTGCATCGGGCGGCCCCACTCGCGGCTGGTTTCTCCGTGCCATTTGTTGGTGGCGTCTATGCCCATTTTGCTGCCCAGGCCGCTCACGGGGGATGCGAAATCGAGGTAGTCGATGGGCGTGCTGTCCACCATCATGGTGTCGCGCGTGGGGTCCACCCGGGTGGTCATGGCCCAGATGACGTCTTTCCAGTCGCGGGTGTTGATGTCGTCATCCACCACGATGATGAACTTGGTGTACATGAACTGGCGCAAGAAGCTCCAGATGCCAAACATGATCCGCCGGGCGTGACCGGGGTAGGACTTCTTGATGCTGACCACCGCCAGCCGGTAGCTGCAGCCTTCGGGGGGCAGGTAAAAATCGGTGATTTCGGGGTACTGGCGCTGCAGCAGTGGCACAAACAGTTCGTTCAGGGCCAGGCCCAAAATGGCAGGTTCGTCGGGCGGCTTGCCGGTGTAGGTGGAGTGGTAAATGGGGTCACGCCGCAGCGTGATGCGGTCGATGGTGAACACCGGGAATTCAGCCGTTTCGTTGTAATAGCCGGTGTGGTCACCGTATGGGCCTTCCAGCGCGTGCTCAAAACCACTGGGGTGGCTTGCATCCGGGTATATATGGCCTTCAAGCACAATTTCGGAGCTGGCCGGCACCCGCAATTCGCTGCCCAGCGCTTTGACGAGTTCGGTGCGGCTGCCACGCAGCAAACCGGCAAACTGGTACTCGGACAGGGAATCAGGAACGGGGGTAACGGCACCCAGAATGGTGGCCGGGTCGGCACCCAAGGCCACACACACCGGGTAAGGCTGGCCGGGGTTCTGCACGCCATGCTCCCGAAAATCCAGTGCGCCACCCCGGTGCGCCAGCCAGCGCATGATGACTTTGTTGCGGGCAATGACCTGCTGGCGGTAGATGCCCAGGTTTTGGCGTTCCTTGTGCGGGCCTTTGGTGATGACCAAGCCCCAGGTGATGAGTGGTGCCACGTCGCCGGGCCAGCAGTGCTGAATGGGCAACTTGGCCAGGTCTACGTCGGAGCCCTCCCGCACTACATCCTGGCAGGGGGCGCTGCGCTGCTCTTTGGGGGCCATGTTCCACAGCGTTTTGACCAAGGCGCTCATGCCCATCAGCTCTTTGAAACCCTTGGGCGCTTCGGGTTCCTTGAGCATGGCCAGCACGTGGCCAAATTTGCGCACCTCGCTCACATCGGCCACGCCCATGCCCAGGGCGACCCGTCGGGTCGTGCCAAACAGATTGCCCAGCACCGGGATGCTGTGGCCGCTCGGGTTTTCAAACAGCAGAGCCGGACCACCAGCACGCAGGGTGCGGTCGCACAGGGCGGTCATCTCCAGATGGGGCGAGACTTGCTGGCTCACGCGTTTGAGCTCGCCCATCTGTTCCAGTTGCGCGATGAAATCCCGCAGGTCTCGGTAAGCCATGTGTTTTATTTGGAGACTAAGGGGTTGTTGGGGTGTTGGCCGCCAGACCATTCCAGCGCGGAGCATTCACTTGCGGCAAGCCCAGCAAATCAACTACCCGGCTTACCGTGTTGTCCACCATTTCGGCAAGGGTCTGGGGCCGATGGTAAAAACCGGGCACCGGCGGGAAAATGATGCCGCCCATTTCGGTGACGGCGGTCATGTTGCGCAAGTGGACCAGGCTCAAGGGGGTTTCACGCGCCATCAAAATCAACCGGCGACGCTCTTTGAGCATCACATCGGCTGCGCGGGTGATCAGGTTGTCGGACAGGCCATGCGCCACAGCTGCCAGCGTGCGCATGGAGCACGGCGCTATCACCATGCCCGCGCACTGAAACGAGCCGCTGGCTATGGCCGCGCCCACGTCATGAACGGGATGCACGGCGTGGGCCAAAGCCTCAAGGCTTGAGCGGCTCATGTCCAGCTCCTGGGATAAATTCAGCAAGCCTGCGGCTGACACGGTCAAATGGGTTTCAACGCCGTCCAGCTCGCGCAGCATCTGGAGCAGTCGAACGCCATAGATGGCACCGCTGGCACCCGAGATGGCGACGATGATGCGTTGGGGCAAAGCTAGGGGCATAAGCAGGGGCACGGCTGGTTTCACGTTTGAGCGGTGCCATGTGCTTGGGCCTGGTGACTCAGGTCGGTCATCACCTTTTGCAGCACAGCCTCGGCTTCATTCGGGTCAAAGTCTGCATGGTACTTCTTCTTCACACCATACGTGCTCAGCTGGTAATGCCGATCGGCCTCAATATGGTGGCGGGAAAGACAGCTTTTGACGCACACCAGTGGGCACCCATCCAGGGCAATGATTGATCGCCCTGAGCGGGCGGTCTTGAGCAAGGAGCGCACGTCACCGCCCACTCCGGCAATACAGGACATTTCGGCCACGCCGCGGCGGTCCAATTGCAAGGCCACATGGTTGGCAAGCTGCGCCGCACTGGAGCAGCCAGAGCAGGAATAGACGAGTGGCAGAGGGGCTTTGTCTGGGTGCATCAGCAGGACCTCGCCATAGCCTTAGCGGCGCGTGAGTCGCGCCTTCAGCCGTGCCAGCACCTGCGCGGGTTTGAACTGCTCCATGTTGAGCACCGGCAGTTCGATTGCATCGAGCGTGTTCTTGACCAGCAAGCCCAGCTCGGTATCACCTTCCATGGACAGACGGCGGCTGAAAAACAGGGTGTCGGGGTCTTCCTGACGACGGGCCAGCAGCACAAAGTCGTGGGCGCTGGCACTGATGGTCAGGTCCGCCTCGCCCTTGTTCTGGCAGGCCGTGAAGTGGCCGTGTTCCCATTGGAAGTCAAAGGTCCACTGCGCATCGATCACGCGCAGTCGCAGTTTCTTGTCTTGCAACAAATGCGCCACATCGGGTGCCAAGTTTTTGGCCAGCGCCAGATTCAAAGCCGTTACAAACAACAGTGAGCCGGGGTAGGCCGGAAGGCGGGACAGTAAATTCCCGATCGGGGGCGGCAGTAAAAAAGGGCTTGCAGTCATGGTTGCTTTTCAATCGGTTGGGGACTGTGCGGGCACCTATGTGCTGCTTTGGGCAGCCTCGTCAGACGGCTCCAGTTGCTCCAGCCCCGGTTTGCCGTACCAGTAGCCATTGCAGGCCTGGTCCGGCATCAAACCTGCCAGCGCTTGCATGGCAGTGTCCACGGTGGTCTGCTGCGACATGACACCGTGAAACAGCGCGAGAATTTCGTTCGTGTGCTGTGCCTGCGGGCTGACGCGCACCACATCCACGCCCATTTTACCCAGCGCGCCCAATTCGGGCAGCAGGTTATAGACCTTGGCCGATTGGGTCTGGATGCCGTTGAGCACCAGAAAGCCTTCGCTCTCGCGCGTCTTGAGCAGCAGGCCGTCGGGGTGTTCGATGCATCGGAACTGGCAATCGTCCTTGGGTAAATTGCAGTGCCGGGCGGTAAAGCAGCGCGCCGAAAATGCCAGCGGCATGCGGCCATAGGCAAACACCTCGGTTTGCAATCCTTCGGGGCGGCCTTGTTGCATCAGCGCCAGGTCGCTGCGGCCCATCTCCAGCGGCATCACCCAGCGCTGCATGCCCAAAGGTGCCATCCATTGAAGGGTGGGCACGTTGTAAATGTTCAGGTTTGGCCCCCCCACAAAGGGGGCCTTGCCCGCCATGCAGTGAACGGCACCCATGTCGTTGGCTTCCACCATGAACTTGCCATTGGCCGCAATCTTGTGCAAGGTGGTGACATCCGCGCCCGACTCGATCAGGGTCTGGGTGGACAGCACCACCTCCTTGCCTGCATCGGTCAGCATTTGGGCCACGTCAAGCCAGTCGGCCAGGCGCAGCTCGCGACGGCGCGAACACACAGCCTCGCCAACATACACAATGTCCACCGGGGTTTGTACAAGCGCCTGGTAAAAATCAAAAACGGTATCGCGCTGCCAGTAGTACAGCAAAGGGCCTAATGCAAGTTTCATTTCCACGGCCTGTGGTAGGCCCCCAAAGTGTGTTGCTGGCCCTCGGCCACCTTGTCCAAGCCACTCATCCAGACCGGTTTGGCGGAATAGCGGTGAGGGTTGTCTCGGCAACTGTCAATGGCCTCGCGCCAGACTTTGGTGACCTGCGCCACATAGGCCGGGCTGCGCTGACGGCCTTCGATCTTGATGGCGCGCACGCCCATTTTCATCAGTTGGGGCAGCAATTCGAGGGTGTTCAGGCTGGTGGGTTCTTCGATGGCGTAATAATTTTGCTCGTCCCCCACGTCAAAGCGGCCTTTGCACAGGGTGGGGTAACCCGCGTTTTCACCCGGTGCGTAGCGGTCTATCAGCACGCCATTGAGGCGCGATTCGCGGCCCTGCGGGGTTTCTTGCCAGCGCACGGCTTTGGGTGGTGAGCAGACGCCGTTGGTGTTGGGGGCTTCACCCGTGACATAGCTTGAGAGCGCGCAGCGCCCCTCCACCATCACGCACAGGCTGCCAAAGCCAAACACCTCGATTTCGACCGGCGTTTTTTCCAGCACCTGCGCCACTTGGGTCATGGACAACACACGCGGGAGCACGGCACGTGCCACACCAAAATGCTGGTGATAAAAGTTGATGGCTTCGTAGTTGGTGGCCGAGCCCTGCACCGACAAGTGCAGCCGCAAATTGGGGTGGTGCCGGGTGGCATAGGCCATCAAACCCGGGTCGGCCAGAATGACTGCGTTGACGCCGTTGTCGGCCGCGCGGTCGATGGCCTTGCGCCATACCTCGGGGCTTGCGGCCTGAGGGTAAGTGTTCAGGGCCAGCAACACCTTGCGGCCCCGCTCGTGCGCGTAGCGAATGCCGGTGGCAATGGCGGCCTCGTCAAAATTGAGCCCGGCGAAATTGCGTGCGTTGGTGGCATCCCGAAAGCCCAGGTAAACGCAGTCCGCGCCGTGGTCAATGGCCGCCTTGAGTGCAGGCAGGCTGCCGGCCGGGCAAACCAGTTCCATGGGCGCTGCCACAACGGCAGCTTGGGGCGGGGCAAGAGAGGGATCGACGAAGGAATTCATAGTTCGAAAAAGTGGGCTGACTTTGCCAAGGGCATCACCCTGCACAAGGTCAGCCCACGATCAGGTAGCGAAGTTAGCAGAGATTGGCATGCAGGTCGATGATGCAAGTCAATTCTGCTGGACATTCAGCCGCCGCAACCACCACCGCAGCAACCACCTGACGACGCGGGTGCCGCTGCCTTGGCGCTTTTGCCAATTTCCACCCGCCATACTTGCGGGCCTTGCTCCAGATAAGTCCAGCTGAACTGACCGGGGGAGCGCATTTGCAGCTGTTCGTTCAGGGGCTGGGGATCGTGGTCGTTGACCAGCTGCAGCGACTGACCGGGCAACAAAGCGGCAAAACTGCTGAAAATATGGGCATGCCGTGCTGATGGTGCGATATGGCGCAGGTCAAGGGTGCTGGCGAGTGATGCAGTCATAAAAAACCTCAAAGATGTATTGATAATGCTTTTTAAATGTAGCTGCAAATGAATATTTTTGCAAGACCCCCTACACCACTGACTACCCAAAGCAGGCGTTCTGCCCTCGTTCATCGCAGTATGAATGAACGAAAACACTGGGGAATGTTTTGCGGATATGCCATTGGCGCTGTAATGCAGCAATAATCCAAAACATCGCCTGTACGGCATCCTCCATTTGTTATGAACCGACACCTCTGGCTACTGGCCATCTGCCAGGGACTCTTCCTGACCAACAACGTCACCTTTATCGCCATCAATGGCTTGGTGGGCTTGAGTTTGGCACCCCTGGGCTGGATGGCGACCCTGCCGGTCATGGGGTACGTTGTGGGCGGCGCAATGTCTACCGCCCTGGTGGCCAAAACGCAGCATCGGTTTGGGCGCAAAATCTCTTTTCAGCTGGGTTTGGCGGTTGCGCTGGCATCGGCGCTTTTGTGTGCTTATGCTGCCATTCAAAAGGACTTCTGGCTTTTGTGCCTGGCCACCCTGGTGGCCGGTTATTACAACGCCAATGCCAATTTGTACCGTTTTGCCGCTGCCGAACTGGCCGCACCCGCCTGGCGTGAAAAGGCCGTTTCCCTGGTGATGGCGGGTGGGCTGATAGGTGCCGTGCTTGGTCCCAACCTTGCGCAGCAGACCCGAACCCTGCTCAGTGCACCGTTTGCCGGGGCTTACATCGCGCTGGCCGGGGTTGCCCTGCTGTCGATGATCGTGTTGGCCCTGATTGATTTTCCGCCGCCCCCGCCCAAAAAAGCGGGCCACGGCGGGCGACCCTTGCGCGAGATCATGCGCCAACCCGCCTTTGTGGTGGCGGCGCTGGCCGGATCGCTGGGCTACGGCGTCATGAACTTGCTGATGGCGGCCACGCCCATAGCCATGCAGCAATGCTCACTGCCCTTTTCGGATGTGGCGTTGGTTTTGGAGTGGCATGTGATCGGCATGTTTGCACCGGGGTTTTTCACCGGGCATCTGATCAAACGCTTTGGCACGCTGCCGATCATGGGGGTGGGCGTGGTGCTCAATGCCGGGTGCATCGCCGTGGCCTTGTCGGGTGTGGACCTGCACCAGTTTTTGGTGGCGCTGTTTTTGCTGGGGGTGGGCTGGAATTTTCTGTTCACCGGCAGCACCACGCTGTCACTGCAAACTTACACCCCCGAGGAGAAGGACCGGGCTCAGGGGGCGCTGAATTTTTTCATTTTCGCCACCCTGGCGCTCAGCTCGTTTGCCTCAGGTGTGCTGGTGACCACGCGGGGCTGGGCCTTGCTGAACTATGGCTCGCTGGTGCCGGTGGTGCTGACCGGTGCCGCACTGGTGTGGCTCAGAACGCAGCACCGCAGCGGTCGCGTCAGCTCCTAAAACCGGGCATCGAGCCAGCTCTTGAGTTCTGCGAACACGGGTTCTGCATTGGCCTCGTTGAAGATTTCGTGGTACAGGGTTTCAAAGCAACGCGACGTGACCACTTCATTGGGGGCAGCCGCAGCAAAGGCCCGGCTTCCGGCCGGGTTGACCAGCTTGTCCTGGCCGGCGAACATCAGGAGCGTGGGAACGCTCCAATGGTGCGCCAGGGCCAAGGTGGTGGGGCCGCCGTCGGCTATAAATCGGGCCAGCCGGGCTGAAATGCGGTCATGCACCATCTTGTCTTTTTTGTAGGCTGCCACCACGGCTGGATCATGTGAAATGAAGGCTGCATCCAGGCCGTTGCTCACCCGCAGGTTGGGAGCAATTTTGGGCAATACCGATACCAATAATTTCTGCACTGCACTGAGGCCCGGATCAAACACAGGGGATGACAAAATCAAACCCTGCACCGGGCGCCTGGCCAGTGCCACAAAACGCGCCACCACCAGACCGCCCATGCTGTGCCCCAACAAGATCAGCGGCGTCTTGGGGTTCATGCGGGCACGGGTGCTGTCCACGATATCGGTCAGATCAACCAGCAAACGGTTGTCGGTGGGCAAACCGCCGCGCGGCCCGGCGGACTCGCCGTGTCCATACTGGTCAAACCCGCGCACCGCAAAACCCCAGCTGTTGAGCTTGTTGGCTACGTGGTCATAGCGACCGGCGTGCTCGCCCAAACCATGGACCAAAATGATCACGCCGCGCAAGGCCTTTCGCGGGTCCAACGGCCAGTCCTGAATGGCAACGTTGTCACCATCCACAGCAACAAAGGTGGACAAGGTGGTTTCAGGGCTCATAGATGCAATCAATTTGGAAGCGGTTGAAATGATTGTAAATGTGGTCACTATGCGGGGTGTGCGAGCCAGGATTTGAGCCAACCCAGGCCGGCGCAGGTGCCACCGGCCTGGCTGCCCCGCTGGGGCCGGTATTCACAACCCACCCAGCCCTCATAGCCCAAACTGTCCAGCAGGGAAAACAGATAAGGATAGTGGAGTTCACCCACATCCGGCTCATGGCGCTCGGGCACCCCGGCGATCTGAAGATGACCGACACGCCCGGTTGGCAGGTAGCTGCGCAACTTGGTGGCCACGTCGCCTTCCATGATCTGGCAGTGGTACAGGTCCATCTGCACCTTGAGGTTGGGCGCACCCACTTCCAGCACCAGCGCATGCGCCTGCTCCTGCCGGTTTAAAAAGTAGCCCGGCATGTCCCGCGTGTTGATGGGCTCGATCAGCACCTCAACATTCTGGGCCGCTGCTTGCTCGGCAGCCCAGCGCAGGTTGTTCAGGTAGTTGGCACGCAGGGCGATGTGGTCAGCGTCCTTTGGTGCTAGAGCGGCCATCACGTGAATGCGCGGGCATTGCAGCGCCTTTGCATAGTCCAGCGCCAGCGTCACCCCGCTCCTAAATTCCGACTCCCGCCCGCTCAGGCAGGCCAGGCCCCGGCTGCCTGCATGCCAAGCCTGCTCTGTGGAGGCTGCATCCGTGCCCCCGGCAGGCGCATTGAACAAGACCTGTTGCAGCCCATTTGCCTGCAGCCGCGCCACCAACTCACGCGCTGGCCATGCGTAGGGAAAGAGGTATTCCACCGCTTTGAAGCCGTCCTTGGCAGCTGCCTCAAAACGGTCCAGAAACGGCAGTTCGGTGTAAAGAAAAGACAGATTGGCGGCAAAGCGGGGCATGGTGTGAGAGTTTCTTTCTGAAAAAAAGGGGTGGTCCTTAGCCCAAGCCCGTCATTTTGACCACCAGCCCGGTCAGCGCACAGCCCGCAATCACCGTCACCACCCCCAGCTTGTAGCGCAGCAGCGCCAGTGCAGCCAGCGCAGCCAAAATCAGTGCAGCAAAATCAAAATTTGAGAAAAATGTGCCGTTTGCGCCCGTTTTATAAGCGATATGCGCTATAAAAAACAAAGCAAGGCTGGCGATGACACCGACCACTGCCGCCGTGATGGCGATCAAAGGGGCGGTAAATTGCAGCTTGCCGTGGGTTGACTCCACCAGCGGGCCACCGGCCAGAATGAACACAAACGATGGCAAAAAGGTGAACCAGGTCACCACCGTGGCCGCCAGCGCCGCCCCCCAAAACTGCGCCTGTGGCCCCAGCACCTGCAGCCCCCAGCCGCCGACAAAGCCGACGAAGGCCACCACCATGATGAGCGGGCCGGGCGTGGTTTCGCCCAGCGCCAGGCCGTCCATCATCTGCGGCCCGGTCAGCCAGCCAAACTGCTCTACCGCGCCCTGGTACACATAAGGCAGCACCGCGTAGGCACCGCCAAAGGTCAGCAGGGCCGCCTTGGTAAAAAACCAGCCCATTTGTGCCAGCGCGCCACTCCAGCCCTGCCAGGCGATCAAGAGGCCCATCGGCACCAGCCACAGCAGGGCTCCGAGCGCCAGCACCGTGGCCAGCCGGGAGCGGCGAAAGCGGGCATGGGCCGGTGTGGGGGTGTTGTCGTCGATCAGTGCCGGGCGCTGCGCTGCACCCGGCGTTTTGGCGCTGCCATGGCCGCCTGCGGCTGCAAATTGGCCAGGAGCCCAGCGCTGGCCGAACCAGCCAGTCAAGGCTGCCGCCAGAACCACCCAAGGAAAGGGGATTTTCAGAACCGCAACCGCTATAAAACTAATAGCTGCTACCGCCCACAGAACGGGCGCAACTGCCGGTTTTTTCAATGTTTTTGAGCCGATGCGGTGCACCGCCTGCAGCACCAGCGCCGCCACCGCCGGTTTGATGCCGTACAGCAGCCCTGCCACCCAAGGCACGTTGCCGAACGCCACATAGATCCAGCTTAAACCGATCAGGATGAAAAGCGAGGGCAGCACAAAAAGGCCGCCTGCCACCAGGCCGCCCCAAGTGCGGTGCATCAGCCAGCCGATGTAGGTGGCCAGCTGCTGCGCCTCCGGCCCCGGCAGCAGCATGCAGTAGTTCAGCGCGTGAAGAAATCGCTGCTCGGAAATCCAGCGTTTTTCTTCCACCAGTTCGCGGTGCATGATGGCAATCTGCCCGGCCGGGCCGCCAAAGCTGATGAAACCCAGCTTGAGCCAGAACTTGAGAGCGTCAAAAAAGGAGACGGCGGGAGGCCCGCAAGGATGATCTGCAGAGGCGTTCATGGTGGGTTTGCGCTGGATTTTGAAATGGAATGACTTGGTCGCAATCACCGCATTACACCTGAAGCGACTGTGCGGATTAGGTGCGGAAATTGTCTGCTCTTCGGGTTTACACCGCTTGGGGATAACAGGTATTTTCTGTGATACTTCAGCGCAAGGAATCTGCCGTTCAGGCCATGCGGCGCTGCGCCTTGCGGGGCGTGAATATGAGGTCAGCCAAGGACAGAGGTGCACATGCTTGCCATCCCCGGATACCAGATTACGCAGCAACTCCACAGCGGCACCAAAACGGCCGTTTACCGTGGTTACTGTTTGCAGGATCAGCGTCCGGTCATCATCAAAACACTGATTCTTGATTACCCCCTCCTGAAGGATTTGGGCCGCCTGCAGTACGAATACAAGCTGACCAAAGACTGGGAAGAAGAAGGCCTGATTCGTTCTTATGCGCTGGTGCCACACCAGAACTCGCAGGCCCTGATTCTGCAAGACATTGGCGGCACCACATTAAAAAAGCTGGTGGCAGACCACCGTCTGGCGCTGGGAGAGTTTTTGACCCTGGCGCTGGCGTTTGCCAAAAGCTTGGGCCGCGTGCACCAGCACCACCTGATTCACAAAGACATCAACCCCACCAACCTGGTTGTCAACCCCGACACCGGCAAGGTGCAGATCATCGACTTCGGGATTTCGTCCCAGCTGCTGCGCGAGTCCACCAAAATCCAGAACCCGGGGCATCTGGAAGGCACGCTGGCCTACATCTCACCCGAACAAACCGGGCGCATGAACCGGGCGGTGGACTACCGGACCGATTTTTACTCCCTGGGAGCAACCTTTTACGAGATGTTGACCGGCCAGCCCCCCTTTGGCACCACCGACCCGACGGAACTGGTGCATTGCCACCTGGCCCGAATGCCTGTGCCCCCGCATGAGATGCGTCCGGAGCTGCCTCCCATTTTGAGTGCACTGGTGTTCAAGATGATGGCCAAGACCGCCGAAGCCCGTTACCAGAGTGCTTCGGGTCTGGTTGCGGATTTGGAGTTGTGCTGGCAGCAGTTCAGCACAACGCAGACCATTGCCGACTTTGTGCTCGGTCAGCAGGACGTGTCGGGCCACTTTCAGATTCCGCAAAAGCTCTATGGGCGCGAGGCAGAAGTGCAGCGCTTGCTCCATGCGTTCGAGCGGGTCAGCCAGGGCCAGACCGAAATGCTGCTGGTGGCGGGTTACTCGGGTGTGGGCAAGACTGCCCTGGTGCAGGAAGTTCACAAACCAATCACCCAAAAGAATGGTTATTTCATCGACGGCAAGTTTGACCAGTTTCAGCGCGACATTCCCTACGCGTCCTTGATTCAGGCGTTCCAGGAACTGCTGCGTCAACTGCTGACCGAAAGCCCGGTTCGCATTGCACGCTGGAAATCCTTGCTGGGCGACGCACTGGGCCCGACGGCGCAGCTCATCATTGACGTCATCCCCGAGGTCGCCTTGATCCTGGGGCCGCAAAGCGCGGTGACGGCGCTGCCCCCGCAAGAGGCGCGCAACCGGTTTCAGGCCACGTTCCGGCAATTCGTCGAGGTTTTTGCGCAGCCGGGGCATCCGCTGGTGCTGTTTCTGGACGATCTGCAATGGGCCGATACCGCATCGCTGGCTTTTCTTGAAGAGCTTGTACTGAAATCCAACCAGCAGTGTCTGCTGATATTGGGGGCTTACCGGAACAATGAGGTGCATCCGGCGCACCCCTTCATGCTGGCGCTGGAATCCTTGCGCAAAGCCAACTCGCGCGTCAGCACGCTCACACTGGAGCCACTGAGCTTCTCTGATTTGGCCCACCTGGTGCAGGACACGCTCACGCCTTCGCAGGAGGACACGCAAGCGTTGGCCAAGCTTATTTCGCACAAAACCGGTCGCAACCCCTTTTTCGTTAACGCCTTTTTGAACTCCCTGTACGAAACCGGCTGGCTGCACTTTGATGACACGCAAGGCGGCTGGCAATGGGACGTGACCCACATTGAGGCCCAGCAAATCACCTCCAACGTGGTGGAGCTGATGGGACAAAAATTGCGCGCCCTGCCCCCTGAAACACAGGATCTGTTGGTGCGTGCGGCCTGCATTGGCCACCAGTTCGATTTGGCAACCCTGGCTTTGATCATGCAGAGCTCACCCAGCGACGTCATCCTGGACCTGTGGGAAGCCATCAAAGTCGGGCTGGTGCAGCAGCAAGGGGCTTTTCGGCTGGAAGAAATTCTGCTGGAAACCGGTGCCGAAAGCGACGCGCAAATTTACCGCTTTCGCTTCGTTCATGACCGTGTGCAACAGGCAGCCTATGAATTGCTGGGCAGCGAACAGACCGCCGCCCTGCATTTGAAAATTGGACGCTTGTGGCTCAAACAGCTCGACACGGAAAAAGCCGATGAGTCCCTTTTTTCCGTGCTCAATCAGTTTGCCGCCGCCAGCGCCTTGATTGCGGACCCCCTTGAGCGGATTGAACTGGCGCGGCTCAACTTGCACGCAGGCAAGAAGGCGATGGCGTCAACCGCCTTTGTGTCCGCCCAGCGCTACCTCAAGACGGGGCTTGATTTTCTGGGCGGTGGCGATTGGGTGCGCGAGTACGACCTGACCCTGGCGCTGTCTTTGGAGCGTGCGCAATGCGAACACATCAATCACCGGCCTGAAGTGGCCAGGCAGTACTTCGGGGTCAGCCTGGAACACGCCAAAACCGAGCTTGAAAAAGCCAGAATCCACCTGATGCAGCTGAGTTTGTATGGCAGCCAGGACGACTACCGGGGTGCTATTGAGGAAGGTCTGGCAGGGCTGCGCTGCCTTGGATTCAATCTTTCCTTGCGACCCCATAAGCTGCTTATCTTGCTGGAGTTTCTCAAAGAGAAATGGCACCGCCAAGGGCGCGCAGTCAAGCCACTGCTGGACCATTTGCCGCAAAGCGAACACCCCGAGCATCAACTTATTTTTCAGTTGCTGTCCGGCATCATTCCCTTTGCTTCTTTTGAAAGCCCGGGCCTGAACGTGATGGTCAATGTGAAGGGGGTCAACCTGCTCTACCGCCGCGGCATCACCCCGGACGCCGCCTACATTTTGATGACCTTCGCGGCAACACTGGTCGCCATTCGTCAATATCCGCTGGCCAGCGAGTACGCTCAAAAAGCGCTGGAGCTCAGCCAGGATCAAACGCCGAACAGGCGGCTCATGACGCATTTCATCTATGCCGGGTATGTCAACCACTGGTACCAACCGCTGCGCACCAGTATTCCCTATTTCGAACAGTGCTTGAAACTGGCACTGGAAACGGGCAACTGGAACTATGCGGCCATGACGATGAGCACCCAGCTGCAGGTGCTTTACGGGGTTGGCATGGAGCTGTCGGTTTTTGAAGAGCAAGCGCAAAAAATCCATGCCTTGCTGGAGCAAGTGAATGATCCGTTAAAGGCGCTGGCCTATTGCAAGCTGTGTCTGGCGTGGGCCACCGGTCTCATGGGTGAACAGGGGCATGAGAAGGCGTTGTCTGATGCGCTGGAGCAAGCCATCCGGGAAACACAAAATCCGGCTTTTTTGTACGGTATTTATATCTCTTCCAGTTTCTATGCGTTGATTTTCGGAAACTTTGACCAATCAGCTGCTTACTTGCAAGGCGCGCGCAAAAATTTATTTGCGGTCGTCGGTGTTCATAATTCAACTGACTATTTTTTTCTGAACATGCTGATTGTGCTGGGAGGGAAAACTGATCCGGGAGGCATCGAATTGAATGGGCGGCAGCACACCCGGATGAAAAAAGACCTTCAAAAACTTCAGGTCTGGGCCCGCCAATGCCCTGAAAACTACGCGCACAAATACCTGCTCGCGGCGGCCGAAATGGCGCGAATTGAAGGACAACGGGAGCAGGCGGCTGATCTTTACGACCAATCGATCGATGCTGCCCGGCGCAATGGCTTTATGCAGCACCATGCCCTGGCCTGCGAATGGACGGCACGCTTTTATTTGCAGCAAAAAAAGCCTGAGTTTGCGGAGATTTACTTGCGCAAGGCGCAGTACTTGTTTGGCCAGTGGGGGGCTCACGCCAAAGTGCGGCAAATGGAAGAAAAATACCATCTTTTCCTGGGCAAGTCCGCGCTGATGGTCCCATCCCCCTTGGGGGCGGTGAGTGACACGCACGGCACCACGGCACCGGACCGGAACACCCGCATGATGGACCTGGAGGTGCTTGATCTGGCCACCGTCATGAAAGCGTCTCAAGCGATCTCGGGCGAAATTGTGCTGGAGCGTTTGCTGGAAAAGCTGATGCGCATTTTGATTGAAAGCGCGGGCGCACAACAGGGTTTTTTGCTGCTGGAAACCGATGGCCAGTGGCGCATCGAGGCACAGGGCAGTGTCAGTGATGAAGTCGTGAGCACCTTGCAATCGCTACCGCTGATTGCGCCTGCTGGCCCGGACCGGGCAAAAAGTGAGGTGCCTTTTTTGCCGGTGTCGCTGATCCAGTACGCGGCGCTCACCAAGGACGATGTGGTGCTCAGCGATGCCGCGCACATCGGCCGATTCACCAGCGACCCCTACATCGTCGACAGGCAGCCTAAATCGGTTTTGTGCGCCCCCATTCTTCACCAGGGCAAGCTCGCCGGCATGCTTTATCTGGAAAACAACCTGATCGAGGGGGCGTTCACGGTGGATCGGTTGAAAGTGCTGAAAATACTGTCATCCCAAGCCGCTATCTCCATCGAAAACGCCAGAGTCTACGAGCACCTTGAGGCCACGGTTTTGCAGCGGACAAACTCCTTGCAGGCCACCTTGCAGGACTTGGGCGCGGCCCAGAATAGGCTGGCCAAAATCATCGACGGCAGCCCGGTGGCAGCCTTTGTGCTCGATCACATGCACTGCGTCACCCACTGGAACCGCGCCTGTGAGGAGCTCACTGGCGTGCGCGCAGCAGACATTCTGGGCACACAGGAGTCGTGGCGGCCGTTTCACGACGGCAAGCGTTTGACACTGGCGGACCTGGCCATTTCGGAAACCCCGGACAACGAGGCACAGTTGCTGGCGGCCAATGGCTGGCGGCGCTCGGACATCATTGCCGGTGCTTTTGAGGCAGAAGACTTCTTCCCCAAATTCGGTGAGTCTGGCCGATGGCTTTATGTCACGGCGGCCCCCTTGCGCGATGTGGACGGAAAAATCACCGGTGCCATTGAGACCCTGCAGGATGTGACGGAGCAGCGCCGGGCCAGACAAGTTGCAGAAGCTGCGACCCAGGCCAAGAGCGATTTTCTGGCCAATATGAGCCACGAAATCCGCACCCCCATGAATGCCGTCATTGGCATGGCCCATCTGGCATTGAAGACCGACCTCAATGCCCGTCAGCGCGATTACGTCAAAAAAATTCAGCAAGCGGGGCTGCACCTGCTGGGCATCATCAATGACGTGCTGGACTTTTCCAAAGTTGAAGCCGGAAAAATGACGGTCGATCGCATCGAATTGAACCTCTACGATGTGCTGGACAACGTGGCCAGCCTGGTCAGTGAAAAGACGGCATCGAAGGGGCTGGAGCTGATCTTCGATGTTGCACCCGATGTTCCCGTGGCTTTGGTCGGCGACCCGCTGCGCATCGGTCAGGTGCTGATCAACTATGTCAACAATGCCGTCAAGTTCACCGAGCAGGGTGAGGTTGCTCTGGTGGTGCGCAAGCAGGAGGAAACCACCGACGAGGTGCTGCTGCACTTTTCCGTGCGGGACACCGGCATTGGCCTGAGCCAGGAGCAGATGGGGCGCTTGTTTCAGAGCTTCTCGCAAGCCGACACGTCCACCACGCGCAAATACGGTGGCACCGGACTGGGTTTGGCCATTTGCAAGAGCTTTGCCGAGCTGATGGGGGGGCAGGTGGGGGTGCAAAGCAGCGTCGGCCAGGGGTCGCAGTTCTGGTTCACAGCCCGTCTGGGCAAGGGCCGGGTTCCAGCGCAGCAACTCACATCGCAAGCTGATTTCCGGGGCAAGCGCGTGCTGGTGGTGGACGACAACGACAGCGCCCGCCAGACGCTGGCGGACTTGCTGATGAACCTGGGTTTTGAGGTGGAGACCTTGTCTTCAGGGGCGCAGGCGGTGACGGCCATTGAACATGCAACCAAATCAGATCGCCCCTTTGAGGTTACCTTGCTGGACTGGCAAATGCCAGGCATGGACGGCATTGAGACCGCCCGCCAGATCAACAAGCTCAATGTGCCCAGGCTGCCGCACATGGTCATGCTCAGTGCCTGCGCCCGGGATGATTTGGCGGCCAGTGCGCGTGAACTGGGGATCGACGATGTGCTCATCAAGCCGCTCAACCCTGCGCTGCTGCTGAGCACCCTGATGGCTGTGTTCGGTGCCAGCGCTGCCGGTCTTCTTGATCGCGATGGCGATGCGCTTGCGGCCAACCTGGCCAACCTGGCTGGGCTGCGAGGTGCCCGTGTTTTGCTGGCAGAAGACAACGAACTCAATCAGGAAGTGGCCTGTGGCCTGCTGCAGGAAGTAGGTGTGCTGGTGGATATTGCTGAAAACGGTGCGATGGCCGTTGAAAAAATTCAGCAACAAGACTACGACCTGGTTCTGATGGACATGCAGATGCCGGTGATGAATGGCATAGCGGCCACCCAGGCCATCAAACAACTGGACGCGCTGGCGCACATTCCGATCGTCGCCATGACCGCCAATGTGATGGCCACTGACCGGGAGAAGTGCCTGTCGGTGGGCATGGTGGACTGGGTTGTCAAACCGATCGATCCGCAGGAGTTGTTCCGCGTCCTGCAAAAATGGATTCAACCGCGAGCTGGGCGCAGCGCCGCGCTGGTGCCATCAGCCCAAGCAACGTCCTCTGAGGAGCCGCAGGTTCCCGTCGGTATCGCCGGGCTCGATACCCAGGCTGGCTTAAAACGGGTTTTGGGAAAAAAACGTGCTTACCTTTCAATGTTGCGCCGCTTTGTGGAGGGGCAGAAGTCCACCCTGCAGGACATTCAGATGGCGCTCGCCAGTGATGAATGGGAACGCGCCGAGCGGCTGGCCCATACCCTCAAGGGGCTGGCCGGAAGCATAGGCGCAGTCGGCTTGCAGGAGCTGGCCACCGAACTGGAGACCGCGATTCAGAACCGGCGTACACATGATGCGATGACGGCAGCGCTGACCGCCACGGAGATGGTGCTCAATGACCTGATGGACGCACTGAAAACAGCCTTGC
>OBLX010000069.1_pt1 | contig 18887 bp, 12 predicted proteins | sample 1519811 | NCBI WGS metagenome assembly OBLX01 (sample SAMEA3991476, study PRJEB22521) | metagenome | biome: anthropogenic terrestrial biome; feature: sewage plant; material: surface water | place: Sweden | collected 2012-09-26
CACCGGCGCGTTCCTCACCAAGTGGGGCACCAACGGCACCGGCAACGGCCAGTTCCAGAACCCCGTCGCCGTGACAGTCGACTCCGTCGGCGACGTCTACGTCGCCGACTACGGCAACCACCGGGTCCAGAAGTTCACCTCAACGGGCGCCTACCTCGCCCAATGGGGCACCCAAGGCACCGGGAACGGCCAATTCCGGTATCCGTCCGGGGTGGCGGTCGACTCGTCCGGCAACGTCTACGTCGCCGACGGCCTGAACTACCGCGTCCAGAAGTTCACCTCCACCGGCACCTACGTGACGAAGTGGGGCTCCTACGGCACCGGCAACGGCCAGTTCAACTACCCGTGGTCAGTAGCAGTCGATGCCACCGGCAACGTCCACGTCGCCGATATCAACAACTTCCGTATCCAGAAGTTCACCGGCACCGGCACCTACCTCACCCAATGGGGCACCAACGGCACCGGCAACGGACAGTTCAAGTACCCGTCCGGGGTGGCCGTCGACTCGTCCGGCAACGTCTACGTCGCCGAGAACACCAACAATCGCGTTCAGCAGTTCGCGCCGTCGGCGATCCGGGGCACCGTCACGGAGTCCGGGACCGGCACCCCCCTCGCGGGCACCTGGGCGGTCGCGCTGCGCGCCGCCGACTACCGCCTCATCGAAGGCGCGGTCGCAGACAGCGCCGGCCGCTACGTCCTGCCCGTGACCCCGGGCGCCTACCGCCTCGAGTTCGTCGAGCCCGGCTTCTCCCACGACATCGAGTGGTACGACGACCACGCCTGGAACCAGGCCGGCGCCTCGAACCCCGTCACCGCCACCCTCGGCACCACCACCACCGGGATCGACGCCGCCCTGAACCTCCCCACCGGCGCCATCTCGGGCACCATCACCCAGGCCAGCGGCGGCGCCCCCCTCGCCGACGCGGTCGTCGCGGTGATCTCCACCGTCGGCGATGAACACCCCTATTCCGCCACCACCACCGCCACCGACGGCACCTACCGCCTCACCGGCCTCCCCCCCGGCACCTACAAGACCGTCGCCGCGCTCGCCGTCGGCACCCACCAACCCTGGTTCCACGGCAACACCGGCAACATCAACACCGCCGCCACCGCCGCCGTCACCGCCGGCGCCACCACCCCGGGCATCGACATCGCCCTGCCCGCCGCCACCGGCGGGCCCGCCCCCACCGCCACCCTCACCGGCACCGCCACCGACCAGGTCACCGGCGACAACGAACCCGACGTCGTCGTCGCCGCCCTCCGCGCCGCCGACTTCGGCTTCACCGTCGCCACCTTCACCAACACCAACGGCGGCTACACCCTCACCGTGCCCCCCGGGGACTACTACCTCGAGTTCTTCGACATCACCCACGGCCACGAGTTCGAGTGGTACCACGACCAACCCCACCCCACCGGCAACACCCTCACCACCGTCACCGCCCCCGCCACCGCCGACGAAGACCTCATCCCCCTCCACGGCACCGCCGCCGGCACCCTCACCGACACCGCCACCAGCGCCCCGCTGCCCGGGATCTGGGTCGCCGTCATGGGCGCCACCGACGGCCACGGCGTCGCCGGCACCACCACCGACTCCGCCGGCCACTACACCCTCCCCGGCCTCGACCTCGGCGACTACTACCTCGTGTTCATCGACCCCACCGGCCGCCACGACTACGAATTCCACGACAACACCCCCGACATCGGCGCCGCCACCCCCATCACCATCACCGGCAGCCACACCACCACCACCGACGCCGCCCTCACCCCCACCACCTGACCCCGTCGGTCACCCTGCCGGTGGGACCCTCACGCGGATCTGGCGTCGGTGACGCACGCGACGCGAGCGCACGGGGGCGCCAGACCGCGAGCGGCGGCTGAGGGTCCGACTACCGGCCGAGCAGACGAGGCAGCAGGGTGTGACCCGCCAGCACCGCGGCGGCGGCGACACCCTCCTCGGTGTACACCCCACCGGGGCCGTCCTCACGAGAATCCACGAGGAGGTAGGGCACGGGATCGGGGGTGTGGGTCTTCAGCTCGACGGGCGTGGCGTGGTCGGGCAGCAGCAGCAAGCGCCAGTCCCCCATCGCGTCCAGGCCGGCCACCAGGTCGGTGAGGATGCGGCGGTCCCAGTTCTCGAGGGCCCGCACCTTCTCCTCGACGTCGCCGGCGTGGCCCGCCTCGTCGGTGGCCTCGACGTGGACGATGAACAGGTCGGCGCCGGCCTCGAGCCCGGCCAACGCGGCGTCGCGCTTGCCTTCGTAGTTCGTGTCGTACCAGCCGGTGGCGCCCTCGACCTCGACGATGTCCATCTCGGTGAGGACGCCGAGGCCGCGCACGAGGTCGACCGCGGTGACGAGGCCGGCGCTCAGCTCGAATGCCTCGCGGAACGGCGTCATGACGGGCTGGGGGCCCTGGCCCCACAGCCACACCTGGGTGGCGGCGACGGGCGAGCCGTCCGCCTTGGCCGCGGCCAGCACGTCCCGTGAGGCATCCATGACCGCCTGCAGCTTGGGCGCCGAGGGACCGGTGGGGAACACGGCGGGCTTGTCGGAGAGGTCATGGGGCGGTACGCACTCGGCGTCGGCCCAGTCCGCCGGGGCCACCACGATGTGGCGGTACTGCACACCGGGGTGGAACATGATCTCGTCGGTGCCGAGCTGGTCCTGAAGGCGGGCCACGACCGCGGCGGCGTCCTCGGTGGAGGGGTGGCCACCGGCGAAGTCGGCCATGGTGCCGTCAGCGCCGAGGGTGACCAGGTTGCAGCGGAACGCCACCTGGTCGGGACGGAGGCGCAGCCCGAGAGCGGCCGCCTCGATCGGCGCCCGGCCGGTGTGGAAGCGGGCGGGGTCGTAGCCGAAGATCGACATGTTGCCCACGTCGCTGCCCGGGGGCATGCCCGCTGGGATGACCGCGGCCCGACCGACCTCGCCGCGGGCCGCGAGGGCGTCGAGGGTCGGCGTCTGCGCCGCCTGGAGGGGGGTGCGACCGCCGAGGGCGGCGACCGGTTCGTCGGCGCACCCGTCGGGCACGCACACCACGTACTTCATGGGCACAGCGCCTTCATGACTGCAGGGCCTTCACGGACAGCGCGTTCATGGGGCCATCTTGCCCGCTCGCTGCCCCGTCGCCTCCATGGAGCGCCTCAGCCGAGGACAGCGGCGCCCATGAGGTGGTCGCGCACGGCCTCGAAGTCGTTGGGCAGGGTGTCGTAGCGCTCGGGGCGCTCGAACAGGTCGCTCAGGCGGTCGGGCAGCGCGGGACGGATGCCTGTGGCCTGCTCGACCGCATCGGGGAACTTGGCCGGGTGGGCCGTGGCCAGCGCCACCATGGGCACCGACACGTCCCGCCGGCAGGCGCGGGCCGCACCCACGCCGACGGCGGTGTGCGGGTCGATGAGGACGTCGTCGCGCTCGTACTCGGCCTCGATGATCGCGCGTGTCTCGTCGTCGTCGAAGCGGGCGCCGGCGAACACCTCGGCCACCTGGGCGAGGCGCTCGGTGCCGATGGCCACCGACCCGTCGGCGCGGAAGGCGTCCATCAGCTCGGCCACGCCGGCGCCGTCGCGCCCGTAGAGCTCGAAGAGGAGGCGCTCGAGGTTGCTCGACACCTGGATGTCCATGCTGGGGCTGATGCTGGGCTCGACCTCACGCATCTCGAGGTCGCCGGACTCGAGGAAGCGGAAGAGGATGTCGTTGCGGTTGCTGCCGATGACGAGCTGCGGGATGGGCACGCCCATGCGCCGGGCGGCGTAGCCGGCGAAGACGTTGCCGAAATTGCCCGTGGGCACCGCGAACGAGACCGGAGTGCCGTGGCCCACCCGGGCGGCGGCGCGCACGTAGTAGACGATCTGGGCCATCACCCGGGCCCAGTTGATGGAATTGACCGCCGAGAGGTGCAGCTTCTCGCGCGTGGGTGCGTCGTTGAAGAGGGCCTTCACGAGGTCCTGGCAGTCGTCGAAGGTGCCCTCGATGGCGATGTTGTGCACGTTGGGCGACGACACCGTCGTCATCTGGCGGCGCTGCACCTCCGACACCCGGCCGGCAGGGTGGAGGATGAAGATCTCGATGCCGTCGCGGTCGCGGCACGCCTCGATGGCCGCCGAGCCGGTGTCACCCGAGGTGGCGCCCACGATGGTGACCCGCTCGCCTCGCCGGGCCAGCTCGTGGTCGAACAGGCGCCCGACCAGCTGGAGGGCGACGTCCTTGAAGGCCAGCGTGGGGCCGTGGAACAGCTCGAGCAGCCACAGCCCGTCGTGCAGGCGGTAGAGGGGGGTGACCTCCGGGTCGTCGAAGGTCGCGTAGGAATCCGCCACCAGAGCGGCGAAATCGTCCCGCTCGTACTCGCCCTCGACGAAGGGCCACATCACCTCCACGGCCACGTCGGCGTACGACCGGTCGGCCAGGGCCGCGAGCCCGTGGGGCAGCTTGGGCCACGACTCGGGCACGTAGAGGCCGCCGTCGGTGGCGAGGCCGGCGAGGAGCGTGTCGGTGAAGCGCAGGACCGGCGCGGCCCCGCGGGTGCTGACGTAGCGCACGGCCCCGACCCTCAGCGGTCCGCGACGACCCGCAGCACGCTGCCGACCCGCCCCACCACGTCCAGGTTCTTCAGGTCGTGGAGGGTGGCGGCGACGTCGCGCTCGAAGGCCTCGTGGGTGATGAAGATGAGCCGGGCCTCGTCGCCGAGACCCTCCTGCTCCATCGAGCGGATGGACACCCCGTGCTCGCCGAACACGCCCGCGACGGTGGCCAGCACACCGGGGCGGTCGAAGACCTCGACGTTCAGGTAATAGCCCGAGCGCACCTCGTCGATGGGCCGGATCCGGGCGGGACCGAGGCGGCCGATGTGGGCCGACGAGCCCTTGCGCAGGTTCACGGCGGCGTCGATGAGGTCGCCCAGAACCGCGCTGGCGGTGGGGAAACCGCCCGCGCCTCGGCCGTAGAGCATGAGCTCGCCCACAGCGTCGCCCTCGATGAACACGGCGTTGAAGCTGTCGCGCACGGACGCCAGAGGATGCGACGACGGGACCATGGCCGGGTGCACCCGCACCGCGATCTCGCCGTCGATCTCCTCGACGACGGCGAGGAGCTTGACCACGTAGCCGAGGTGGCGGGCGAAGGCGATGTCCGCGGCGGTGATGCCCGAGATGCCCTCGTGGTAGACGTCGCCGGCCACGACCCGTGCCCCGAAGGCGATCATCGCGATGATGGCGGCCTTGGCCCCGGCGTCGAAGCCCTCGACGTCGGCCGTGGGGTCACGCTCGGCGTAGCCCAGGCTCTGGGCCTCGGCGAGGGCCTCCTGGTACGAGGCGCCGTCCTCGGTCATGCGGGTGAGGATGAAGTTGGTGGTGCCGTTGACGATGCCCATCACCCGGGTGATGCGCTCGCCGGCGAGCGACTCGCGCAGCGGGCGGATGAGGGGGATGGCGCCGGCCACGGCGGCCTCGAAGAGGACGTCGACCCCGGCGGCGTCGGCGGCGTCGAAGATCTCGGCACCCATGCTGGCGAGCAGTTCCTTGTTGGCGCTGACGACGGGCTTGCCCGCCTTCAGGGCGTCGAGGGTGAGGGTCCGGGCAGGCTCGATGCCGCCGATGACCTCGACGATGACGTCGACCTCGGGGTCGTCCACCAGGGCGCCGGCGTCGTGGGTGACGACCCCATCGGCCAGCTCGACCGGCCGGGCCTTGGCCACGTTGCGCACGGCCACCCGGGTGACCTCGAGGCGCAGCCCGGTGCGGGCCACGATGTCGTCGCCGCGGTCCTCGATGAGCTGGATGAGCGCCGCCCCGACGTTGCCGCACCCGAGCACGCCGACCCGGATCTTCGTTTCGTCCACAAGGTCACGCTAGTGGCTGGGCCCCGCTGATCCCGCAGCCGTTCCGCGCCGGTCTCGGGCCGGCAGGGCCGGTTGCCGGTGTCATTGGTGCGCTCTGATCCCGGCGCGGGCGTGCCGGTCCGCTTCACGGCCAACGGTCCAGTCCGGCCCGGTCCCGGGCCGGGAAGGGGCGCGCTCCTACACTCGCCGCGATGGCTGAGGCGGTGGCGCCCCGGGTGCGCCGGCCCCTGCGGTCGTGGCCCCGCCACGTCGCCACCCTCGCCCGCGACGGCATGGTCGAGCTCGGCCCGCCGCGGGTGCTGCTGTTCCTCGCGATGGCGGTGTTCGCCATCGTGTTCGGCCGCCTGGTGGTGCTGCGCCACCAGCGCTTCGGCACCTTCGACTTCGACCTCGGCATCTACGACCAGGCGGTGTGGCTGCTGGCCCACGGCCACGGCTTCGACACCGTCCGGGGCCTCGGCGTGTTCGGCAACCACGTCAACCTCGCGTTCTACGTGCTGGTGCCCTTCTACTGGCTGGGAGCGGGCCCGAACTTCCTCAACCTGGTCATGGTGGGGTCGGTGGCCCTCGCCGCCGTGCCGGTGTTCCGCCTCGGCCGGCACTGGCTCACCGAGGATTGGCACGCCCTCGTGCCCGCGCTCGCCTTCCTCCTGCACTTCACGAACCAGTGGATGGTGCAGGAGACCTTCCACGCCGAGGTCGTGGCCCTGTTCCCGTTCTTCATGGCGTTCCTCGCCGCCACCGAGAAGCGGTGGAGGACCTACGCGGCGTGGATGGTCTTCGCGGTGGCGTGGAAGGAGGACATCGCCCTGGCCGCGGTGATGGTGGGGCTGTTGTTCGCCGTGCGAGGCCACCGGGGTGACGACGCCACGATGCGCCGGGCCGGCATCGCCACCGTCGTGGCCGGACTCGGGTGGTTCGCGTTGTGCACCCGGCTGATCATCCCCGCCTTCAGCCCCGGCGGCGTGTTCTACGAGGACTTCTTCGGCCCCCTGGGCAACTCACCGTGGGCCCTGGCCGACACCGCCGTCACCAACCCGACCGCCATCACCCGCCAGCTCGAGACCGCCAACGCCGTGGGCTACCTGCGCGACCTGCTGGCGCCGTACGGGTTCACGCCGCTGCTCGCTCCGGGCGTGCTGCTCATCGGGGCGCCGCAGGCACTGGTCAACCTGCTGTCGGGCAACAGCTTCACGTGGAGCCTGCGTTTTCACTACGCGGCGATGCCCGTCGCCGGCGCCACCCTCGCCATGGTCGAAGGCATCGGCCGGCGCCGCTCGCTGGCGGTGCGGCGGTTCCTGCTCGGGCTGGTGGCCGCGTGCGCCCTGGCGACCACCGCGGCGTGGGGCATCTCGCCGATCTCGACCTACTACCACGAGGGCTTCTGGCCCCTCACGCCGATCGAGCGGGCGGACGAGCTGCAACGGGCCGTCAACACCCCGCCCGACGATGCTTCGGTGGCGGCCACCTACCTGCTGGTCCCCCACCTCACCCACCGGCGCAACATCTACTCGTTCCCCAACCCCTGGCAGGAGCAGAACTGGGGCGTGAACAACGAGAACCAGCACGACCCGGAGTCGGTCGACTGGCTGGTGATCGACCGCCTCAGCCTCAGCCCCGAGCTCGACGCCCTGCTCCAGGAGATCCTCGACACCGAGGACTGGGTGATCGTGGAGGCACAGGACGACCTCCTCGTCGCCCACCGCGCCGGGGCCGAAACCCGCTGACGGCGACCCGTCCCGTTCTGGGACCAGAAATCGATCGGTGAGAGCGGAGATCTGTACCCAGAACGATGGTTCGGGGGTCAGAGGTCGGCGCGGAGGAGGTCCTCGTAGGTCTCGCGGCGGACGACCAGGCGGGCCTCGCCGTCGCGGCAGAACACCACGGGCGGGCGGGGCAACTTGTTGTAGTTCGAGCCCATGGAGTGGCCGTAGGCGCCGGTGACCGGGGTGGCGAGGACGTCGCCGACGGCCACGTCGGCGGGCACCGCGCCGTCACGCACGAGCAGGTCGCCCGACTCGCAGTGCTTGCCCACCACGGTCACGGTCTTCGGCCGCTCGGCCAGTGTCGCCCGGGGCAGGAAGGTCTCGTAGCCGCTGCCGTAGAGGGCGGGTCGTGGGTTGTCGATCATGCCGCCGTCCACCGCGACGTAGGTGCGGATGCCCGGGACCTCCTTGATGGTGCCGACCCGGTAGAGCGTCACCGCGGCCTGGGCGACGATGGCCCGGCCGGGCTCGGCCACCGGACGCGCCTCGATGCCGACCTCGGCGCAGGCCTGGTGGACCGACGTGGCCCAGTCGGAGATGGTGGGCGCCGCCTCGCCCACGACGTAGGCCACGCCCAGGCCACCGCCGATGGACAGCTCGGGGAGGCCGAGGGGGGTGACGAAGGGGGCGAGCACCTCGATGGCCTCGGCGAAGAAGTCGGCCACGAAGACCTGGCTGCCGATGTGGGCGTGCACGCCGACGAGGTCCATGGCGTCGGAGCCCGAGGCCCGGATCACCGCGGCGGCGGCGTCGCCCGAGGCCAGCCCGAAGCCGAACTTCGAGTCCTGCTGGCCGGTGCGCACGTATTCGTGGGTGTGGGCCTCGACGCCCGGGGTCACCCGCACGAGCACCTTGGGGACGGGCGCGCCGGCGGCGACGAGGGCCTCGAGGCGGTCCATCTCGTCGAACGAGTCGACCACGATGCGGCCCACACCGGCGTCGAGGGCCTGGCGCAGTTCGTCGCTCGACTTGTTGTTGCCGTGCAGCACCACCCGCTCGGGCGGCACGCCGGCGGCGAGCACCACGAAGAGCTCGCCGCCGCTGGCGACGTCGATGTGCATGCCCTCCTCGTGGGCGAGGCGGGCCATGGCCGTGCAGAGGAAGGCTTTGGCCGCGTAGGCGATGCCGTCGCCGAAGGCACTCACGGCCTCACGGCAGCGGGCCCGGATGTGGTCCTCGTCGTAGACGAACAGCGGGGTGCCGAACTGCTCGGCGAGGTCGAGCACGTCGCACCCGCCGATGGAGAGCCGGCCCGTGTCGTCGACGACCGCGTTGTCGGGCAGCAGGTCCCGCGGCAGCGCCGTCACCTTCCTCCCATCCCTACATCGACTCCGGGGCGGAGACGCCGAGGAGATCCAGGCCGATGGCCAGGCCCACGCCGGCGGCCTCGACCAGCCACAGCCGGGCCTGCGTCATCCCGGGCGACACACCGTCGCCCATGACGTAGCAGTCGTGGTAGAAGCCGTGGAAGCGCCCGGCCAGTTCCCGCACCCAGGTGGCGATCTGGTGAGGGGCCCGGGCGTTGCAGGCGGTGGCCACGGTCTCGGGCAGCTCGGAGAGGCTGCGCAGGACGTCCAGCTCGCGCTCGTGGGTGAGCAGGGAGAGGTCGACGTCGGGGAGAGGCGCCCGCACGACGCCGCGCTCGGCCGCCACCCGGGCGATCGAGTGGATCCGGGCGTGGGCGTACTGGACGTAGAAGACCGGATTCTCCATGGCCTGGCTGGCCACGACGTCGAGGTCGAAGGTCTGGCGGGTGTCCACCGACTGGAGCAGGAAGGTGAGGCGGGCGGCGTCGGGGCCGACCTCGTCGAGCACCTCCTCCAGGGTGATGAGGTCGCCGGAGCGCTTCGACAGCCGCACGACCTCGCCCTCGCGCATGAGGTTGACCATCTGCGTGATGGGCACCTCGAAGCGGTCGGGGTCTTGGCCGAGCGCCTGGAGGGCGGCCCGCATCCGGGGCACGTAGCCGTGGTGGTCCGAGCCCCAGACGTCGATCAGCAGCTCGAAGCCCCGCGCCAGCTTGTCCCGGTGGTAGGCGATGTCGGGCAAGAGGTACGTGTACTCGCCGTCGGACTTCACGAGGACCCGGTCCTTGTCGTCGCCGAAGTCGGTGCTGCGCAGCCAGGTGGCGCCGTCCTCGTCGAAGGCGACCCCCCGCTCGCGCAGGTCGGCGAGGGTGGTCTCGATGGCACCGGACTCGACCATCGACTTCTCGCTGAACCAGACGTCGAAGGACACGTTCATGCGGTCGAGGGTGGTGCGCTGGTCGGCGATGGCCCGCTCCTCGCCCCACTCGACGGGGTCGACCCCGTCGGGCATCTCGGCGGCCCAGACCTTGATGTACTCACCCTGGTAGCCGTCCTCGGGCGGCTCCTGCCCGGCCTTGCGGGCCGCCAGGGAGGCGCCGAAGAGCTCCATCTGGACGCCCCGGTCGTTGATGTAGAACTCGCGGTGGACGGCATGGCCGCAGCGGTCCAACAGCCGGGCGACCGAGTCGCCGTAGGCCGCGCCCCGACCGTGGCCGGCGTGCACCGGGCCGGTGGGGTTGGCGCTGACGAACTCGACGTTCACCTTGGCGCCGCCCCCGAGGTCGGGGCGGGCGAAGCCGTCGGCGCCGGCGGTGACGACGTCGGTGAGGATCTCGTGCAGCCAGGTGTCGTGCAGGCGGAAGTTCACGAAGCCGGGACCGGCGATCTCGACCGAGGCCACGTGGGCCGGCGGCGCCGCGTTGAGGTGCTCGATCAGCTGGCCGGCCAGCTCGCGGGGGTTGCGGCCGGCGGCCTTCGCCGTCGCCAACGCGACGTTGCTCGACCAGTCGCCGTGCTCGCGACGGGCGGGGCGCTCGAGGGAGATCCCCGATGCCGGGGGCTCGACCCCGACCGCCGCCAGCGCTGTCCCCAGCGCCTCCGTCAACGCTTCCCGAATGCCGGCCACGAGCCATCTTGGCCCGACCGCCCCCGAATGCCGCAAACCTTTGGACCTTGCCGCTCCCGCTCCGAGGGACGAGGAGCCGGTGTGACGCTCTACCAGGCGACCTCGGCGCAGCCCTCGTGGGTCTCGGGCTCGACCTGGAGGGTCGCGTGGTCGATGCCGTGCTCGGCCCGCAGCACGTCGCGCGCCTGGTCGAGCACGGCGTGGTGGTCGGCGCCGGCCGTGACCACGAGGTGGGCCGACACGACCTCCATGTCCGAGGTCAGTGTCCAGGCGTGCAGGTCGTGCACCTCGACCACGCTGGCCACGGCCGCCAGGTCGGCCTCGAGGGCGTCGAGGTCGAGTCCCGGGGGCGCCGCCTGCACGAGGATGCGCAGCGCCCGGCCCCCGAGGCTCCAGGCCCGGGGCAGGATCCACAGGCCGATGGCCACACCGACCACGGCGTCGACCCACTCCCACCCGGTGACCTGCAGGACGAGGGCACCGACGATGACCCCCAGCGAGGCGACGGTGTCGGAGAGCACCTCGAGGTAGGCGCCCTCGACGTTGAGCGACTCCTTGGCGCCCGCCCGCAACAGGAAGAAGGCGACGAGGTTGGCGGCCAGGCCGAGCAGGGCCACCCAGAACATGAGCCCGACCTGCACCTCGGGCGGGTCGCCGATACGGCTGATGGCCTCATAGAGCACGTAGCCGGCCACCCCGAAGAGCAGGACGGCGTTGGCGAGGGCAGCCAGGATCTCGAGGCGATAGAGCCCGAACGTGTGGTGGCGGCGCTGGGAGCCGCTGCTGGCCAACTGGATGGCGGCGAGGGCCATGCCCATGCCGAGCACGTCGGTGAGCATGTGGCCGGCGTCGGACAACAGGGCCAACGAGTTGCTGGCGATGCCCGCCACCACCTCGACCACCATGAACACGGCCACGACGCAGAACGCGGCGAAGAGTCGGCCCTTGTGGCGCTCACCGGCACGGATGCCGCCGTGGGAGTGCCCGTGGTCTCCGCCGCCGTGGTCGTGGCCCATCTGGTCCCTTCCCGGTCGAGGGCGCCTGCTGCCCTGCACCGTACCCACGCCCGCCGCCGGCGGCGAAGCAACCACCGACTCGGCCCGGAGGGTCGGGGTGGAGGCGTAACGTCGGCAGGGTGGAGGTGACCACCGGCGGCGACGGGACCACCTTCACGAGCGCCGACGGGCGCGTCGCCCTCGGGCCGTCGACACCGTCGTTCGAGGTGCAGGACCCCGCCGGCGCCCACGACCTGGAGGTCGAGCTCGAGGCCCGCACGCTCCCCGACGGGCAGGCTGAGGCACGGGGTCGGCTCGTGAACCGGGGCGCGATGGCAGTGGCCGTCGAGCGCCTCACCCTGCTGCACACGTCGACTCTGCGCGTCGGGGAGGATCCTCGCCGCTGGCGCATCTACCGCAACGGCTACCAGTCGTGGTCGGGCACATGGACCATCGGCGTGGACGAGCGGGACCGCGACCTGCCCACCGCCTTCGCCCGCACCGGCGCCACCGACGCCCGCCACCCGGCGCCGACCGGCCGCGGCCACGTCCGCTCGGACGCCCTCTCGGCCGTCAGCGACGCCACGAGCGGCGACGCCCTGGCCGTCGGTTTCACGACCCTGGCCGACGCCTTCGTCTTCGTCGAGGTGCGGGCCCCCGCCGGCGCCCCTCCCGAGCTCTCGGCGTGGGTGGACCTCGACGGCACCGTGCTGGCCGCCGGCGAGGCGACGCCCTGGTTCGCCGTCCGCCTCGCCGCGGTGTCGGGCAACCGGACCGCCGGTACCAACGCGCTGCGACGGGTGGCCGAAGCCGCCGGCGCCGCCATGGATGCCCGGGGCATCGACCGGCCCCACCCCGGTGGGTGGTGCTCCTGGTACTTCTACTTCACGAAGGTCACCGAGGCGGACGTGCTCGACAACCTCGCCGTGCTGGCCGGCGACGGGCGCGACGGGCCGGTCTTCGGCTGCGAGTACGTCATGGTCGACGACGGCCACCAGGCGGCCATCGGCGACTGGCTCACCACCAACGAGAAGTTCCCGAGCGGCATGGGCGAGGTCGCCCGGCGCATCACCGCCGAGGGCTTCGACGCCGGCATCTGGTGGGCGCCGTTCCTGGCCTCGGCCCGCTCGCACGTGGCCGCCGACCATCCCGAGTGGCTCGTACGGGACGAGCGCGGCCGCCCGATCCTCGGCCTGCTCAACCCGGGCTGGGGGCTCACCACGCCGATGCGGGTGCTCGACACCACCCACCCCGAGGTCGTCGCGCACCTCACCCACGTCGCCGCCACCATCGGCCACGAGTGGGGCTACGCCATCCAGAAGCTGGACTTCCTCTACGCGGCCGCCCTACCCGGCGTGCGCCACGACGCCGGCGCCACCCGGGCGCAGGCCCTGCGGCGGGGCCTGGAGGCGGTGCGGGCAGGGGCCGGAGAGGACGCCTTCCTGCTGGGCTGCGGCTGCCCCCTCGGGCCTGCCGTCGGCGTGGTGGACGCCATGCGCATCGGCGCCGACGTCACCCCGTCGTGGACCAGCCTGCTGGGGCGCACCGTGGGCCGGAACCGCCACGGCCTCGCCACCTTCCACGCCCTGCTGAACACCCTCACCCGCTCGGTGCTCGACGGCGCCTGGTTCCTCGACGACCCCGATTGCCTCATGGTCCGTGACACCGACACGAAGCTCACCGAGGACGAGGTCCGCCTGCTCGCCACGGTGTTCGGCATGACCGACGGCATGCTCGTGCTCTCCGACCGCCTCGACCGCCTGTCGCCGGCCCGCCGCGCCATGGTGGCGCAGACCCGGGCCCTCGCCGGCGGTCGCCCCGAGGTGGTCGACCTCTTCGAGCGGGCGCTCCCGGAGGTGCTGGTGAGCCGCCACCCCGACGGCCGGGTGGACGTCGGCCTGCTCAACCTCGACGACCAGCCGCGCGCCGGCGTGGTGGACCTGGCCCGGCTGGGCCTCGGCGACCGGGCCGCGGCCACCGGCGCCCTCACCGAGTACTGGACTGCTCGGCGGGTCGAGGTGCGGGGCACGCTGATGGACCTCGGCCCGCTCCCCCGCCACTCGGCCCGGGTGCTGCGCCTGGAGGCCTGATGCCGCCCGAAACCCCGAGCTCGCAGAGTTCCTTGGTGAGAAACCCCCGATACGGGGGTTTCTCACCAAGAATTCCTGGCTCTAGAGGCCGGGGGGGCGATTGGTGAAGCGGCGGGCGGTGGGCGACCAGAACCAACCTCCGCCGGCCTTGGTGCCGCCGTCGACGGGGATGTTGTGGCCGGTGACGAACGCCGACAGGTCGGAGGCGAGGAACAGCGCCACCCGGGCCTGGTCTTCAGGGGCGCCCAGGCGCCCGACCGGGGCCCAGGCCTCCCAGAGGGGATCGTCGGCCTCGCCGGCGGCGACGTAGTCGACCTGGGCGGTCTGGGTGAGGTCGGGGCCGATGCCGTTGACCCGGATGCCGTGGCGGCCGACGGCGACCGCCAGATCCGTCGTGAAGGCCGCCACCGCGGCCTTCATGGCCCCGTAGACCGGGTCGCCCGGGTAGCCCCGCATCCCCTCCACCGAGTGGACGTTCACGATGGCCCCTGAGCGGGCGGCGACCATCGCGTCGAGGAACGCCCTCGTCACGGCGAAGACGTGCAGCAGGTTGACCTCGTACTGCGCCTGCCACGACTCGGGCCCCGAGCGGGAGAACGGGACGAACGGCCGGTAGTCACCGACGTTGTTGACCAACACGTCGACCCGGCCGTGGTGGTCGAGCACGCCGGCGGCCAGCGCCGCGACACCGTCGGTCGACCGCACGTCGACCACGTGGGCCCGGGCCGCCCCGCCGGCCGCCTCGATGTCGGCCACCGACGACGAGGCAGCGTCGCCGTCGACCTCGGCGATCTCCACGAGGGCGCCGTGCTCGGCGAACAGCCGGGACACGGCAGCGCCGATCCCGCCGCCCCCACCGGTCACGACCGCGACCTTGCCGTCGAGCAGTCGGTTCCCGTCCCCGATCGCCGGCGGCCTGGCGTTGGGCGATGTCATCTCGGTGCCCGCGCCTCCGACTCGGTCGGTGTGGCGCCCTCGGCAGGACTCGAACCTGCGCACACGCCTCCGGAGGGCGATGCTCTATCCGCTGAGCTACGAGGGCAGGGGGCCGACTCTACCGCGGGCGGGGCCGGCTCCCGAAGGCCGAACCCACTCGGGAGCGGCTCAGTCGCAGTCGATGCCCTCGTCCGCAGGGTCGCCGGCGCTGTGGCCGATGGTGGTCGACGTGGTGGAGCTGGACGTCGTGGACGTGGCGCCGCCGGCGGTGTCCGTGGCCACCGGCGGGCGGGCGGCCTGCTGCACGGTGGTGAAGTCCGGACCGGTCACGAGGGTGATCTGGAGGGGGTCGAGGTCCTCGTCGACCACGAGGACGGCCCCGCCGGTGAGATGCCGGGCCACGAGGTCGGCGGCCCGCTCCGCACCGGGGGCGTGGTGGATCTCGGTGGCGTCGACGGGCGTCGAGTCGCTGCCCACCTCGCCCGCGGTGAAGCCGCTGGCCACGAGGGCGTCCATCACCGCCTGCGCCTGGCCGCTGACCCCGGACCCGTTGACCACGTCGACGGTGACCATCGACTCGGTCATCTCGTCGGGTTCGAGGCCACGGAAGATGTTCAGCACCGGCTGGGACTCCGCCGAGTCGAGGGTCAGCACGGCAGCCCCCCCGTCGGTGCGGTAGTCCTCGATCTCGAGGCTGTGGCGGGCGATGTCCTCGCTGTTGGTGTCGGCGAAGGCCTTGGCCAGTGACACCATGTCGTCGAAGGTGAAGCCCGGATCGACGCCGACGTTGTCGACCCCGACGTTGATGAGGCTGTTGAGATGCGCCGGGTTGGCCAGCTCGAGCGACACCGCTTCATCGATGGCGTTGACCACGAGGAGCTGCTGGCGGTTCATGCGACCGAGGTCCCCGGTGGGGTCGGACTCCCATTCGCCGGTCTCCGGGTCGTAGAACTGGAGGTGGCGGGCCCGGGCGTAGGCAAGGGCCTGCTCCGGGTTGAGGGTGACGCACCCCTCGCCCTTGATGTCCAGGCCCGAGTTGGCGTCGCGCCAGGCCGTGTCGAAATACGTGGGCACGCCGTCGATGGCCCCGACGAGCTCCTTGAACCCGCTGAAGTCCACTTCGACGTAGTGGTTGATGTCGATGCCGAGGGTGGCCTCGACGGTCTCGATGAGCTGCTGACGACCGCCGGCAAAGGCCTCGTTGATGCGGTGGTGCTCGTCGGGGTCGCCGCCGGGGATGGTCACCCACAGGTCCCGGGGCACCGAGAGGAGGTCGACGTGCTGGCTCGACGGATCGATGCGGGCGACCATCATCGAGTCCGAGCGAGCGCCGCCGGACTCGCCGTTCAAGAAGATGTCGGCGTCGGGTGAGTCGGGGTCCAGCGCCTCTCGACTGTCCGATCCGACGATGAGGAAGTTCTCCGGTTCGCCGGACGCGGCCTGCACCAACTCGACCTGGTAGTGCGCCACCTGGTCGAACTTCCACTTGCCGTAGGCAAGGCCCGTGGCCGTGACCGCGCAGGTGAAGGCCACCAGGACGCCCGTACCGATCACGATGCGCTGGGGCCAGGTACGGCGCTGCTTGCCGGCGCGGGCCGAGCGTCGGGCGGACATGACCGGGCCACTGTAACAATCCGTCATCGAACCGCAATGTCACCTCGCGACGGTGGCCCGTCGACGGGATGACGGTCCGAGACCCGGGTGGGGCCCGTCGACCCTGGCGGCCACGGCGGCGTCGACACCGGCCACCAGGCGCTCGAGCAGGTCCGCGAGGGTGGACAGCTCGTCGGGCTCGAAGCCGCCGAGCACCCGATCGAAGAGCAGGCGACGACGCTCCCCCATGACCGCGTGCAGCTCCTCGCCCTCGGCACTCAGGCGGACGCGCACCCCTCGGGCGTCGTCGGGGTCGGGCACCCGCTCGACGAGCCCGGCATCTGCCAGGCGGGCGACGGTGCGGGTGGCGGTGGACGCGTCGACCCGCAGGGCGTCGGCCAGGTCACGCATGCGCGACGGGCCGTGCTGGACCAGCAGATCGAGGGCGTCGACCTGGCCGATCTCGATGTCGGGGCCGTAGAGCAGCTCGCGGAAGCGGATCATCGACGCCCCCCGCCGCAGCTCGCGCCAGGCCACGCCGATGCGCTGGCCGTCGGTCACCTCGGTCGGATCGGTCCGTGACCGCACGATTGGCGTCGCTTCCATGAACTTGTAGGATACAACAAATCTCCTTGCAGACTACAAGTACCCCCGACGAGTCCCGGGAAGCCCACCTGCGCCGATGAGCACCTCGCCCGCCCCCAGCCCCATCGCCTCCAGCCAGCACCTGACCCACCGGCAGATCCTGCTGGTCTTCAGCGGCCTGATGAGCGGCGTGCTCCTCGCCGCGCTCGACCAGACCATCGTGTCGACGGCGCTCCCCACCATCGTCGGTGAGCTCGGCGGCATCGATCACCTGTCGTGGGTGGTCACCTCGTACCTGCTCACCAGCACGGCGAGCACCCCGCTCTACGGCAAGCTCAGCGACCTCTACGGCCGCAAGCAGATGTTCCAGGCCGCCATCGTGATCTTCCTGATCGGCTCGGTGCTGTCGGGCCTCTCGCAGGACATGTTGCAGCTGGTGCTGTTCCGAGGGATCCAGGGCATCGGCGCCGGCGGCCTCATGGCCATGGCCTTCGCCATCATCGGCGACATCATCCCGCCCCGCGAGCGGGGTCGGTACACGGGCTACCTCGGCTCGGTGTTCGCCGTGGCCAGCGTGGCCGGACCGCTCATCGGCGGGCTCTTCGTGGACCACCTGTCGTGGCGCTGGGTCTTCTACATCAACGTGCCCATCGGCGGCGCGGCCCTCGTGATCACCTCGAAGGTGCTCGACCTGCCCTTCGTGGTGCGCCGCCACCGCATCGACTACGAGGGTGCTGCCCTGCTGGTCGCCGGTGTCACCACCCTGCTCCTCGCCCTCGTGTGGGGCGGCAACGAGTACGCCTGGGGCTCGCCGACGATCATCGGCCTGCTGGGTGCCGGCGTCGTCCTGCTGACCGGGTTCGTGCTGTGGGAGGGCCGGGCGACCGAGCCGATCCTGCCCTTGCGCCTGTTCCGCAAGCCGGTGTTCCGGATGAGCGTCATCCTCAGCTTCCTCGTGGGCATGGGCATGTTCGGCGGGATCATCTTCCTGCCGCTGTTCCTCCAGGTCGTCACCGGTGCCTCGGCCACCAACTCCGGGTTGCTGACCCTGCCGATGATGATCGGCATCATGATCACGTCCATCGGGTCGGGCCGGCTCATCACCCGGACGGGCCGCTACAAGGTGTTCCCGGTGTTCGGCTTCGCCATCGCCGCCGCCGGCATGTGGATGATGAGCCGCATGGACCTGGCCACCACCCGCGTCTACAGCTCGCTGTCGATGTTCGTCTTCGGCCTCGGCATCGGCCTGATCTCACAGGTGCTGATCCTCGCCATGCAGAACGAGTCCGACCCCGCCGACCTCGGCACCACCACCTCGTCGGCCACCTTCTTCCGCCAGATCGGCGGCTCGTTCGGCGTGGCCATCTTCGGCGCCGTGCTCACCGCCGGCATCACCCGGGAGCTGCCCCGGCTGCTGCCCGAGGGCACGCCGACTTCGGGCGGCGACCTGGGCTCGCTGCTGAACAGCCCCGAGGCCATCCACGCCCTTCCCGCTGGCATCCGTGACGCGGTGATCGAGGCGCTGACCATTGCCATCCACAACGTCTTCCTGCTGGCCGTGCTGGTCCTGCTGGCCGGCTTCGCCCTGGTGTTCCGCCTGAAGGAGCTACCCCTGCGCGAGGACGCCGCGGTCGGCAATGCCCTCGAGGGACCCGACACCGACACCCTCTCCGGCACGGACCGCTCCGGCGCCGTCCCGGCGTTCGCTCCCGAGCCCCTCTGATCGGCTGCGGTCAGGGAAGCGCCACCGGGTCCCGCCACATCAGCCAGATCGGTGGCGCGCCGTCCACGTCGATGCGCCTGATCTCCTCGAAGCCGAAGCGTGCGTAGAAGGCGAGGTTCTCCTCCTTCTGCGTCTCCAGGTAGGCGGACTGACCCTCCGCATCGCAACGCGCCAACACGGGCCCCACGAGGGCGTGGCCGACGCCCTGGCGCTGGAAGCGGGGGTCGACGCCCAACAGCGCCAGGTACCAGTGGGGCTCATGGGGGTGGTGCTTGTCGACCGCGCCCAGGAGGCGGAGGGCGTTGGCGCGGTTCCGGCCCCGCACGAACGCGCCGAGCGCACCCGAAGCGATGCGGAGGTCGCGCCCCTTGGAACGCGGCATGTCGCCCGGCGCGATCCACGACGCACTGCCGGCCACCCCCCGGGCGGTGCT
>OBLX010000070.1_pt1 | contig 18709 bp, 20 predicted proteins | sample 1519811 | NCBI WGS metagenome assembly OBLX01 (sample SAMEA3991476, study PRJEB22521) | metagenome | biome: anthropogenic terrestrial biome; feature: sewage plant; material: surface water | place: Sweden | collected 2012-09-26
GAGATCACTGTGTGACTGGAGTTCAGACGTGTGCTCTTCCGATCTCCGGTGGAGCCGTAGCTCAGCTTGCCCGGGTTGGCCTTGGCCCAGCCGACAAAGTGGGTCCAGCTCTTGAGCGGTGAATCAGCCGGCACCACCAAGCCAAAGGCGTAGCCGGTGACATTGAGCACGTAACGGATGTCCTTGACCGGGTCCCAATTGATTTTGGTGGTGTACGGCAGGCGAAACACGCCCAGCGGTATTTGCGCCAGCGTGTAGCCATCGGGCGTGGCGGTTTGCAGTGCCTGCGCAGGCAAAGTGCCACCAGCGCCGGGCTTGTTTTCCACAATCACACTTTGCCCCAGAATTTTGGCGGCGTTTTCGGCCAGCACCCGCATGGTGATGTCAGTCGGTCCACCCGCCGGGAAGGCCACAATGAGTTTGATGGGCCTGCTTGGGAAGCTCTGGGCTTGCGCCCCGAAGGCGGCGCTGGCCATGGCGGCCCCGGCGAGTTGAACGAGTTGGCGGCGCTGCATGAAAATTACTCCTGAAAAGATAGCTGGTCGCGCATGTTAACCGGGCGCTGCAGCCCAAAAATAGGCTGACCAGCCCATAGGCCTGCGTACCGGCTTGCTCCGCACCACGTTGTCTTTGAATCCCCGCGATGCACGTGGTTTCCAAGCGCCAACGCTATAATTTTCCGCTTGATACCAATCAATCTGCCAGAAGTGGCCGCTAGCTCAGCGCACCCTCAACCCCCTCGTCACTTTGGGCTCCCAAAAGTCCAAATGTCATCTGGACGTTGCGAGGCGGCCCCGGCAAATGGTTTTTCTGCCAACCCTCACCGAGACACACCATGAAGTTCACCCTGACCCCTGACGAAGTGCATGCCTATTGCCAGGAATTGGCCCAGTCCAATGGCGAGTTCAAATCACACTACCCTGCGGACTCCTTTGAACGCCAGCCGGTCCATACCGTGTACGGGGGTGCCAACCTGTTCAAGGCCGGGTTTGCCAGCAAGCTCGGTGACCTTGCCCTCAAGACACTGGACACCTACGCGCCCAACTACGGCGTGTTTGCCCGTGCGCTGGGCCTGCCCGGTGCCGACACGCTGCCCGCCAACTCGATCGAACTGGCCGGCCTGACCCGCGCGCTGGAAGAAAACGCTGACAAAGTGCGTGTGTCCAACCCCCCGGCCTGGCTGGCCTACACGGTCTACAACCGGGTGCTGCACAAACTCAAAACCGAGGCGATTGAAGACAACCGCATCGACTTTGAAGACGGCTACGGCAACCGCCCCGACGCCGAAGAAGACGGCCACGCTGTCCAGGCAGCCGATGAAGTGGCCCAAGGCATGGCCGACAAGATCTTGTCGCCCTTCATCGGGATTCGGGTCAAAACCTTTTCGGATGAATGCAAGGCACGCTCAATCCGCACGCTGGACATTTTTCTGACCCGGCTGGCTGAAAAGACGGGCGGCAAGCTGCCCGACAACTTCATCGTCACGCTGCCCAAGGTGGTGACGGCTGCGCAGGTCAGCACCTGCGCCAAGATTTTGGCCAACCTGGAAGCCAAGCTGGGCTTTGCCAAAGATTCGCTGCGCATGGAAATCATGATCGAAACGACCCAGTCGATCATCAACTACAAGGGGGAGAACACAGTGCCCTTGCTGGTGGAAGCAGCGGGTGGGCGTTGCCGATCTGCCGTGTTTGGCACCTACGACTACACGGCTTCGTGCAACATCACCGCCGCGCACCAGGGCCACACCCACCCGGCCTGCGACTTTGCTCGCCATGTACTGCAGGTCAGCCTGGCGGGCACCGGCATCACCATCAGCGACGGGGCCACCACCAGCATGCCCATTGGCCCGCACAAGGTGCCGAAAGACGGCGCTTTGAGCCCTTTGCAGCAGGAAGAAAACCGCGCTGTGGTGCACGGCGCCTGGAAGCTGCATTTCGACAACATCATGCACTCGCTGCGCCACGCCTATTACCAAGGTTGGGACTTGAACCCCGGACAGTTGCCGGTGCGTTATGCGGCCATCGACACCTTCTTTTTGAGCGGCCTGGCCGACGCCTCGGCGCGCCTGAATGCGTTCTTGAACAAGGCCGCGCAAGCTACTCTGGTTGGCAACACCTTTGACGATGCGGCCACCGGGCAAGGTTTGCTGAATTTCTTCCTGCGTGGCATGGCCTGCGGTGCCATCACAGAGCAGGAAGTGCTGGCCACTGGCATCACACTCGACGAGCTGCGTTCGCGCTCGTTTGTGCACATTGTCAACAACCGCACCAAAAAATAATCACGTCGCAATAACCAAACAAGGGATGAGCCATGACTGAAGTCAAACGTGGGATGGAAGAAGCACAGCGGTATCTGGACGTGGCCGATGCACTGGTCAAGAAGTCGCTGGTCTGGATCAAAGGCCAATGTGCAGGCGGCAAAGGCCTGTCCGGCGACAAGCTCGATGAGCACCAAGTCGCCAGTTTCGACCTGGCCTGGTGCGAGGCCGAGATCACCGGCGCGCGCTTTGCCATTGAGTACGCAGGCCGCGTCGCTGACAAAGCCCATGCCTCATCCGCTGATGCCAGTCTGGAAGGTCAAATGACCCTGATGTTTTGCGCCGAAGCGCTGCAAAACACGCGCAACCGCCTGTGGGCGCGGCCGCAAAATTTTGGCTTGAACGACGCCGATATTGCCACCTTGTTGACTGCCGACATCAGTCATTTCTGCCAGAAGCAAATGGACGCCAACACCCTGAGTGCCCTGGGCACCCGCGTGCTCAATGGTGCAGAAGGCGACTACCTGCTAGGTGACGATGCCCTGATGATGCAGGATTCGTTCCGCAAGCTGGCCACCAATGTTGTGGCACCGCTGGCAGAAAAAATCCACCGCGAAGACCTGGTCATTCCGCAAGAAATTTTGCAACCCTTGACCGAAATGGGCTGCTTTGGCCTGTCCATCCCCGAGCGTTTTGGTGGCATCCAGAGCAACGATCACGAAGACAACATGGGCATGATTGTGGTCACCGAAGAGTTGTCGCGCGCTTCGCTGGGCGGGGCAGGCAGCCTGATCACGCGCCCGGAAATTCTCAGCCGCGCCCTGCTCAAGGGTGGCACTGATGCGCAGCGCGAAAAGTGGCTGCCCAAGCTGGCGGTGGCCGAGCCCCTGTGCGCCGTGGCCGTCACCGAGCCGGATGCCGGTTCCGACGTGGCCGCCATGCGGCTCAAGGCCACCAAGGTGGAAGGCGGCTGGCAACTCAACGGCGTCAAAACCTGGTGCACCATGGCGGGTAAGGCCGGGGTGCTGATGGTGCTGGCGCGCACCAACCCTGATGCCAGCCTGGGCCACAAGGGACTGAGCATGTTTTTGCTGGAGAAGGATGTCTTTGAGGGCCACGATTTTGAATTCCGTCAGCCTCAAGGCGGCCTGTTGACCGGGCGAGCCATTGCGACCATTGGCTACCGTGGCATGCATTCCTACGAGGTGTTTTTCGACAACATTTTTGTGCCGGATGACAACCTGATCGGTGGCCCCGAGGGTGAAGGAAAAGGTTTTTACACCGCCATGGCCGGTTTTGCCGGCGGGCGTATCCAGACGGCGGCGCGCGCCATTGGCGTGATGCAGGCGGCGTTTGACCGGGCGGTGTTGTACGCCAAAGACCGCAAGGTGTTTGGCAAGCCGATTGGCGACTACCAGCTCACCTTGGCCAAGCTGGCCCGCATGGCCACGCTGCTCACCATTTCGCGCCAGTTCACCTACGCCGTGGGGCGTTTGATGGACAAGGGCGAGGGCCAGATGGAAGCCAGCATGGTCAAGCTGTTCACCTGCCGCACGGCTGAGTGGCTCACGCGTGAAGCCATGCAGATTCACGGCGGCATGGGTTACGCCGAAGAGACGGCGGTGAGCCGCTATTTTGTCGATGCGCGTGTGTTGTCCATCTTTGAAGGGGCCGAGGAAACGCTGGCTCTGAAGGTGATTGCACGCGCCATGATTGAAGCCGCTTAAATTTATCTCGCTCCCGGCACCCGCCCCAGAAAGATCTCACCATGTCACAGCAAGTTCGTTTCAAACCGCAAGCCGAGTTGGCGGCCACTATCCCGGTCAATGTTGAAAAAGTCCGCCACCCACACTACGGACGCTACCTGGAAGAGTTTGTGCCGGGCAACGTATTTGCCCACCCGCGCGGCTTTACCTTTTTGCCTTCGCAAATGGAAGCTTTTGCCCGCACCTACCTGCAGTGCAACCCGCTTTACCTGAACGCCGAATATGCCCGCGCACATGGCTTTGCTGACCTTGTGGCATCGCCGCAAATGGTGTTCAACGTGGTGCTGTCGCTGGGCGTGCAGAACGACTCCGAGAAAGCCATGGCGAATCTGGGTTACTACGATGCACAATTTTTGCAGCCCGTTTACCCGACGGACACGATCCGCGCCTTCACCAAGGTAATGGACCGCAAAGACCGCGGCGCGGGCAAGCCCGGCATTGCAACCATCCGCACGCTGGGCGTAAACCAACATGGCGCGGTGGTGCTGCAGTACGAGCGCAAGATCATGGTTGCAGGGCGCGGTGACCGCCCGGCCACCACCCCGCTGCCAACCGGCCCCATGGCTGAGTTCCCCTGGGTGGAAGAGGCGTGTGTGTCGCTGCCGGATTTTCCAGCAAGCACACCCTCCAGGCTGACCGGTCCCAACTCGTGGTTTGAAGACTTCTCGGTCGGCGAAATCATCGTGCATGCCAATGGCCGCACGATTACCGACGAACACCTGGCACTGACCTATGCCGTAGGCAACACGCACCCGCTGCACTTTGACCGCGTGTTCAGCACCGGCTTGTCCGGCAAGATGAGCGGCGACCCGATTGTGTATGGCGGTCTGGTGTTTGCCTGGCTGGAAGGCTTGGCCAGCCGCGACGTGAGCGAAAACAGCGTCTGGGAAATGGGCTTTACCGAGGGCTACCACACGCAACCCGCCACCACGGGTGACACCGTGGCCGCGCTGTCGCGGGTACTGGCCATCGAAGACGCCCCCGGCGAACTGGCAAGCCGATTCGGCGTCGTCACCTTTCAGCTGATTGGCGTGAAGAACATCAGTGCGGCTCAGGCTTTGTCCACGCACGGTGAAGACTTGTTCATCAAGGAAAATGACAAGAAAGACCTGGGCAAGGAAAAGGTTGGCGACAAGATTTTCGAGATCGAACGGCGTCTTTTAATCAAGAAACGGGGCTAACAACATGGCAGCCAACCCACCCAATCGCGACAAGCCATGGCTGATGCGGACCTACAGCGGTCACAGCTCGGCCAAAGCCTCCAACACCCTGTACCGCACCAACCTGGCAAAGGGCCAGACCGGCTTGTCGGTCGCTTTTGACTTGCCCACGCAAACCGGCTACGACGCGGACAGCCCGCTGGCGCGCGGCGAAGTGGGCAAGGTTGGCGTGCCCATCTCCCATATTGAGGACATGGACCAGTTGTTTGACCAGATTCCGCTGGACCAGATGAACACATCCATGACCATCAACGCCACTGCGCCGTGGTTGCTGGCCTTGTACATTGCACTGGCGCAGCGGCGCGGTATTGATCCGAAAAAGCTCAGCGGCACTACGCAAAACGACATCATCAAAGAATATTTGTCGCGCGGCACTTACATCTACCCGCCCGGCCCTTCCATGCGGCTGATCGCGGACACCATCAACTACACGGTGCAGCATGTGCCCAAGTGGAACCCGACCAACATCTGCAGCTACCACCTGCAAGAAGCGGGGGCGACGCCGGTGCAGGAGTTGGCCTATGCCCTGTGCACGTCGATGGCGGTGCTGGACCGGGTGAAGGCATCCGGCGAGATCAAGGCCGAAGAATTTCCGCAGGTGGTGGAGCGCATTTCTTTCTTTGTCAACGCGGGCATCCGCTTTGTCGAAGAGACCTGCAAAATGCGCGCCTTCGGCGAAATGTGGGATGAAATCACCCAAACGCGCTACCAAGTGAATGATGCCAAAGCACGGCGTTTTCGCTACGGCGTACAGGTGAATTCACTGGGACTGACCGAGCCGCAACCCGAGAACAATGTGCAGCGCATCGTGCTGGAAATGCTGGCGGTGGTGCTGTCGAAAAACGCCCGCGCCCGCGCCGTGCAACTGCCCGCCTGGAACGAGGCCATGGGTCTGCCACGCCCGTGGGACCAGCAATGGGCGCTGCGCATGCAGCAAGTGATGGCTTATGAGACCGATTTGCTCGAATACGGCGACATTCTGGACGGCTCGCCCGTGATCGCTGCCAAGGTCAAGGAACTCATCGAGGGTGCCAAGGCCGAGATCGCCAATGTGGAAGCGCAGGGCGGCATGATAGCGGCCATTGAGTCGGGTTACATCAAGCGCGAACTGGTACGCAGCCACATGAACCGCTTGCGCGCCATCGAGTCGGGCGATTTGAAAATCATTGGTGTTAACTGCTTCAAGGAAACCGCCGAGTCGCCCCTCACGCTGGGTAGCGACGGTGGCATCATGAAAGCCAACCCGGCCGCCGAGCGGGAGCAGATTGAGCGTTTGCAGGCGCATCGTCAACGTCGTGACAACGTGGAGGTACAGGCCGCCTTGAAGGCTTTGACCGATGCAGCGAAGAGTGGTGACAACATCATGCCGAGCTCGATCCGTTGCGCTTTGGCAGGGGTCACGACCGGCGAATGGGGCGACTCCTTGCGCGCGGTGTTTGGCGAGTTCCGTCCACCCACAGGCATTGACATTTCCGCCAATGCCAACGACACCAAGGGCAATAAAGACCTGGTGACCACCCTGCGCGAGCGCGTCAACAGCACCGGCCAGGAATTGGGTCGCCCCTTGAAACTGCTGGTGGGCAAACCGGGGCTGGACGGTCATTCGAATGGTGCCGAGCAGATTGCTGTGAAGGCTCGTGATGTGGGCTTTGAAGTCGTTTACGACGGCATTCGCCTCACGCCCCAGCAAATCGCTCAGGCGGCTCAAGAAGAAGGCGCGCACATGGTGGGTTTGTCGATTCTCTCGGGCAGCCACATGGAGCTTGTGAAAACCGTGGTTCAGGAAATGGCCTCGCGCGAGTTATCGCAGGTTCCGGTGATCGCTGGCGGCATCATTCCGCTGGAAGATGCCGAAAAACTCAAGGCACTCGGTTTGAAAGCGGTGTACACCCCCAAAGATTTTGATTTCAACATGATCATGGGTGACATGGTGGACATCATTCGCAAGAACTGCGATTTGAAACCGTTTGGCCCCTTGCCCTGAGATTGACATGACCCAAGCGAGCTTTCCCGATCCGCAGCTATTGGCTGTGAGGATACTGAAAGGAGAGCGCGCGGCCGTCGCCAGCGGACTGAACCTGCTGGACAACGCCCTGCCGCAGGCTCGCGTCTGCGCGGCGCAGTTGTTGGCGGCCCTCTCGTCTGGGCAATGGTTGACCAGCGGCCATGTGATAGGGGTGACCGGACCGCCCGGTGCCGGAAAATCGTCGCTGTTGTCCTCCCTGATTCGGGAGTGGCGCCAGGCTGGTAAAAAGGTTGCCGTGCTGGCTGTGGACCCCTCCAGCCGACCTGAGTCGGGGGGCGGCGCTTTGCTGGGGGACCGCATCCGCATCAAAACCAGCACCGCGGATGAAGGCCTGTTTATTCGCTCACTGGCCAGCCGCAATCAGCTCGGCGGCGTCGCGACCGAGGTCTGGCCCATGAGCTGGCTGCTGCTGTCCTGTTTTGACATTGTGGTGGTTGAAACCGTGGGGGTTGGCCAGACGGAGATTGACGTTGCCGAGATCAGCGACACGGTTTGTTATGTGGCGCAACCGGCTTCGGGCGACACCATTCAGTACCTCAAGTCCGGCATCATGGAAATTCCGGACGTGTTTGCCGTCAACAAGTCGGACCTGGGCGGCGCGGCACAAAAAACGGCGGCGGAAATCGGGCGCAGCGGCAGCCGGCCAGACCGGCAAGAAGGCTGGCATTACCCGGTATGCCTGGTCAGCGCCACGCACCACACCGGCATACCGGCACTGATAGACCACCTGGCGCAGCATCGGCACTTTTTGGACAGCGCTGGCTTGCTGGAACAACTCCGATTCAAACACCAAAGCGGCTGGGTGATGCGCTTGCTCAAAGAAGAGTTTGGCTCGTTTGGCATGCAGTTGGCCGGTGGCCGGTCAAGCATCAACGAGCGGCTGAACAGCCATCGCCTGAATCCCTTCGGCGAATACGAGAAAACGCGACATCAGATACTCTCGCGTTTTTCGCCAGCCGATTCATCAGAATTATTTATCAAGAAAGAAGAGACGCTATGAGCAAACAACTGTACGAGATCGGCGATCAGCCCCCACTGGGTGAAGTTCCGGAAAAAATGCACGCCTGGGTTGTGCGCGAAGAGCGCTTTGGCGACCCGGTCAAGGCCTTCCAAAAAGAGGTGGTCGATGTTCCCGCCATCGCCGATGACGAGGTGCTCGTCTACGTGATGGCCGCCGGCATCAACTACAACAACGTGTGGGCGGGCCTGGGTGTGCCGGTCAACGTCATCAAAACCCGCAACAAACAGGGCGAGCCGGAAGATTTTCACATCGGCGGCAGCGACGCTTCGGGAATTGTCTACAAGACCGGCAAGGATGTGACGAAGTGGAAAGTGGGCGACGAGGTGGTCATCCACTGCGGCATGTGGGATCGCAATTGCCCCGATGTGGCGTCAGGGCAAGACCCCATGTATTCACCGTCTTTTCGCATCTGGGGCTACGAGTCGAACTACGGCAGTTTCGCCCAGTTCACCAAGGTTCAAGACCACCAGTGTGTCAAACGTCCGCAACATCTGTCATGGGAAGAATCTGCCGCATACATGCTGGTGGGGGCAACTGCCTACCGCATGCTGATGAGCTGGGGCGAGCATCAGGTGCAAAAGAACGATGTGGTGCTGGTGTGGGGTGGTGCGGGTGGCTTGGGGTCGATGGCAATCCAGATTGCACGCGCCAAAGGCGGCATTCCGGTGGCCGTGGTGTCCAGCGACGACAAGATCGACTATTGCAAGCAGCTGGGTGCCAAGGGTGCCATCAACCGCGGCCAGTTTAAACATTGGGGGATGTTGCCGCATTGGAAAGACACAGTCGGCTACAACGAGTGGCTCAAAGGCGTGCGCGGCTTTGGCAAGGCAATCTGGGATGTGCTGGGCGAAAAACGCAGCCCGCGCATCGTGTTCGAGCACCCCGGTGAGACCACCATTCCGTCGTCCATCTTTGTGTGCGAAACCGGCGGCATGGTGGTGATCTGCGCCGGCACCACCGGCTACAACGCCACGGTAGACCTGCGCTACCTGTGGATGCGCCAAAAACGCCTGCAAGGTTCGCATTTTGCCAACGACGAGCAGGCACAAGGCTTTAACGAGCTGGTGCTGTCGGGTGAGGTGGACCCTTGTATGTCCAAGGCTGTGGTGTATGACGAGTTGCCTCAAGTTCATCAGTTGATGCACGAAAACAAGCATCCACACGGAAACATGTCGGTTTTGATCGGCGCTGCCGGTTTTGGCCAGGGCATCCACCGGCCAGACCGTCGCCGGGGCGTTGCCACCACGCCGACTCACGACGACTGGGACGGCGCACGCGGCATCCCCGACGTGATGCAGGACGATGACGCGCAAAGCATGTCCGCCGTAACCAAAAACGTAACCGTTGGCGACGTCATGCACCAAGGCCTGATCTCCTGCCGACTCGACACGCCGGTGGGGGAAGTCAGCAAAACGCTGGTGGACGAGCATATCCATGCCGTGATTGTGCTGGACGCTAATGAGCGCCCCATCGGGATCGTGTCTCAGACCGACATTGTGATGGCCAGCCAGGCCAAAACCCGCACCGAGCTGCTGACGGTTTTAGCCAAGGATGTGATGACCCAAGGTTGCATCACTTGCGATGTCTCGAGCAGCTTGTCAGACGCCATTGCGCTAATGGTTCGCAGCAAAATTCACCGCATGGTGGTGGTCGATAAAATGGGCAGCGGTCAAAAAGCCGTCGGACTGATTTCCATGACCGACATTTTGGCGCGGTACGTCGTCGGCAAATAAGGCGCGGCGTGCAGGGGTCCGTCAGAATTTGTGGAAATCTGACGGTAGCCTTGATAAATCATGCGCGAATAGCTACTATTTTTCTAGCAATTAAGATGACTAATCAAGACAATCGAGCCTATATCGATAGTACATTGATGTGCAGAACCTCTTCTATGTAGGCCTGATCCCATCCAATGCGGCTGCGTTTATTTTAGGCTCCGACTTTCAAGCCTGTCTCCCGTTTGAACTGCGTCAGTGCGACGCGCCGCATGCAAGCTAGTTCACGGAACTTTGTTTGCAGAATCAGCAGTGCAGTGGCCTCCGACAATGCTTTCTTTTTACGAACCAGATCACGCTTGAGCTGAGCAAACAGACCATGTTTGCGAAACCAAACCTTCTCTCAAACGACAACCAAGGCTATACAGGGTGAAGTAGAACTCCCAATAGCTAAAGGTGCGGGAGACACTAAAATTGGGCTTGCGTTTCTTCGACCATGACAATATCGGGCGGCCGTGAGACCTTGGGCGGTTTGATGAAGTTTGGCATGGCTTAAGGCTTGCCCAGTATATGCTGGGTGTAGAACTTGAAGCCATAAAGATCAAGTTTGACCGCACTCTAGGAATGCGAGGTGATTGAATCGCTGAAGTAGTCGGTCAGTTGTGCTGGTGACAGGTTGTTGATCTGGTGGCCAAAGTATTCGTCCATGCGCCGGATTCCACGGGAATACACACGACGTATGATTGTCCTGCGTCGGCCTTAAACACAAGCATCCAGCAACAAAAACGCGACTCTGGCCTGTGCAGACCAAGCATCGCGTAGTGCTTTAGTTTAACTTTCTTTAAGTCGCTGTCTATAGTAAGAAACTACTAAGCTTTAGCATCTTCAACTGATTCAACTACAGTTGCTAGAGTACGATCAACCAACTCAACCAAGGCCATTGGAGCATTGTCTCCAACACGAAAACCCATTTTTAAAATGCGCGTGTATCCACCTGGGCGAGCTTTAAAACGTGGTCCGAGTTCGTTGAACAGCTTGCTCACACTGTCACGATCACGTAGACGGTCAAAAGCCAACCGACGATTAGCAACGGTTGCTTCTTTGGCTAATGTGATCATAGGTTCGATGACCCGGCGCAACTCCTTGGCCTTTGGAACCGTTGTTTTGATGGCTTCGTGTGTAATTAGCGAATTCATCATATTGCGCAACATCGCCAAACGATGGGATGATGTGCGGTTAAGTTTACGTAGTCCGTGTCCGTGACGCATGATTTGCTTTCCTTAAGTTATGTACCAAGCAGCCGTATCAGGTACTGCCTGTGGCGTCGAGTCTTATTCCAAGACCCAAAAAATCATCGCTTTTCAAGAGCGGCTGGAGGCCAACTTTCAAGCTTCATGCCCAAAGTCAAACCGCGGGAAGCCAGCACTTCCTTAATTTCATTGAGTGACTTTCTTCCCAAGTTTGGAGTTTTTAATAACTCATTCTCAGTGCGTTGAATCAAATCGCCAATGTAATAAATATTTTCCGCTTTGAGGCAATTAGCAGAGCGAACAGTTAGTTCAAGCTCATCCACAGGACGCAGGAGAATGGGGTCGAATGGAGCATTGCCGCGTGATGCAGGCTCAATAATCGGGTTAATCTCATCGGGTTTCATCTGTGCGAAAACAGCCAGTTGTTCAACAAGAATTCGTGCCGACAAACTTACCGCATCTCCAGCAGAAATTGCACCATTGGTTTCAATATCCACCACCAGCTTGTCCAAGTCTGTACGTTGCTCAACGCGTGCACTTTCAACCGTGTAGCTGACGCGCTTGACGGGAGAAAAGGAGGCGTCTAACACAATACGACCGATGCTCTTTGTTGGCTCATCACCATGCCGACGCATCGTGCCTGGAACATAGCCGCGACCTTTTTCAACTTTGATTTGCATGTCCAGTTTGCCACCGTGCGACAAATGTGCAATGACATGCTCTGGATTGATGATTTCAACATCGTGGGGTGTTTGAATATCACTTGCAGTCACGATTCCTGCACCCTCTTTACGCAAGCTTAGGGTGACTTCGTCGCGGTTGTGAAGTTTAAACACAACACCTTTAAGGTTCAACAAAATGTTGACTACGTCTTCCTGAACACCGTCAATCGACGAATACTCGTGCAGCACGCCAGCAATGGTGACCTCAGTAGCGGCGTAGCCAGACATCGAAGACAACAAGACCCGACGAAGTGCGTTTCCGAGCGTATGACCATAGCCACGTTCAAATGGCTCAAGAGCGACTTTGGCACGATTAGGCCCGAGTTGCTCAACGTTAATGGCTTTTGGCTTCAGTAAACTATTTTGCATTTAGACTTCCTCTCAATACCCCCGGTTCGTTACACCGGTAAGGCTGACGAAGCGTCTGAGCCGTGGTGCCCCACGCCCCAGAACGATTTCAAATATTAAACGGCTAAAACGCAGCTAAATTAATTAGCGCGAGTACAACTCAACGATCAATGATTCATTGATGTCTGCAGCAAATTGATCACGGTCTGGTACTGATTTGAAAGTGCCTTCGGCTTTATCCAAACTAACCTCAACCCAAGCTGGCATACCAACCTGCTGAGCCAATTGCAAAGCTTCGGCAATACGTGTTTGCTTTTTGGACTTGTCGCGGACTGCAATAACATCGCCTGTCTTAACCATATAGGAAGGAATGTTGACACTCTTTCCATTGACAGTCATTGCTTTGTGGGAAACCAATTGCCTTGCTTCTGCGCGAGTAGAACCGAATCCCATGCGGTAAACCACATTATCAAGTCGCGATTCCAACAGTGACAATAGATTAGCTCCGGTATTTCCCTTGCGACGATCTGCTTCTTCAAAGTAGCGACGGAATTGCTTTTCCAGAACGCCATACATGCGCTTGACTTTTTGCTTTTCACGCAGTTGCAGACCGTAGTCGGAGGTGCGAGCACCCGAAGTACGACCGTGTTGGCCAGGCTTTGAGTCGAATTTAGCCTTGTCTCCAATTGCACGGCGTGCGCTCTTGAGAAACAAGTCAGTACCTTCACGGCGGGATAATTTGGCTTTGGGGCCGAGATAGCGTGCCACTTGATCGTCCTTTATGTCATCTGCCGCATTAAAAATGCAGGAGCCACCGACAAAATGTCAGTGGCGGTGGGCTTTGTTAAAAAAATTAAATACGACGGCGCTTTTGTGGGCGGCATCCGTTGTGCGGAACCGGTGTCACATCAGCAATCATATTGATGCGTATACCAAGGGCCGCGAGCGCTCTTACCGAAGATTCGCGACCTGGGCCTGGGCCTTTGATTTCGACATCAAGGTTTTTGATACCTTGTTCAATGGCAGCGCGACCAGCCACTTCAGAAGCAACTTGGGCTGCAAAAGGTGTTGACTTGCGTGAACCTTTAAAACCTTGACCACCAGACGAAGCCCAAGATAAGGCATTACCTTGCCGGTCAGTTATCGTGATGATGGTGTTGTTGAATGATGCGTGCACATGTGCCACGCCGTCTGCAACATTTTTACGTACTTTTTTACGGACACGTTGGGCCGCATTATTGGCTGGAGCTTTTGCCATAGTGGTCTTTCAGTGCCTTTTATTTCTTCAATGAAGCTGCGGCCTTGCGGGGGCCTTTACGAGTGCGGGCATTCGTGCGCGTACGCTGACCACGCATGGGCAGACCTCGACGATGACGAAAGCCACGGTAACAACCAATGTCCATCAAACGCTTGATGTTCATGGTTGTTTCACGACGCAGATCACCTTCAATGGTGAATTGTGCGATTTGGTCGCGAATTTTTTCCAAGTCCGAGTCAGTCAGATCTTTAACCTTCTTGGAATATGCAATGCCACAAGCCTCGCAGATTTTGCGTGCGCGGGTGCGACCAATCCCAAAGATGGCGGTTAAGCCGATTTCGGAATGCTGTTGCGGCGGAATATTGATGCCAGCGATACGTGCCATTTTCGTCCTCTAAAACTCTTGCAATTAACCCTGGCGCTGCTTGTGTCGTGGATCTGTACAGATCACACGTACAACGCCCTTGCGCCGAATTACCTTGCAGTTACGGCAAATTTTCTTGACCGAAGCCGAAACCTTCATTTCATTCTCCTAAAACTGTTTGCGATGCTCATGCTTGTGTTGCACGGAACAAATACCATTACTATTACTTAGCCCTAAATACAATTCGCGCCCGACTTAAATCGTAAGGTGTCAATTCAACTGTAACCTTATCACCGGGAAGTATACGAATGTAGTGCATGCGCATTTTTCCGGAAATATGCCCCAGTACGACATGACCGTTTTCCAACTTCACGCGAAACGTCGCGTTTGGAAGGTTTTCGACCACCTCTCCTTGCATCTGAATAACATCGTCTTTGGCCATATATTATTCACCTGCCTAAGAAGACTTAAAGTTGGCCTTCTTCAACAGTGATTCATACTGTTGGGACATCATGTAATTTTGCACCTGAGCCATGAAATCCATGGTTACGACAACAATAATCAAAAGCGATGTACCACCAAAATAAAACGGTACGTTGTACTTCAAGATCAAAAACTCAGGCAATAAGCATACGAGTGTGATGTAGATTGCACCAGCAAACGTTAAGCGCAACAAAATTTTGTCGATATACCGGGCTGTCTGATCCCCAGGGCGAATACCCGGTATAAATGCGCCGCTTTTTTTCAAATTATCTGCAGTTTCACGACTGTTAAACACCAAGGCCGTATAGAAAAAGCAGAAGAATACTATTGCAGCTGCATAAAACAAAACGTAAATAGGTTGACCAGGAGACAATGAATTGGCAATGTCTTTCAACCAACGCATCGACTCACCGGTACTGAACCAGCCTACTACTGTTGCTGGTAACAAAATAATCGATGAAGCAAAAATCGGGGGTATTACTCCAGCCATATTGAGCTTCAATGGCAAATGCGACGACTGACCACCATAGACTTTATTTCCAACTTGTCGTCTTGCATAATTAACCAGTATCTTTCGCTGCCCACGTTCAACAAAAACGACTATATAAGTGACCAGTGCAACTACAACCACAATAAACAAGGAAACAATGATGCTCATTGAACCGTTGCGCACCAATTCAAGCAAACCGCCAATTGCACTTGGCAGGCCGGCTGCGATACCACCAAAAATCAAAATTGAGATACCGTTTCCTAAACCGCGCTCGGTAATTTGCTCACCCAGCCACATCAAAAACATTGTTCCAGAGGTGAGAGTAACTATCGCCGTCATACGGAAACCAAAACCAGGCGCAATAACCAAACCAGCAGAACTCTCCAAAGCCAAGGCGATACCCATCGACTGAAACACCGCCAAACCTAGTGTGCCGTAGCGGGTGTATTGGGTAATCTTTCGACGCCCCCCTTCACCTTCCTTTTTCAATTGCTCAAACGCAGGCAACACATAGGTCATCAATTGCATGATGATCGATGCCGAGATGTACGGCATGATCCCCAATGCAAAAATTGTGAACCTTGACAACGCACCACCCGAGAACATGTTAAACATGCCCAATATTCCACCCTGCTGCCCTTTGAAAAACTGCTGCAATTGCGCAGGGTCAATGCCGGGGACTGGAATGTGTGCACCAACACGGTACACGACCAGCGCCAGCAGCAAAAAGACAAGTCGGCGACGCAAATCACCGAATTTGCCTGTTTTTGCCAATTGAGCCGCGTTAGTTGCCACTTTTCAGTCTCTCAGATGCGGTTTCAGGCAAAGCTTCCGCCAGCCGCTTCAATCGCTGCTTTGGCACCAGCCGTTGCACCAATCCCCGTGAACTTGATCGCCTTGGTGACTTCACCAGTTTTGATGACCTTGACAACTTTTGCCAATTCACCAACGAGACCTGCCTGTTTCAGCATTACGAGATCAACTTCAGCTGCTCCCAATTGCTCTAATGCACTCAAAGTGACTTCAGCGTTGAATTTCAGCTGATGAGACTTGAATCCTCGCTTTGGCAAGCGACGTTGCATAGGCATTTGACCGCCTTCAAATCCCACTTTATGATAGCCACCAGCACGTGATTTTTGACCTTTGTGGCCGCGTCCTGCAGTTTTTCCAATGCCCGAGCCGATACCACGACCGACACGGCGCTTGTAGTGCTTTGCACCATCAGCGGGCTTGATGCCATTGAGTTCCATCATCAACCTCTTAGAGCACTTTGACCAGATAACTGATCTTGTTAATCATTCCGCGGACCTCAGGTGTGTCCACCAATTCGCTTGTGCTGTGCATTTTGCGAAGACCAAGGCCACGAACGGTGGCACGGTGCGATTCTTGACAGCCAATAGGACTGCGAACCAATTGCACTGTGATTTTTTGCTGTGTTGTCATTTTTCAAACTCCCACTTAAACAAAGAGTTCTTCTACGGTTTTGCCACGCTTGGCCGCCACATGCGACGGCGTTGTTGCATGTGAAAGCGCATCAAGTGTTGCACGAACCATGTTGTAAGGATTGGTTGAACCATGGCTTTTTGCTACGATGTCCGTAATGCCAACAACTTCAAATACAGCACGCATCGGTCCACCAGCAATAATGCCGGTACCCTTTGGAGCAGGTGCCATCATGACAGCAGCCGCACCGTGCTGACCCATCACCTTGTGATGGATCGAACCATTTTTGAGTGATACTTTGGTGAGGTTGCGACGGGCTTCCTCCATCGCTTTTTGCACGGCTGCAGGCACTTCCTTTGATTTGCCTTTACCCATACCAACACGACCTTCGCCATCACCAACCACGGTCAACGCTGCGAATCCAAGAATACGGCCACCCTTGACCACCTTGGTAACGCGATTGATCGCGATCATTTTTTCGCGCAGACCGTCTTCAGGCCCTTCAGCCTTGCCCTGCATTTTCGCTTGTACTTTAGCCATCTTAATTTCCGATCTGCTTAGAACTGCAAGCCTGCTTCACGTGCCGCATCAGCCAACGCTTTAACGCGGCCATGGTACGCAAAACCTGCACGATCAAAGGCGACTTTCTCGACACCAACCGCTTTGGCTTTTTCAGCCAGACGCTTGCCAATTGCTTGGGCTGCAGCTACGTTACCGCCCTTGCCCGAACCACCTAATGCGTTTCTCACCTCAGCTTCAACTGTGGACGCAGTTGCCAACACCTTGCCACCGTCGCCAGAAATGACGCTGGCATAAATGTGCAAGTTGGTACGATTTACCGTTAAACGGGCAACACCTTGATTGGCGATCCGAATACGTGTCTGACGTGCCCTGCGCAGACGCTGCTCTTTTTTGGTCAACATGTTGCAGCTCCTTATTTCTTCTTGGTTTCTTTGATCGTGATTTTTTCGTCCGCATAACGAATTCCCTTGCCTTTATAAGGCTCGGGAGGGCGAACCGCACGAATTTCAGCAGCTACTTGACCTACGCGCTGACGATCCGCACCTTTGATCACGATTTCTGTGGGTGTTGGTGTCGCCACAGTGATGCCAGTAGGCATATCTTTATTGACCGGATGAGAGTAACCAACCGTCAGATTCAGTGTTGCACCTTGTGCTTGAGCCTTATAACCCACACCGACAAGACTCAGTTTTTTCTCAAACCCCTTGGTCACACCAATCACCATGTTGTTCACCAGCTGACGCATGGTTCCACTCATGGCATTGGCTTCACGTGAGTCATTAGCAGGCTGAAAACTTAACTTCCCAGCATCACTGGTAACTTTAACCAATGCATTTTGTGTTAACGACAATAGCCCACCAGTGCCTTTGACACTGATTTGATCATTCTTGATCGATACATCCACTCCAGCAGGGACGGCAACCGGCATTTTTCCAATTCGTGACATTTTCAGTTTCTCCTCAATGTCACGCTTTAGGCGACGTAGCAGAGCACTTCACCACCGACACCGGTAGCACGCGCTTTGCGATCAGTCATCACGCCCTTGGGGGTTGTGACAATTGCCACACCTAGGCCGTTTTGGACTTGGGGGATGGCATCACTGCCACGGTATACGCGCAAGCCGGGACGACTCACACGCTCGATACGCTCAATCACAGGTCGACCAGCGTAGTATTTCAAGGCAATTTCAAGCTCTGGCTTACCGTCTTCGGTGCTGACTTTGAAACCGTCAATGTAGCCTTCTTCTTTTAACACTTGGACAATCGCGACCTTCACTTTAGAGGAAGGAACGCTGACGGTGCTTTTGGCTACCATCTGAGCGTTGCGTATGCGTGTCAACAAATCGGCGATGGGATCACTCATGCTCATTTCTATGTCTCCTATCGCTTACCAGCTGGCTTTGACAATGCCCGGGATTTCCCCTGCAAAAGCCATTTCACGAATTTTTGCGCGCGCCAAGCCAAAATGCTGGAACGTGCCACGGGGGCGACCGGTTATGGAACAACGATTACGCTGACGTGTTGGGTTCGCATTGCGCGGGAGCTTTTGCAGCCCCAAACGGGCAGCCGCACGCTCTTCGTCAGTGCGTTTTGCATCACCCGCAATGCCTTTGAGTTCCGCGTATTTTTTCGCGTACTTGGCAACCAATTTGTCGCGCTTATTCTCGCGCTCGATTAAAGCCATTTTAGCCACGGGTCACCTCAGTTCTTGAACGGAAAACGGAAACCAGCAAGAAGCGCTTTGCATTCTTCATCGGTTTTTGCCGTTGTAGTGATACTGATATTGAGACCACGCAAGGCAAGATCGGAAGAGCACACGTCTGAACTC
>OBLX010000071.1_pt1 | contig 18692 bp, 17 predicted proteins | sample 1519811 | NCBI WGS metagenome assembly OBLX01 (sample SAMEA3991476, study PRJEB22521) | metagenome | biome: anthropogenic terrestrial biome; feature: sewage plant; material: surface water | place: Sweden | collected 2012-09-26
GGGCGCGACGCCGCCAGGACGGGCGGCGCGCCCCGGCTCGGCGGCGGGTGACGCCCCGGCCGGGGCCAGGCCCCGGGCCTTGGCGTCCGCTTTGGACTGCTTGGCGGCGGCCTTGGCCTGGCGGTCGGCCGCTTTGCGCTCCTTGCGACTCGAGGCCGCTGCGGCCGTCACCGCCACCTCCCCCGGATCCGGATCCGGCGCCATCTTCGCCGCCCGCTTCTCGGCCTTGTCGACCTCTCTTGCCGTCTTGCGCTCCGCGGCCTGTACGGCGCGATGCGTACGCCGGGCGCGACGGCGCTCCTTGCGCGAGAGGCCGGACTCGCGGTTCTCCTCCGCCCCGTCGCCTCGGGCCCGCCACAACTGGATCCCGCTGACGAGGGCCACCGCGAAGAGGACCAGGGCGATGCCCACGAGTGCGACCAGCACGGGATCGAGGTCGCGACCGTCGATCGAGGAGGCCGCCGGGGCGGCGCTGTCGTTCGAGCCCGTGGCCTCCTCCGGCGCCGCGTCGGCGCCGCCACCGTCCCACGCGACGGAACGCCGAACTCCGCCCGCGTCGGCCAGGCTCTCCGGGGCCTCCTGGCCGGCCGCCACGACGAAGCCGGGTGCGAGGCCGACGCGAGGAGCCGCCGAGACCGACGCCTGCATCCCCAGGGCGGCGAGGAACCCGGCGGCCACGCTGAGCAGCGCGAATCCCACCGAACGCGTCGAGAATGCGGCCCGCATGCCCCGCAGGCTACTCGACCCCGATTTCGGGGCTGTGACACCTGTCGCTCTGGGCGTTCGATGTCACACCCCTTCGGCACACTTGGATCATGAAACGCCAACTGGCACTCCTCGAGGACACGTCGACGGTCTGGCGACTCGACGAGCACACCCGCGAGGTCGGGCGCGTCGGCATCGCCAAGGCCCGTGAAGCGCTCCGTCAGGCGGAGCAGGCCCGACGTGAGGCTTCCGCCCCCGCCGAGCGCACCGCTGCCTGACGGCCCCTCACCCGCTCCGCCACGCCGTGGCCCCTCGCGGGCGCGCGGCCCTAAGCTCGCACCATGACCGGTGCACCGAACGAAGTCGTGATCGTCGAAGCCGTCCGCTCGCCCATCGGGCGCCGCGGCGGCGGCCTGTCCACCATGCACTCCGCCGACCTCCTGGCCGCGGTGCAGCGTGAGCTCATCGACCGTTCCGGCATCGACCCCACCGAGGTCGGCCAGGTCATCGGTGGTTGCGTGAGCCAGGTCGGCCAGCAGGCCTTCAACGTGGCCCGCACGGCATGGCTCACCGCCGGCCTGCCCGTCTCGGTGGCCGCCACCACCGTCGACAGCCAGTGCGGTTCCTCGCAGCAGGCCACCAACCTCGCCACCAGCCTGGTGGGCTCGGGCGTGGTGGATGTGGCGGTCGCCTGCGGGGTCGAGGTGATGAGCCGGGTGCCCATGGGCTCGTCCATGGGCACCGGCGTCGGCAAGGCCATCCCGAAGTCGTACTTCCGGCAGTACGAGTTCACGACCCAGTTCGAGGCCGCCGAGCGCATCGCCGACAAGTGGGGCATCACCCGTGAGGAGACCGACGGCCTCGGTGTCTCGTCGCAGGCCCGGGCCGCCCAGGCCTGGGCGGAGGACCGCTACGGCACCCAGATCGTCCCCATCGACGCCCCCGACCTCGGCGAGGATGGCAAGCCCACCGGCACCACCCACCGCGTCGAGCGCGACGAGGGCCTCCGCGAGACCTCCCTCGAGAGCCTCGCCAACCTGAAGCCCGTCGCCCGTGAGGACGGGGTGCACACCGCGGGCAGCGCCTCGCAGATCTCCGACGGCGCCGGCGCGGTCCTGCTCATGACACGGGCCAAGGCCGAGGCCCTCGGCCTCACCCCGCGGGCCCGGGTGGTCGACACCTGCCTCGTGGGCACCGATCCCGTCCTCATGCTGACCGGCCCCATCGACGCCACCCACCACCTGCTCGAGCGCAACGGCATGACCATCGGCGACATCGACGTCACCGAGATCAACGAGGCCTTCGCCTCGGTCGTGCTGTCGTGGGAGCGCGAGCTCCAGCCCGACGACGCCACCGTCAACCCGAACGGTGGGGCCATCGCCCTGGGCCACCCTCTCGGGGCCAGCGGGGCCATCCTGGTCACCAAGGCCCTGCACGAGCTCGAGCGCACCGACAAGTCGACCGCCCTGGTCACGATGTGCTGTGGCGGCGGGCTGGGCACCGGCACCATCATCGAGCGCATCTGAGGCCGGCGCCGCCGCGGCGCCCTCCGCTCGACGGCTCGTAACCCGGAGGTCACCCGTCGTCCATACTGGCGTCCGTGCGCCAGCGCATCCCCGGCCTCCAGCTGATCTCGTCCTACGAGCGCGCCTGGCTGCCCAAGGACGTCGTCGCCGGCCTGGTGCTGACCGCCCTGCTCGTCCCCCAGGGGATGGCCTACGCCGAGCTCGCCGGCCTGCCCGCCATCACGGGCCTGTACACGACCATCCTGTGTCTGATCGGCTACGCCGCCTTGGGGCCCTCGCGCATCCTGGTGTTGGGCCCGGACTCCTCCCTCGGCCCCATGATCGCGGCCACGATCCTGCCCCTGGTGGGCGCCGACGGTGACCCCGCGAAGGCCATCGCGCTCGCCTCGATGCTGGCGCTGCTGGTGGGCGCCTTCGCCATCGTCCTCGGCCTGGCCAAGCTCGGCTTCATCGCCGACCTGCTCTCGAAGCCAACCCAGATCGGCTACATGAACGGCCTCGCCCTGACCATCCTGGTGGGCCAGCTGCCGAAGCTCTTCGGCTTCAGCGTCGACAGTGACGACTTCATCGGCGACGTCACCGGCTTCGTCAAGGGGGTGGTGAACGGCGAGACGGTGACCGCCGCCCTGGCCATCGGGTTGTTCTCGCTGGCGCTGATCTTCCTCTGCACCCGCTTCCTCCCCAAGGTCCCTGGCGTGCTGTTGGCGGTGGTGGCCTCCATCGTCGTGGCCACGGCCATCGACGCCGCCGCCCGTGGCGTGTCGCTCGTCGGCGTGCTGCCCGAGGGGTTCCCTCCACTGACCTGGCCTGGCGTGGCGTTCTCCGACCTGGGCCTGCTGGTGGCCGGCGCCCTCGGCATCACCCTGGTCTCGCTGACCGACACCATCTCGACGGCGTCCGCCTTCGCCGCCCGTAGCGGCGACACCATCGACGCCAACCAGGAGATGGTCGGCATCGGGGCGGCCAACGTCGCCGCCGGGTTCTTCCAGGGGTTCCCGGTGAGCACGAGCGGCTCGCGGACCGCGGTGGCCGAGCAGACCGGCTCCAAGAGCCAGGTCACGGGATTGGTGGGCGCCGGCGCCATCACCTTGTTGCTCGTCTTCGCGCCGGGTCTGCTGCAGAACCTGCCGAACCCCACCCTCGCCGCCGTGGTCATCGCGGCGTCGCTGTCGTTGGCCGACATCCCCGCCACGAAGCGCCTCTACGAGCAACGCCACACCGAGTTCTACCTCTCGATGGCTGCGTTCCTGGGCGTTGCCCTCCTCGGCGTGCTGCCCGGCATCGGCATCGCCGTGATCCTGTCGATCCTCAACGTGTTCCGGCGGGCCTGGTGGCCAGACGACACCGAGCTCGGCCGCATCGATGGCCTGCACGGCTACTACGACAAGCGCTCGCACCCCGAGGCCGACACGCCCGCCGGCCTGGTGGTGTACCGCTTCTCGGGGCCGCTGTTCTTCGCCAACGCGCGGGTCTTCCGCGACCAGGTGCTGAAGCTCGCCCGCTCGGATCCCGCGCCCCGTTGGATCGTGATCGCGGCCGAGCCGATCTCCGATGTGGACACGACGGCCGCCGACATGCTGGAGGTCCTCGACGAGGCCCTCAACGCCCGAGGCATCTCACTGGCCTTCGCCGAGATGTCCGAGATCGTGCAGGAGAAGATCAAGCGTTACGAGCTCACCCGCACCATCGATCCCGAGCACTTCTACCCGACCATCAACGCCGCCCTGCGGGCCTTCGCGGCCGCGGTCGACGAGCCCGACGTGGCGCCACCTCCCGACGACGCCGACGAGGCCGCCACCCACCACCGACACCGAACCGATCGGTAGGACGCAGGCAGGTCTCCCGCCGGCCGACGGCGCCCGGCCCCGGCCCCCGGCCGATCAGGGGACGGCGTCGTACGCCCCGTACAGGGCCGTCACCGCCACCAGCCCCACCCCCGACGCCAGGACGAGCACCTGCCAGGCCCGGCGGGCCAGCGGTCGCCCCGACCAGGGCCACCACGCGGCAAGGGCGATGATCAACGGGAAGGCGGTGTAGAGAAACCGGGGGCGGGCCGTGACGGTGCTCGTGAGCACCATGAGGACCAGGACGGTCGCGACGTAGGCGGCAGCCGGACGCGGCACGCGCACCTTCCTGGCCACCGCCACGAGCGCGATGGCGGCCAGCACGGTGACCGTGGTGAGGAACTGGTCGACGGTCCGCCCAGGATCGGTCAAGAAGTGGCGCATCTCCCAGGCGGTCGACCCGCCGAAGGTCAGGTGCTCCTCCCACACGAGGCGCTGCACCCGGAACCACACGCCGCTCTCCCCCGTCTGCAGGCGGAGGTAGAGGTGGAAGGCGACGAAGCCGAGGGGAGCGAGCGCCGGCGCCACCAGCGAACGCCACTCGCGCCGCTCCTGGACGGCGACGATCGCAGCGACACCACAGGCGGCCACGACCGCGAGGCCGTTGGGACGGGTGGCGGTGGCGAGCGCCGCGGTCATCCCCGCGAGGATCCACTGCCGACGGTGCAGCGCCAGCAGGGACGCGGCGGCAAGCACCAGCAGCAGCGCCTCGCTGTAGGCGAAGCTGAGCACGAAGCTGCCAGGGAGGAACGCGGTGAGGACCATGGCCCGTCGAGCGGCGCCGACGCCGAACCACGCCTTCGCGAGCAGGCCCACAAGGGCCACGAAAGCGGCCCCCAGCACGAGGTTCACCATGAGGGCGGCGACCACTTCGTGGCCGGGAAGGCAGCGGTCCGCGACGTCGACGAGCAGGGGGTACAGAGGGAAGAACCCGACGCGGGCCTCGTCCCAACGACCCACGGAATCGATGCCGGCGGGGACGCGCGACGGATACCCGTCGCGTACGACCTGCAGGTACCACTGGCCGTCCCACGCCGTGAGGACATCGGTGAGGCCACCGGTCGCCGAGCGAGCCGATGCGAGGCCCGCGCCGGCGAGCACCAGCACCCGCGAGACGACGTAGGCCGTGGCGCCGAGGACGAGGGCTCGGTGCCAACCGTCCCGCGGCGTGCCCGACCCACCCGCAGGCGGGCCCACGGTGCTGAACGCCCCTTCGTCGGGAGCCACGTCGACGGCGGTCATGGGTGGTGCGCCTCCTGCGCCCGCGCCCGACGGCGTCGGCCCGTCACCTGTCGGCACGCCTGCCGCGCCGCTGAGGGACAGGGTGCTCAGTCCATGACGAGCGGGAGCCACACGTCGCCCGGCGGCGGTTGCGGTGGTGGTGGCGGCGGCGCGGCCTGCGACTGAGCCTCCCGCCACGCGACTCGGGCCACGAGCCACCCGACCCAGATCATGGCCATGACCAAGAGCACACCGGTCACATCGGCGAACGAATCCATGACATCACCCCCAGGAGTTGCTCACGTCCCATCGGCCGACCGGCGACGTGAGTACAGGACTCGCCGCGAAGATCGGTCGAATGCCGACGGTCGCTGTCAGCGCGTGACGCCAGACTGTCCAGACGCGGCACGACGCGCGGTGGGCGCACCGCCTCCAACCGCCCCACATCGGAGGCCGCTGTGCGCCGCTTCGTCCTCACCGCCCTGCTCCTCGCCCTCACCACTGCCTGCTCCCCCACCCGGGCGGCGCCAACCGATGGCACCGCCACCGTCGTCACGGTCACCGACGGCGACACCGTCGACGTCGACTTCGGCGGCGGCGTCGTGGAACCCGTCCGCCTCCTCGGCATCGACACCCCCGAGACGCACCACCCGACCAAGCCGGTCGAGTGCTATGGCGCCGAGGCGTCGGCGCGCACCGACGAGTTGCTGCCCGAGGGCACCGCGGTGCACCTCGTGCGCGACGTCGAGGCCCGCGACCGCTACGGACGCCTGCTCGCCTACGTCTACCGGGCCGACGACCAGCTCTTCGTCAACCGCTCGCTGGCCGAGGACGGCTTCGCCGACACCCTCGACATCGCTCCGAACGACGCCCACGCCGCCGAGCTCGCCCGGGTGGTCAGCGTCGCCCGGGCCGAGGGGCGCGGGTTGTGGGGCGCGTGCGGAGGCCCCGACGTCCCGGTTCGTTAGCGTTGGGGTCGTGACGACGATCGCCGCACGCTCGCTGGTCGAACGGCTGGGCCACGATGCCGACGCCCGGCTGCTCATCGTCAACTGCGACGACCTCGGCGCCAGCCACGCCGCCAACGTCGGCGTCTACGAGGCGCTGCGCGACGGCGTCGCCACCAGTGCCTCGCTGATGGTGCCCGCCCCCTGGGCCCGTGAGGCCGCCGCCCGCTACCGGGGCGAGGACATCGGCGTCCACCTCACCCTCAACGCCGAGTACGACGTCTACCGCTGGGGCCCCATCACCCAGGCCCCCTCCCTGCTCGACGGCGACGGCGGCTTCCCCCGCACCGTCACCGACACGTGGGACCACGCCGACCTCGACGAGGCCCGCCGCGAGTGCCGGGCCCAGGTCGAGCGGGCCATCCTCTGGGGCTTCGACGTCACCCACCTCGACTCCCACATGGGCACGCTGCAGCTGCGACCCGAGTTCTTCGACGTCTACCTCGAGCTGGCCGTCGACTTCGGCCTGCCGCTGCGCCTGTCCGGCGCCTCCACCGAGCGGGCCGTCGGGTTCCCCTTCCGCCGCCTCGCCGCCGAGGAGGGCGTGGTCTTCCCCGACCACTTCGTGCACGTGCAGGGCCTGGGCAGCCGCGGCGCCGTGTCCGCGGTGATGGCCGACCTGCGCCCCGGGGTGACAGAGGTCTACCTGCACCCGGCGGCCGACACGCCCGAGCTGCGGGCCATCACCCCCGACTGGGTGGCCCGGGTCGACGACCACGACTACCTCACCGACCGCAACGGACTCGCCGCCGATGCAGCCGCCGCCGGCGCCACCCTCATCGGCTACCGCGAGCTGCGCACCCTCCAGCAAGCCGCCTGAGGGCCGAGGCAGGGCTACGGGCGGAGGCCGGCGAAGAGGTCGGTCTCGGGGTGCTCGGCGTCGTAGGGCGGCAGATCGACCAGGCTCTTGGCGAGGATGTAGTCGTCGAAGGGGTGGATCTGGCGGCTCACCTCCCGAGGCAGGCCGAACCAGAACGGTGAGGCGGGGTCGACCTGGGTGGCGTGAGCCAGCAACGCCTCGAGGCGCACGTCCTGGTAGCCGTCGGTGGGCACCTTGGTGGTGATGCGGTGGTCCTGGCTGGGACGCTCGAACCACTGCTCGGTGAAGGGCGACTCGAGGCCCAGCTCGGTGAACTTGGCGTGGGTGGCCAGCATGCGGGCCCGTGACCAGACCACGTAGTACAGCTTCTGGGGCTGCCAAGGGGCGCCCAGCTCGGGGAAGGCGTCGGGGTCGCCGGCCGCCTCGAAGGCCGGGAGGCTGATGTCGTGCACCTGCAGGTGGTCGGGGTGCGGGTAGCCCTCCTGGTCGTCGGCGTAGGTGATGATCACCTGCGGCCGCTCGGTGCGGATCACCTCGACGAGCCGGCCCACCGCCTCGTCGAAATCGGCCCTGGCAAAGCAACGAGGGTCCGCGTTGTCGGGAGTGTCGGGCATACCCGAGTCCCGGTACCCCAGCATGACCACCCGGTCGTAGCCGATGAGCTGAGCGGCCAGCGCCAGCTCGTCGCGACGCACCTCGTCGATGCGGGACCGGACCTCGGGAGTGTCCATGGCGGGGTTGAGGATGTCCCCGGCCTCGCCGCCGGTGCAGCACACGAGGGTGGTCCGCACCCCCTCTGCCTTGTACTTGGCCACCGTCGACGCGCCCTTCGAGGCCTCGTCGTCGGGGTGGGCGTGGACCGTGAGGAGCGAGAGGGGCGCCGTCATCGAGTGGGAAGCTACCCGCAGGTCCGGCGCACCGACCCTCCGGCGCCGGTAGATTCCGAATTCGTGGAGCCCGAGTCCTGGCGTTGGATCTGGTTGGCCGCGGCGGCGGTGTTCGCGATCGGCGAGCTGACCGCCCCCGGCACCTTCTTCCTCCTGCCCTTCGCCATCGGCGCGGCCGTGGCCTGCGTGCTCGCCTTCCTCGGCGTGTCGGTGGCCATCGAGCTGGTCGCTTTCATCGTGGTGTCGCTGGTGGCGCTCGTCGGCTTCCGCTCGCTGGCCCGCCACCTCGACCGGACAGAGCCGACGGAGGGCATCGGCTCGAAGCGCCTGATCGGCCAGCCCGCCAAGGTCATCGAGGCCATCGACGGCGCCCACGACCTCGGCATCGTGCGCATCGACCGGGAGGAGTGGCGGGCCGAGAGCGGCGACGGGTCGGCCCTACCCGTCGACACCCCCGTGAAGGTGGTCGAGGTCCGGGGCACCCGCGTCGTCGTCTTCCCCGTCGAGCCCCTCCCCCGTGCCGCATCCGACTGACCCGAGGAGCACACCGTGAGCGCCGCAGCGATCATCATCGTCCTGGGAGTGGTGGCCCTCGCACTGCTCATCGTGGCCGCCAGCACCATCAAGGTGGTGCGCCCCTACCAGCGGGGCATCATCGAGCAGCTCGGCAAGTACAAGCAGACCGTCGACCCGGGCCTGCACATGATCCTGCCCTTCATCCAGACGATGCGCCTCGTGGACATGCGCGAGCAGGTGGTGGACGTGCCTCCGCAGGAGGTCATCACCTCGGACAACGTGGTGGTGTCGGTGGACGCGGTCATCTACTACGAGCCCAGCGACCCGCAGCGGCTCATCTACAACGTGGCCAACTTCCTGCTCGCCATCACCAAGCTCGCCCAGACCAACCTGCGCAACCTCGTCGGCGACATGGAACTGGACTCCGCCCTCACCTCACGGGACAGCATCAACCTGGCCCTGCGCCAGATCCTCGACGACGCCACCGACAAGTGGGGCGTGCGGGTGGCCCGGGTCGAGATCCAGCGCATCGACCCGCCGCCGGACGTCATGGCCGCCATGCACGAGCAGATGAAGGCCGAGCGCACCCGCCGTGCCGTCGTCACCACCGCCGACGGCCAGCGCGAGGCGGCCATCGCCCAGGCCGAGGGCATGAAGCGAGCTCAGATCCTCGAGGCCGAGGGCCACAAGGAGAAGGCCATCCTCGACGCCCAGGGTCAGGCCGAAGCCACCCGTCAGGTGGCCGACGCCGAGAAGTACCGCCAGCTCACCGTGGCCGAAGGCCAGGCCGAAGCCGTGCGCAGCGTCTACGCCGCCATCCACGAGGGCAACCCCACACCCGACCTGCTGGCCATCAAGTACCTCGAGGCCCTCCAGGGCATCGCCAACGGCCGCGCCACCAAGATCTTCCTGCCCGCCGACATGGCCGGCTTGATGGGATCGATCGGCGGCATCGCCGAGCTGTTCAACCAGAACGGCGATCAGACCCCACCGCCCCCTGCTCCCCCGGCGGCACCCCCCGCCCGCTGAGCACACGCTGACCCGCCGCCCGGCTGCTCGGCCGTTCGACCCGCTCGGCTCCTCGACCCGCTCGGCTCCTCGACCCGCTGGGCGGTCAGACGCGCTCCGCGGGGATGAGCTCGCTCTCGCCGGTCTCGTCGTCGTGGCGGAGGCGCCAGCCGCAGCGCTCGGCCAGGTGTGAGCGGCCTTCGTCGGGGCCGGCGGCGATGAGCTGGTCGCCGGCCTGGAGGCGGACGTGGCCCCGGGGCCGGTACAGGTAGCGGTTGTCCCGCCGCACGGCGAGCAGGTGGTAGCCGGGCTCGATGTCGAGGCCCAGCTCGGACAGCGACGCCCCGTCCGCCATCGACCCCTGGGCCACGGGCACCTGCATGACCACCTCGTCCGAGTCGCCGAGGGCGATGTTCAAGATCGGGTGGACGTCCTCTTCCTGCTCGATGATCCACACCATCGACTGGGCCTGGTCGCCGATGTACTCGGCCGCTTGGGACAGGTGCAGGAGGCCGCGGAGGGGGGACGGGTCGATGTCGTCGGCGGCGGCCCGCAGCACCCAGAGCTCGAGGCGGTCCTTCATCTCATCGAGACGGTCCTCGAGGTGGCGCACCTCGGCGGCGAGGCCGGCGTCGCGCAGCACCAGGGCGGAGTAGGCCAGGCCCACGGCCACCTCGGAGATGTTCTTCATCTCCACCAGCACGTCGACGGCCCGGTCGAGGTCGTCGACGGTGCCGTCCTCGGGCGGTGCCGCCGGCTCCCACAGGGGGGCGTTGGCCAACTCGCGCAGGCGGGTGATGCCCGCCGGCGAGCCCTCGAGGAACAGCACGTCGCCGGGGATGAGGACATCGTCGCCGTCGACGTCGATGTTCCAGTCCCGGTCGCGGCGGATGGCCATGACCCGCATCCCGGTGGCCACGGGCAGCTCGAGGGCGGACAGCGGCCGGTGGGCCATGTGCGAACCGTCCCGCACCATCACGCGGTGGGACACCTCCTCCGCCACCGAGAGGTCGGCCACCAGCTCCCGGGGGATGCCGAGGTTGTGGGTGACGATGCGGGCGATGTCGACCGCTCCGTTGGCGATGCCCTCGATGGCGCCGATCACCTGGAGCACCGACGACATCGACTCGGCCTCGCGCGGGGCGCGCACCGCCATGATGCACACCGCGCGCATGTCGTGGATGAGGTCGCTCATGCGCTCCTCGAGCTCGGTGACCTCGTCGGCCATGTCCGGGTCGCCGAAGTACAGCGCCGCGTAGGCCAGGTCGACCATGAGCTCGGAGGTGTCCTTCGCATCCGAGATCATGGTGCGCAGGTTGCGGTTGCGGTCATCCATGGTGCTGAGCCCTTCCGAGCGTAGATGAGCAGGGACGTTGCGGGAACGATGGGAACGACGGTTGGCACGCCATCAGGTGATGCCTAGGGCACTGATGGCCACGACGAGGGCAAAGGCGCCGACGAGGTCGACGCACGACGAGACGATGGGGATGCCATAGGTGTCGGGATCGAGGCCCGTGCGGACTGCGGCGATGGCGGCGTAGTACGCAATCGCGACGACGAGGGCCATGGCGACGGCGCCGCCCACCATCGCCGCCGCGATCATCGAGAGCAGGCCGGGGCTGGCCTGGCCGAGCAGGTCGCCGACCACCTCGGCGCCGACGGCGTTGAAGAGGTAGACGGGCACGGCCAGCACCAGCACCAGGGTGATGTCGCGGCGCGCCTCGCGTGACGGCATCGGCGCCGGTGACACCACACCGAGCAGGAGCTTGCTGGAGAGGCGCCCGGAGAGGATGCCGCCGAGCGCGCCCGCTGAACTGAGCTGAGCGGGCACGAGGATGAGCAGGGCCGGGTACCGGGAGAACGACTCGAAGCTCTTCTCGAGCGCGACGCCGGCCATGGCACTGAGCGTCCCCGCCGCCAGCAGCACGGGCACCGACTCGCGCACGATGCGGCGGAGGTCGGGCAGCTTCACCCGCCAGCCCAGCAGCAGGACGACCGCGGCCAGGACGACGGCCAGGACCGCCAGCGTCGGCGTGAGGATGGCGTAGCCCAGGAGGCCGGTGGCCAGGAACAGCGCCGGCAAGGTGAGCACGTCGCCGAGGGTGGACACCAGCGGAGCGGTCACGTTGTCGAGGTCCCAGTCGTAGCGCACGGCCCCGGCAGCGAGGCCGACGGTCGCGGCCATGACCGGGATGGAGGCGAGCACGCCGCCGACCACCGAGACGAGGGCCAGGTCCAGGAAGGAGATCGAGTTGGCCAGCCCGAGGGCCACGGCGATCACCTTGACCACGACGGCCAGCAGCAGCGAGATGCCCAGGGTCAGCACGGCCGCGCCGAGCACGTTCTGGCCGAGGACGGTCTCCCGCCGCATCGAGAGGCGGAAGCCGCCGGCGTGGATCGAGGTGCTGATGCGGTTGCCGAAGGCCCCGAAGATGTTGCCCCGAAGGCCGATCGCCGCGGGCACCAGCACCAGCAGGCCGGGAAGGTCCTCGAAGGTGGAGGTGATCGAGCCGAGGAACGCACCCGCCACGAGGCTGGTGCTGGTGTTGAGGGCGAGCGCGACGAGGCTCTGCCGGACGTCGGCCACGTCCGGCCCGAACAGGGCGGGGAAGCCCCTGGGGAGCCGAGCGGGACGGGCCATCGCCGGCCAGTCTGGTTCACTTCGGTGCCGGGACCTGCGACACTTGCCCGCCGATGCGCGCCCCGCTCCCCCGTTCCCTCCGGTTGTGCTGCGCCGTGGCGCTGCTCGCCTTCGCCATGGGCGCGGTGTCGTGCAGCAGCCAGGACGGGCGAGAGCTGGCCGAGCCCGACCCCCAGCTCACCGCCACGACCCCACCGACGACCGCGCCGGCGCCGACGTTGGCGTCGTTCCTGACCCTCACGAGCCCTGCGTTCGACATCAGCGCCAACCTGCCGGCCCGCTTCACCTGCGACGGGGCCGACGTGTCGCCCCCGCTGACCATCAGCGACGTGCCCGCCGACGCCGACACCCTCGTCGTTTCGCTCACGGATCCCGACGCCGACGGGTTCGTGCACTGGGCCATGGCCGACATCGCCCCCACCACGACCAACCTCGGCGCCGGCGAAGTGCCGCCAGGCGCCGTGATCTACCCGAACGACTTCGGGAACCGCGCCTACGACGGCCCCTGCCCACCCGAGGGCGCAGCCCACGACTACCTGTTCACCGTCTATGTGCTGGCCCCCAGCGCGGTCGAATTCGTCGGCCCGGACGAGACCAACGGTGCCGGCCTGCTCGACACCGTGTCACGCCTCGCCACCACCAGCGCGGCAGTCACCGTCACCTACCGACGCGAAGGCTGAGCTCGGACGCGGTCGGCTGCGCCCACCACATCGCCCATGTGTCTGTCAGCCGGACAGGACGACTGCGAGTTGGCGGGACTGGGCGAGCAGCAAGCCGTCGGGGCTCCAGATCTCCCCGTCCTCCTCGAGGAAGCCCTCGGCCGCCGAGCGGGTGTGGAACCGGGTCAGGCAGAACTGGTCGGCGGGAACGACCACGCCAGGGTTGCGGAAGTGGATGGTGAGATCCACGGTGGGAACGCCGAGGCGTCCGACGACCTTGGAGAACACGGCCGGTATCCAGGCGTCGGTGAAGGCGGCGAGCACGTGCTCATCGACCACCTCGCCATCGGCCTCGCCCGGTGTCAGGCGGATCCACCCTCCGGACTCGGCCTCGCCTGCACCGGAGAAGGGCAGCGGCCCGATGGCGAAGCGGCTGTCGTAACGGGCCCGCATCGGGATGGTGATGGGCGGCTCGGGGAGGACGGCCACCTCGTCGGGGCCGGGGACGAGCGGCATCGGCGCGTCGGAGAACTCGGGCCCGGGCCGAGCGTCGGCGAAGGCGGCGAGGGCGATGGCCAAGAGGCGCCCATCCTGTTCGAGGCGGGCGGACACGTTGGTGAGGGTGCGGCCCGTGCGCTCGACGGCGACCGCCACCTCGGCGTCGCCCTCGTGCGGCGGCCGAAGGTAGTGGACGGTGAGCGACCGGGCGGGCCGAAGGGGATCGGCCACCGCGGTGCTCATCGCCCGCAGGACGAGGGCGGCGACGTAGCCGCCGTTGGGTCCCCGTTCGATCCACCACCCAGGGTCGATGCGGGCGGCGTAACGGCCGTCCCCGAGGGGCCGGACGGCGGTGTCGGTGCGGAAACGACGGCTCACGGACCCGACCGTAACGGCCGATAGGAGGCCCATGGACGGGCTGGCCGTGGTGATGCTCATCGTGTTCATGGTGATGGGCCTCGCCAGCGTGATGACCTGGAAGCGATACGCCGACCGGATGTCCGAGTTCCCCAAGGTCGCACGCCGTGCCGGGCTCTCGTACTCGGAGGGCGACGCCTTCGGGAGCGCCCGGGTCGCCTTCGCCCTGTTCCGACTCGGTGACGGCCGCGAGGTCACCAACACCATGTGGGGCACTGCGCCGGACGGCACCGCCGTGCGCGCCTTCGACTACGCCTACTACACCGAGTCCTACGACAACCGCGGGATGAACTTCGGCGCCGACGGTGTGCGCATCGGCGAGAAGCAGCGCCACTACCGCCACTTCACCTGCGCGCTGGCCGAGGTGCCCGCCGTGTGGCCCAACCTCCGCATCACCCCGCAGAAGGGCTTGACCCGGCTGATCAACGCCATCGACTGCGCCGACATCGACTTCGAGTCGGGTGAGTTCAACCGCATGTTCCGGGTGACCTGCGAGGACGAGCGCTTCGCCCACACCTTCATCGACGCCCAGATGATCCAGCTCCTCGTGAGCACCAAGGGCGAGTTCGAGGTCGAGGTGCGCGGCCGGTGGATCCTCATCGCCGGCAAGCAGCAACCGCCTCGTGGATTCCCCGGCATGATCAACCTGCACAACGCCTTGCGCTCGGTGATCCCACCGCTGGTGTGGCAGACGTACCCCCAGGGCCCGCGCGCGTCGCTCGACGGGGGGTTCGTGTGAGCCCGGTGGTGTGGGCGGCCGCCGGGGGGGTGCTGCTGCTCGTGGTGTCGGCCATCGCGTCGTACAACCGCTTCGTGCGCGACGCGCAGCTCATCGACAACTCGTGGTCCAACGTCGACACCGAGTTGCGCCGCCGCTACGACCTCATCCCCAACCTGGTCGAGACCGTCAAGGGTTACGCCGTCCACGAGCGGACGACCTTCGAGTCCGTGACCGAGGCCCGCACCCGGGCCATGCGCTCTGAAGGCAACGCCGCCGCCCAGTCCGCCGACGAGAACGTGCTGGTCGGTGCCCTGAAGAGCCTGCTGGCGGTGTCCGAGGCCTACCCGGACCTCGTGGCCAGCCAGCGCTTCGCCGAGCTCCAGGACGAGCTGGTGACCACCGAGAACCGCATCCAGGCGGCACGACGCATCTTCAACGGCAACGTGCGGGACTACAACACCCGGGTGCAGAAGGTGCCCTCGAACATCGTGGCCAAGCTCTCCGGCTTCCGCGAGCGCACCTACTTCGAGATCGACGCCGCCGTGCGCGAAGCGGGGGTGCCCACGGTCCACCTGGGCCGACCCGCCGCCCCCTGAGCGATCCGGCGATCCGCCCAGGATCGGCGGGCGATCACGAAGGGCCGCTGCGGTCCGAGGCGGCCCAGCGCAGGCGGAACGCCGCCCGCACCTTGGGCAGACCGAGGTTGACCGATCGATCGGATGACCACTTGGCGTAGGGCGCCATGGTGAGCGATGCCAGGCCGAGCAAGGCGAGGTCGTAGTTGACCCGCCACCCCTGGAAGTCCCGCCACGCCTTCTCCCGGTCGGCCCGCACGGGAACCCCGAACGAGGCGAGGTCCTCGTAGACCTCGTCGAACTCCGCGCGGTCGATCGAGATGGGGTCGTCGGGGTCGGGATCCGGGTCGAAGGGGATCTGGAAGTAGTCGGCGATGCGCCGCAGGGAGAGGAAGCCAGCCCGCAGGCACAGCGCCGCGTTCGGGTCCGGGGGCTGGTTCACCACCGACAGCATGATGGCGGCGGTGTCGAGCACGCAGCCCGATGCCGTCACCCACGAACGGCCGGCGATCGGCGAGCGGAAGAACGGCAGCGAAGGCTGGGAGGTGTGGGTCTCCTCGATGTCGGCGAACAGCACCTCCCACTGCACCCACACCTCGTGGAGGCTGTCGAGGCGGGCCAGGGTGTGGGCCCGCTTGATCATCACCGCGGCATCGGGTGGCTGTCCGGCCCTCGTCTCGAGCATCACCACCGCCTGTTCACGGCGCTGGAAGGCGGAGTAGATCGAGGGCAGGTAGCTGATGAGGAGGGCGATGAGGCCCAGCCCCAGCGTGGCCTCGATGAACGCGGCGACGGTGGTGGGCAGGTCGTCGGGCTTCACGAACCCGAGGGTGAGCAGCGAGGAACCGCTCTCGACGAAGGCCTGGCGGAAGGGGTCGACCCCGAGACCCCAGTAGACGAGGGTGAAGCCGGCGATGACGAGGACCACCCAGGAGGCGGCCAGGCAGAGCAGGCCGATGGGGGCATACATGGCCATGGCCCGGTCCCGGCTCTCGTAGGACTTCGCCGGGCGGGTGATCCGGTTGAAGACCCACCGCAGCGCGACGAACACCGCCCGGCTGAGGGCGACGATCTCGCCCCGGGGCAGGATCACGGCCCGCACGGCCGAGAGGACGGTCCAGACGACGAGGGCAGACCCGGCGGCGACCGCCACGATGCGCAGCACGAGCACCAGGCGAGCTTAAGGGCGCGTCACAGCCGCGAGACTGGGCCCATGTCGTGGGACGGGCTGGCACCGCGCTTCGAGTGGCGGCCGTCGCAGCGGCACCTCCTGGAGCTGGCCGGGCACGTCACCGACGGGCGCTGGCACCTCTGCGCGCCACCTGGCGCCGGCAAGACCCTCATCGGGCTCGAGCTGGCCCGCCAGGTCGGGCGGCCGACGCTCGCGCTGGCGCCCACGACGGCGATCCGGGACCAGTGGCGCGCCTCGGTGGCGCAGTTCGGCGCCGACCCCGCCACCTTCACCAGCGACGACCCCGCCATGGCGGTTCCCCTGCGCTGCGTCACCTACCAGCTACTGGGCAACCCCGGGGAGGCCGACGCCGAGCTGCGGGCCGCGGCCCGGCGGCTCTGGGTGGCCGAGGTCGCCGCCGAGGTGGGCCCCGAGGCCGCCGAGGCCCGCGTACGGGCCACCGAGGAGGGCGACGCGAAGCGGGCCGGGCGCGAGCTCGGCCGCCACGTGCGGGCCCTGCGCCGCAGCCTTGGGACCGGCGAGGACGTCGGCGTGCCCCGAGCCCAGCTGCTCGGGCCGCGGACCACGGGCCTGGTCGACCAGCTCGCCGCGAGCGGCCTCGGCACGCTGGTGCTCGACGAGTGCCACCACCTCCTCGATTGGTGGGCCCTCGTGGTCAGCGTGCTCGTGGAGCGGCTGGCGGGGTCGCCCGGCCGGGTGGCCGTGATCGGGCTCACCGCCACCCTGCCCGAGCCGGCGTCGAGCCGCGAGGCGGGCAACTACGAGGGCCTCCTGGGGTCGGTCGACGCCGAGCTGCACCTCGCCGCGCTCGTGGCCGAGGGGGCGGTGGCCCCGTGGCGCGACGGCGTCCGCCTCGTGCCGCCGGCGCCCGACGAGGCCGCCTTCCTCGACCGCTGGCAGGCTGAGCTGACCGCCGCCCTCGACGAGGTGCTCACCGGCGAGGCCCTCGTGACCTGGGCGGTGGCGCAGATCACCGCCCCGACCCAGGACGACGCCCACGCCGCGGCCGACCCGGGCGCGGTGGTCGACGGGTCCGCCCGGGCCGACCCGGTCGCGCCAGCCGCACCGATCGGACACGCACCGGCCGCTCCGGTCGCACCACTGCCGCCGGTCGAACCTGTCGCGCCGGTCGAACCGATCGCGCCAGCCGCTCCGATCGGACACGTCGCACCGGCTGCTCCGGTCGAACGGGCCACTCCGATCCCGGGCGAGCCATCCGCGTGGCGGACCTTCTGGGACCGCGACCCGCTCGCCGCCGCCGCGGTGGCGCACTTCTGGGCGGCCCGGGGTCTGGCCCTGCCAGCGGGCTTCGAGGCGCCGCCCGAGGCCGCAGGGCCACTGACGCTTTCAGACCGCCTCGTCCTCCTCGACGCCTGGCTGCACGACCCCGCGGGCACCGCCGGTGATGCCGACCGCGCGCAGGTCGAGGGCGTCGCCCACCGCTACGGGCTGTCTTTCACGACCACGGGCGTGCGCTGGGGCCGGTCGGTGGGCGACCTCGTCTGCGCCCGCTCGTCGACCAAGGGCGAGGCGGCGGCGGCGATCCTCGCCGGCGAGGCCGCCCGCCGCGGCCGCAACCTGCGGGCCCTCGTCGTCGTCGAGCGCGACCAGGCCACCTCCCCGCCCGCCGAGGCGCGGGCCGTGCTCGGTGAGGACGCCGGGACCGCCGCGAGAGTGCTCGCCGCCCTGTGCGCCCACCCGGAGGTCACCGACCTGGGCGTCATCGCCGTGACCGGCCGGGGCGCGTGGACCGGCGCGGCCGACGCCGATGCCGTCACCGCCGCCATCAACGTCGACCCCGAGCTCACCGTCGGCGGCCAGCGCTGGGCCCGGACCCAGGGTTGCGACATCCGGGGCGCGGTGCGCCTCGTGGGCGAGGGGCCGGGCTGGACGTCGGCCCGATGGCTGGCGGCGGCGGAGGCCGCGCTCGACGCCGGCGCCGTGCGGGTGCTCGTCGCCACCCGGGGCCTCGTCGGCGAGGGCTGGGACCACCCCGCGCTCGACGTGCTCGTGGATCTCTCCGAGGTCTCGGCCGCGGGCGCGGTGACCCAGCTGCGAGGGCGGGCCCTGCGCCTCGATCCCGCGCGACCCGACAAGCTCGCCTCGCTGTGGGACGTGGCCGTCGTGCACCCGGCGGTCAGCACCGACTGGGACCGCTTCCGCCGGCGCCACGCCCGTTGGTGGGGCCCCGACGCCGCCGGCGGGGTGGTCACGGGCGCGGCGAAGGTCCACCCGAGGGCCGGGTCACCGCTGCTCCCCTCCCCGACGGAGCTCCCGACCCTCAACGCCGAGAGCGAACGGGCGGTGGGCGACGTGGCCGCCACCAGAGCCGCCTGGGCCACGGTCGACCCCGGGGGCGTGGGCACGACGGCGGTGGCCGTGCGGGCCCGACGGCGCCGCCGGGTGCGCACCCGTCCCGCCTCGTGGCGGCGCTGGACCGCCGGCGGGGTCGCCG
>OBLX010000072.1_pt1 | contig 18559 bp, 19 predicted proteins | sample 1519811 | NCBI WGS metagenome assembly OBLX01 (sample SAMEA3991476, study PRJEB22521) | metagenome | biome: anthropogenic terrestrial biome; feature: sewage plant; material: surface water | place: Sweden | collected 2012-09-26
CTTTCGGATGAGACTTGTTTGCTATAAATAAAGGAGCTGCTTGCGCAGGTATTACGTGCGCCAGAGGCTTATTTGGCTTAAAAAATTGCACCTCATACGGATTCGGGCCTAGCAAGGCTTTGGGTCGGTTCGGTCAGTTCGGTCAGCTCACCGAGCTGCGGCACCACCACAACCGGGCAGAAACCGCCGCCCGGCGTGCGAAAGTTGGTGGTCTGGCCCTGGTAGGTGCGCGCAGCCAGCAGTTGCACCTGACCGGCATAGGTATAGGCGCGCACGTCAAACTTCAAATCGGTCTCCTGGCCATCGACGGTGACCATGCGCTGCCCCGGCGGCACCAGCGTCTGTGCAATAAAGTCGCCCGCCACAATCTCGTCCCACACCCGGCGCGTGAGCTTGTCGCCCCGGTACACCGCCTTGGCCCCGTAACCGGCCACTGGTTTGAAAAAGAGCTGCCGGCGCTGCGCCCACAGGCTGTCTGCCAGTGCAGGCGTGACCCGCCGGGTGGGCGGCACGGCAGCACCCAGCAGGGCGCGGTCGGCTGGGCTGACGCCCCATTCGGCCAGCAAGGCAGAGTCGCTCAGGGCGACCAGGTTGCGCTTGTCGGCCAGCAAGGCGTGGGCCTGCGGGTGGGGTGTGAGCACGGTGGCACCCGCCTGGTAGGCCTCGCGCAAAGCCTGGTGGGCGGGCTCGATCAGATAAAAATCGGTCAGCCGGTTGTAAACCATGTCCACCACCTTGTTGCCGTGCCACAGCTGGCCATCTCGCCATTCAAGCGCCTTGGGGTCGGCAATCGTGGCCAACACGCCGTGCTGCAAAAACAGCTGGCGGTACAGCTCGAACTCGGGGGCCAGGTACTGGGCCTGCGGCTCATCGTCCACGATCACGATGTTGCGCAATGGTGCATCACCCCGCTGGGCGCGCCACTCGGCCATGAACATGTCAAAAAAAGTTTGCGCCAGGGTGTCCAGCGGCGTGTAGCTGGCAAAGGCGCGGCTCATGGTCTCGCAGCAGGCTTTTTGCGCCCGCGCCAACGCTGTGTTGAGCAGCGCGCCCCCGGCGTTGGTGTTGATCTCGATCAGCCGCAGGCCGTCCTCGTTCACATGAAAGTCATAACCCATGTGAACCCCCAGCGGGCCAAAGGCGTGCTGGGCGATGGCGGGTGCCCGCGCCAGCGCCTGCTGGCGGTAGGCGGGCAGGGCGACGATGCGCTCAATCGCTGCCACTGTTGCCACCAGGGTGTCAAAGGTGTTTTGAGCCAGAAAAACGGCTGACGATGAAAACAGATGGGGCCGCGTTTGCACAATGTGCTGCGCCAGCCCGGCCAGCGCCGGGTCGTTTTCCAGCTGTGCCTGCAGCTGGTGTGCGTCCAGCGTGTGGCACAGGCAGCCATGGTTCAGGGCGGTGGCGAGTTGCATTCAGCAGACTCCTTGGAACCAGGTTCGCAATCGGGCTCGCAATCGAGCTCACAGGCTTCGCCCTGGCAGCAGTGCTGCGTCAGGTAGCCCAGCAAACTGTTCATGCGGGCAAAGTCAGCCCGGTAAATCAGGTTGCGCCCGCGCGGCTCGCAGCTGATCAGCCCCGCGTTGACCAGCTCCTTGAGATGAAACGACAAGGCGCTGGGCGATGAGCCCAACTGCTCGGCAATCACCCCCGGTGTCAGACCACCCGGACCCGCCACGACCAAGGCCCTGAAAGCGCGCAGCCGCTGGGCTTGGGCGATGGCGGCCAAGGCCTTGACGGCGACGGCCTCGTCTATCGGGTTTGAATGATTGTTCATGCTTCAATGATACTTGAAATGTTTAAGTATTGGGGCGGGTGGGTGCTTACCGCTCACCAACCAAGCTCATCGCACCTCTTTCGTCGTTATGCTCAGGGTGATCGTCACAACATGGATGGACGAGCACATCGCCAAAAACGTCACCGCCGAGCGCGTCAAGCGCGTGAGCCAAGGCTACACCAACGCCAAAGGGGAGGCGTGCCGGGCCTGTCGCCAGAGGGTGGCGGCTTTCAGTTCTGCACCCTGTCCGCCGAGCCCCTGTTCACCCCGCAAGGCCAAATCCGCGACGACGTGACCTTTGCCCAACTGGCCGAGTTTGTCTGGTTCGCCGAAACCGGCACCGGCTACAGCGGCAAGGCTGATTCGCCACTTTTGGGCATGCACGAAGGCCGCGCGATATACCTGCTGTACAAAGGCATTTTGAAAGACAAAGCCGTGGACGGTGGCAATGTGTTGACCGCCGCAGTTTTTGCCATTTTGCCGACCTTTGACGGCCCCAAAACCATCTACGCCGCAGCCTGTCGCCTGGGTGCGCCGCGCCTGCAGCGCGAGCAGATTGCGTTTAAGCAAACACCGTATGCGCTGGCGGTGTAAATTACGCCAACTAACTTTTGAAGGAGATCGAGATGAATACACAGGAGATCATTGCATTGACCCTCAAGCTCAAACCGCATGAGCGCTTGCAGATCGTGGACAAAATACATGAGAGTTTTGACCGACCCGACCCCGAAATTGAACGACTGTGGGGTGAGGAGGCTGTTCGGCGGCTTGCAAGTTTTGACGCTGGACGCAGCAAGACGTATTGCTCCGATGAAGTTTTCGGAAACGACTGATGCGCGTCCGCTTTGAAGAGCTTGCCAAACTCGAATTTGATGATGCACGCGCTTGGTATCGGGCTATCCATCCGGAGTTGGCGCAGTCGTTTACGCGTGAAGTCCGTGCTGCCACTCAGCGCATGTCGCATATGCCCTTGCTGTACCCACTGGAGAGAGGCGATGTTCGGCGCTGTGTGCTGACGCAGTTTAGCTACACACTGCGTTACGCCGTGCGTGGTGACCTGATACTCATTTTGTCCGTATCGCATCAACATCGTGACCCAGACTATTGGGTGGATCGAATCACCTCCGAATGACCCAGTTCACCTCCAAAAAATACCAGCAAGACCCGGCCAACCAAGGCGGTGTGCTTGACAGTGTGGAAGCTTGTTTCAAGGCTTTTCACACCTTTGGCCGCGCCTCGCTGGCGTTTACCGCCGTCACCGAAGACCTGTGGGGCCAAAGCCTGCGCTACACGCCGCTGGCAGGTTTTGCGCCAGACATGCCCTACTTTTGCCTGCGCGTGCCCACGGGCGGTGGCAAACGTGGCTGGCGGCCAAAAGCCTGCAACTGGTCAATACGCATTTGCTGCGTGTGCCGCACAGCGTGGTGCTGTGGCTGGTGCCCAGCAAACCGATTCGGGAACAAACCCTGCGCGGCCTCAAAGACCGCTACCACCCTTTGAACGCCGCACTGCGCGAGGCGGGGTCGGTCACGGTGCTGGATTTGACGGAGGCCAAAGGGTTGACCCGTGCCACGCTCGACACGTCCACCGTGGTGATCGTCGCCACCCGCCAGGCTTTTCAGGTGGAAGACTAAGAAAGCCGCAAGGTCTACGAGTCCAGCGGCGCGCTGATGCACCACTTTGAAAATTTGACCGCCACGCAGCGCCAGGGGCTGCTCCAAGATGGTGACACCGTACCCTCTTCGCTGGCCAATGTGCTGCGCCTGCGCCGCCCGTTTGTGGTGGTGGACGAAGCCCACAACAACCGCACCGAGTTGGCCTTTGACATGCTGGCCCGCTTCAACCCCAGCGGCATCATGGAGCTGACCGCCACGCCGGATATGGAGCGCACGCCCAGCAATGTGCTGCACAGCGTGAGCGCATCGCAGCTCAAAGCCGAGCAAATGATCAAGCTGCCGGTGGTGCTGGAGACCGAGCCCAACTGGCAGCAGTGCCTGAGTGATGCCATCGCAAGGCGCAATGCCTTGCAAAAACTGGCCGACGACGAGCAACGCCAGGGCGCCACTTACTTGCGGCCGATTGTGTTGATCCAGTCTGAGCCGCGCCGCGAGGGGTTGGACAAGCTGGACTTTGAGCGCGTGCGCCAGGAATTGCTGACCAACCACAGCATCCCCGCTGACGAGATCATTGTGGCCACCAGCGACGAAAAAGGCCTGGAGGCGGTGGATGCGAAGTACCCGCGCGGCATCAGCGACCCCGCCTGCCCGGTGAAGTTTGTCATTACCCAAAAGGCATTGGCGGAGGGGTGGGACTGGCGTGATCGACATTGATGAGTCCAGCGGCAGATTGGTTCAGGATTTCATGCCCAATTTGCAGCGAGACCTTGGGCTAGCCTACACGCCAGAGCACTGGGACCGCATCAAACTGGCCGCTTGGCTGTGCACCAATCTGCCCGAGCCGTCGCTAACCCATGCGAGCAAGTTGGCGTTTGTGTCGGGATGGCTGTCAAGCTTGCTGGCCCAACCTGGTTTTGATTTGGGCCGGGCCAATCTGCAGAAGTTTCAGATGCGCAACCTGCTTGAGGCTCGCATTCGGGAGTTGCGTGCGATGGCATCCTGCCAACCTTCTCGATCCTGATGTGCGCAGGCATGCGCTCTTTCTTTCTGTCTGTCATCAAAATGCCATGCACATGCCACAACCCTGTCATGTGCCTTGGTCAAGATCGGGCAGTACACAACAGGAGAAGAAGACATGAAAGAACTGCCCAACCCTACGTTTGCCCTGTCCCCGCAATCCTTGCCCAGGGGGTCACTTCACCGACCTTTTACGCGGTTCGATGGTGCATCTCAATCGTCAACACCCCGGGTTGAGCGCGGTGGTCTCACGGTTTCGTGGGCCAATCATGTTGACGAAGTCCGGCAAGCCCAGCGCCTGAGGTTCCAGGTTTTTGCGCAGGAAATGGGAGCCCGGTTGGACACCAAGTTCCCCGGACACGACGTGGATTTGTTTGACAACTTTTGCGAACACCTTTTGGTGCGCGATGAGGTGACCGGCGAAGTGGTGGGCACCTACCGGGTGCTGACCCCCGCACAAGCCAAACGCGTGGGTAGCACCTACAGTGACCTGGAGTTTGACCTGACCCGTCTGCGCGGCTTGCGTGAACGCATGGTGGAGCTGGGGCGCAGCTGCGTTCACCCGGACTACCGTACCGGGGGTGTCATCATGGCTTTGTGGGGTGCCTTGGCAGAATTCATGGTGCGCAACCAGTTGGACACCATGATCGGCTGCGCCAGCATCCCCATGCTGCACAACGGCATCGTCAGCGGCGACGTTGCGGCCAGCATCTGGCAGCAGCTCAAAACCAGTCACCTGGCACCGATTGAACATCATGTGCGCCCGCGCCTGCCGTTGCCGGTGGAGCGGCTCGACAGCAGTTTGGCGGTGGAGCCTCCGGCGTTGATCAAAGGTTATTTGCGCCTGGGTGCCAAGATTTTGGGTGCACCGGCTTGGGACCCGGACTTCAACACAGCCGATTTGCCGATGATGATGCGCATCAACGATCTGCCCCCGCGCTATCGCAAGCACTTCTTGGGGGCTTGAGGCTGGGCGTTGGTTGGCAGGTCACTGCGCTCCCTGCCATTCCCTTGATATTTTCCAGTCGGTTCCCGAGCGCTCAAAGAGCAAAGTCTTGAGCTGCGCAACTTCGCGGTACTTGCCTGAACTGTAGTCCTGCAAAAACTCGGCCTTCATTTGTTTTTCGTTCAGACTTTCAATGCGCAAGTCCACGATTTTGACGGCAATACCGTCTGGTCGGTTCAGGGCTTTGCGCCGTGCTGCTTCCCAGTCGGCCCGCGACTGGCCACGCGCAGGGATGAAACCAGGACTGTAAAACGCCAGGTAGCTGGTGGCATCGCGCGACTGCCAGGCAAGACGCCATTGCTCAATCAGCTCGCCAATCCGCGCTGACTCATCGACTGTGGGGGGCGGCGGCACTGGAACAGAAGGCGCAACCGCAGCCACCAATGGGGTTGATCCCGGGGCAGCCGGTGCAAAGATGGGTTTGGTGACATCGGTTGTGGAAATGTTGAGCGGGGTTGATTCTGTTTTCGGGGGCGACTTTCCTGCGTCAGCCATCAGCCAGATCAAGCCAAGGCCCAACAGAATTGCAAAAATCCAGCGCATGGCCTTGCCATTCAAGACACCGGAATCCGATTTGCCCGAAAAAAGAAAACGTGCCGAATCATTGCTCAGGTTACCAAGCGAGGGTGAGCCGCGAAGCGACGAAACGAAGCGCTCGGTGGCTTTACTTTGCTCTTCGGCTTGAGCTGTCTCAAGCTGTTCAATCCGAAGTCTGAGAGAGTGGCGCCAAGCAGAACGCGGGTCATCGGCGGGATTGCTCTCAGGTGACTCGTCAAGCGTTTCGTCTAGTATGGTTGGCGGATTAAAGAGGGATTCAGGTACGTTAACAGCAGGTTCAGCCTTGGTTTGTACCGTGGCATTTGAAAAAAAGTCTGTTTCGGCCCTCTTGAAAGCAGGCTCTGGCTCGGAATGGTCTTCATCATGAAAGGCGATGCCATTGGTGTCGGTGTAAAAATTGCCTGCGGACATGATCGAAACGATGTAATGGTTAGTTTATGAATTCAATGAAAATATTAGAACTTTGTCAATTGCATTTTGCTCTCAGTTGATTTAGGGATGCAGAAATCACAAATATCCCATTTCTGGCGGCACTGGCGAGTGCATTGCGTCGTTGCAATCCGCTCGTTTAGCTGGCTAAACTTCGCGTCTTGCGCCTGGCACTGCATCCCGTCAGCACTCTCCATAAAGGTAGATTTGCAATTCCTGCATCCCTTACCGCATCAGGTTGCAAATGTAGTCAGTCAGTCATAAACCGGAAAGCGAATGTCTTGAACTAACGGCTAAAGCGCTGACACAACTTTGTCATCATGTGCTGCCAATATTGAACCATACCAGACTGGAGTCACACATTCATGAAAGAACCGCTTATCCCGACCTGCACCAGGCCATTACAGTGCGGCTCGGAAGGTCAATTTCATCAATTGTTATGACTGTAAATTTTTTCTCGTCTGCAGCGACGCTTTTCTGACATAGCAGTCAAGCTCAGCCAGACTGCGTTGGAATCGGACATGCCGTCACCCGTCACCTCGTACAACCTTCATGAACTCAATGCACTGCAGCGCATCATCAAGCTCGGTGCTGGCTGGTTGCACACGCGAGTCGTGCAGGAGGTGCGCTTGCCTGATGGTGCAAGCTACCCGGTGTATGTGATTGCTCTGGGCAACCCCTCGCGGGAGGTGCCGGCGGTTGGTTTTTTTGGGGGAGTGCATGGCCTTGAGCGCATTGGTGCCGGAGTGGTGATCTCCTACTTGCTTGGTTTGGTCATGCGCTTGAAGTGGGATTCCACCCTGCATCAGCAACTCGAATCCTTGCGTCTTGTCTTTATGCCAATCGTCAACCCTGGCGGTATGGTGCTAGGAACACGCGCCAACCCTTGGGGGGTGGACCTGATGCGCAATGCGCCGGTGCAAGCGCAAGGTAAAGTGCCGTTTATGGTGGGCGGTCAGCGGCTGAGTTCAGCCTTGCCTTGGTACCAAGGGGCGCGAAATTCGGCGATGGAACTTGAAAGTCAGGCGGTATGCGAGGTCGTGCAAGAGGAGTTGCTCGCGCGCGATTTCAGCATTGCCGTGGATTGCCATTCAGGTTTTGGTGCCAAAGACCGCATCTGGTTTCCATACGCCTACAAGCGTGAGCCCATCAGCCATCTGGCCGAGATGCATGCGCTCAAAAGTATTTTCATTCAATCGCAGCGCCACCACCGCTACATCATTGAGCCCCAGAGCCGACAGTACCTGACGCATGGGGACTTGTGGGATTACCTGTATCTGCAATCGAGCACAAAACCTGATCGCATATTTTTGCCACTGACCCTGGAGATGGGGTCATGGCTGTGGGTACGGAAAAATCCACGCCAATTTTTCTCGCGCCTTGGCATTTTCAATCCCCTGATGGAGCATCGCCAGCAGCGTGTATTGCGTCAGCACCAAGGGCTGCTCGACTTTTTGTCGCGTGCGGCGAGCTCCCACGCTGTGTGGTTGCCAAACCAGGCAAACCGGGCCAGCCATTTGGCCCAAGCTTTGTACGAGTGGTACTGAAACACCTTGCTGACCAGCATAAACTGCACCATGAACTCTGAAAAAAAAACCTGGATATTTCTGCGCGGGCTGACCCGGCAAAAGGGTCACTGGGGCGACTTTTTTGACCATTTTCAGCACACTTTTCCCAGTGGCAAAGTGATTGCACTGGACATGGCGGGCAATGGCAATTTGAATCAGCAAATAAGTCCCTGGACTGTGCAAGACATGGTGGCGCACTGCCGCACACAACTTGACTTGCGAAAAATTGCGCCGCCCTACCATGTGTTGGCCATGTCGCTGGGTGCCATGGTGGCCGTACAGTGGGCGCATGCGTATCCGCAGGAGATTGCTGCCAATGTACTGATCAACACCAGCATGCGGCCTTTCAGCCCGTTTTATCAGCGGCTGCGACCTGCCAACTATGCGGCGTTGCTCAAACTGATCGTTTTGGGCGCAAAGCCTATCACTTGGGAGCGCACCATCCTGCAAATCACCAGCAATCGCGCCAGAGTGGAGGTGTTGCCTCATTGGCTTGCCTTGCGCGAAAAGAACCCGGTTTCAAGCGCCAATGCGCTGCGGCAATTGGTTGCGGCTGCACGTTTTCATGCACTCACAACGCCACCCCTTAACCCCACTTTGTTACTGGCCAGCAAAAGAGACCGTCTGGTCTCGGTGGAGTGCTCCAAAGCACTGGCCAGCCAGTGGCAGTGCCCCTTGCGCCTGCACCCCGGTGCCGGCCATGATCTGCCGCTGGACGACGGTCCGTGGGTGGCCACCCAGGTGCGTGACTGGATGCGCGCCAGCAATGATTTGAACAAGATAAATTAAATCCTATGAAGTCTGACCATCGCGCGCCCCCTTTCAAGGAAATTGAGCTCAAACTGGCCTTGCCCACCAACGATCCGGCGGCACTGGCTGCTCGGCTGGCACGCAGCCCGCTGCTGGCGCGCCGCAAGGCGACCCGACAGCACTTGCACAATGTTTATTACGACACGCCCGAGCAGGATTTGCGCCAGGCCTTGATGGCGCTGCGCATCCGTACGATTGGCACCGAATCGCAGCCACAATGGGTGCAAACCCTCAAAATTGGCGGCACCAGCGACTCGGCTTTGAGCCAGCGTGGTGAGTGGGAGGCCGCTGTGGCCGGGCCTGCCTTGTCTCACGAAGCCCTTGCAGCGACGCCTTGGAATGAGTTTGATCCCAGGCAGGAAATGCTGGCGGCGCTGGCTCCCTGCTTTGTCACTTGTTTTGACAGAACCAGTTGGCTGGTGCGTGGACAAGATGGCAGCACGGTTGAAGTAGCGCTCGATATAGGACAGATTGAAGCAGGCCCCTATCGCGCGCCCATTTGCGAGCTGGAGCTTGAATTGCTCAGCGGCAAGCCTTCTGCCTTGTTCAAGCTGGCGCAAAAAATTGCGCAAACCGTTGCCGTGGTGCCTTCCAACCGCAGCAAGTCGGAGCGTGGTTATGCCTTGGCGCAGAACGCCATGGACATGCCGCGTCGGGCAAAGCGCCTGAAACTCTCGCCCGATTTGACCCTGCCAGAGGTTGCGAATCGGGTGCTGCAAGAAGCGTTCGCACAGTTCACTGCCAACCTGAATGCGCTGTGCTGCTCAGAAGAAACCGAGGTGGTGCACCAGGCCCGCGTTGGCTGGCGCCGTTTTAAATGCGCGTTGCGACTTTTCAAACCAACCTTGGCCGCTGATGCAGTGCCCTCTTGGGAAGCTCTGGCACCGCTATTGACGGTACTGGGTGAGTTGCGCGATCTTGATGTTGCCCGCATCGAAACCTTGCCCCAGCTTGCCGAGGCCTACACCGCAGGCGACGCACGGCGCGCCACTGTCTGGCAGGAGATGGCATTGGCGCTGGAAGAAGGTGCTCAACTGCAGCGCAAAGTCGCTTGTTATGCGCTGCAAGAACCCAGTGTGGGGGCGGCCTTGCTCAGCATTGTGCAATGGCTGGAGACCATGCCATCAGAGACGGAGCCTGGTGATGAGGGGCAAAAAATGGATGTGTCTGTGCGCCGATGGGCCAAACGCCGCATTGTTCGCTTGCGCGACAAATTGCACCTGGCTTTGATGCAGGCCACCGACGACGATGCCAGCCAGCACCGGGTGCGCATACTGGCCAAGCGGCTGCGCTATGGCATTGAGGCGCTGTACACGCTGCTGCCCAAGCGGCACACCGAGCATTGGCACCAACAAGCAACCGACTTGCAGACCGCGATTGGGATGGCGCGCGACGTCAGGCAAGCGGCAGCGCTGATTGCCAGAATGGACGTGGACCGTGGTTTAACGGAGTTCATGCGCGGCATCTCGGTGGCAAGGCAAGCCTTGCCGCATGACTTGAAAGTCAGCTGAAGGTCAGCTCAAAGCCAGCTCATCGGCCGATGTGGTGGCCGAAGTATTGGCCGCTGATGACGGGGTGGCCGATGCCGCGCCAGCGCCACTCCAGGCACGCAGCGCCCTGAGCAAGGGCCTTTTCTTGGCCTGGTGGCCGGCCATGCGCCGCAAAATGTCGTCCAGCGCCCGTATGGCGTCGGTGATGTACGGCCCCTTGTTCAGCATGACGCATTCCGCCCGGACACCCATGCCTGCATCTGAAATTTCTGCGCGCGAGGGCACGCCTGTTTTGGCCAGCGTTTCGAGCACCTGGGTCGCCCAAATGACCGGCATGTGCGCTGCCTCGGCACACCATAGAATTTCTTCCTGTACTTCGGCCAGTCGCTCGTAACCGCACTCAACCGCCAGATCGCCACGCGCGATCATGACCCCGGCGGACTTGCCCGCCATGGCGGCCAGCATCAGCTCCGGCAGATTTTCAAAGCCTTGCAAGGTTTCTATTTTCAGCACAATGCCGATGTCATCTTTGCCATGCCGGTGCAGGTGCTCACGCAACAGCATCACGTCTTCGGGTTTTTGCACAAACGACAGTCCCACCATGTCTGCCTCGCTGGCCACCACGACCAGGTCGGCAATGTCCTTGTCGGTCAGGGCTGGCAGGTTCAAGGCGCTGTCGGGCAAGTTGATGCCCTTGTCGCCAATCAGTTTTTCGCCACCTTCGCGCGCTTGGGTGATTTCAATTTCAAGCCAGTCGGGCGTCACACGCCGGATCAGGCCGCCAATGCGGCCGTCGTCAAACCATATGCGTTCACCAGGGTTGACCTGGTCAATCACTTGGGGCAGGGTGCACGCAATGCGCGCAGGTGCCCTGACGTCGGTCTCTTCGTCCGGTTTGCCAGGGGGCAGCGGTTCCAGCTGTCCTCGGGTCAGGTACAGCGCATCTCCGCGGTGCAAATGCAAAAGTCCTGGCAGGTATTCAATGCCGTGAACCAGTGAGGAAGACGCCTCCACTTCGTGGTCAGCGTCCTCAATGGTGAGGCAGCTGTTCGGGGTCAGGTATGCTGTTTTGAGGCAATGCGCAATGGCCCCCCGCTCATCCACGGAAACAACGACGAGGCGGCGCTTGGCATGCCTGGCATCGCTGAAGGTTATGGAGGTGCCCACTTTGAGGTTGGCCAGCCACTCGTGTTCGACGCCCACGCAGCAATCTGCATCCATCAATTCATTGGACTCGTCAATCGATCGCAGGCCCAGGCTGGCTGGCTGCAAGACATGCCCGTAATCATCCCGGTGCGGCCTGAGTTTGAGGACCGCCGGGCGGGGAGGGATGTCGCCAGTACGAATTTTGGGGCCACCCAAATCCATCAGAATCCGAACCTCGCGCGAAGCGGATTTTGCAGCGCGACGAACATTGGATGCCATTGCTTTCCACTGGTCGGCACCATCATGGGCGCAGTTGATGCGGGCAATGTCCATGCCTGCTTGCACCAGCTCACGGACCACCGAAAAGTCTGTGGCGGCCTCTGAGGGCAGGGTCACCATGATGCGAACCGGCCGCTCCGGTCGTGCCGTGCCAAGCAAGTCACTGGTGTGGCGCGCCAGCAGGTGGTGGCTGCTGACCATGCCGGCAGGCTCGTCGGCGGACTTGTCCTGCCAATCCTGCCCCGTTAATCGGTGCAGGATGCCCAGCACCTTGTCCAGATTGGCCAGCACATGCGATTCTGATCGTCCCAGTGACGACAGGCCAAGCCAGGTCAGCTTTTCTTGAACTTCCCGCAAGTCGCTGCTGCGCAGCGTAAGGTAGTGAATCAGGTTGCGGGCGCTTTCGCGATTTTCTGGTGAAACAAGTGAAAGCTCTTCACGCATGGCTGCTTCACGCGCAAGCATGGCATTGCGCAGTTGCCAAAGCTGCGCAATGATGGCGTGGCAAACCTCGCTGTCCCAAGTGGATGCCTCTTCCTTCAAGTTCAGAATAGAGTGCGTTTTCGGGGATTTGCGCATAAGAATTCCTCTGATTTTGATGCGAGGGACGTCATGTTCTGGTGTTCAGATGGCGACGGGAAATGGCGCAAATTGCGTCAAAAATCTGGCGTTCACCGGGGTCACGTGTTTTTAGGCACACGCTTTTGACATGCATTCAAAGTCTAGTAGCGGGCCATGACGATTTTGTGACAAATGGCAAGAACCGCCTGAATTGATTGGAGTGCTACCTCTTCCCCCAGCGGTAGATGGGGTTTGCCGACTGGGCTATAGTGACCCGTAGCTCACTGGCTGTTACACAAGTCATCACTTGGAGAATGCTTATGTCAAGACACATCGACAACTTGAACCGGATTGTTCTTGAGCTGCAGGACCGCTATGGAGACCATGACGAGATCGTCATCCAGCTCAAGGCTGAAATTGAAATTTGCGAGGCCCGGGAGGCCAGGCGAACGGAGAAATTGACGATGCAAAGCGAGCGCCGCTTGCACAGTGTCAAGGGCCCGTGCTCGCGTGTTACATCCCGAATTGAAAAACAGTTGGAGAGTCCGTTTTCTGCGACTCATTGACCCCTTAGTACAGCCGGGTTGCCGCTCAGACGCGAAGTGCGCTGAGCGGCTTTAAGCGCCTGACCCGGATTTAAACTTCAAGTACCGATTTTTCCGCCGTCGTTCTTGGTGATCACGATGGTCGCCGAGCGTGGGCGTTTGCCGGCACCGTAACCGGCATTGCTTGGCCATTGGCTGGTGTACTTTGAGGTGTCAGCAATGTCGGCCAGCAAGGTTGTCTCGCCGGGGTGCTGGATGTTGATGAACACCGCTTTTCCGTCAGGCGTCTCGCACAGGCCGGTGATCTCGCAGGCCTTGGGGCCCACCAGAAAGCGCTTGAGGGTGGATGCCGTAGGTGCCTTGCCCACCTGGGTGTCCACTGCCAGCATGCTGCCGTCGGCCTTGGTGTAGTTCAGCGTTTTCTTGCCGCCGTCGCCCACTTGACCCGGCAGTGCAGCGAGCATCATGCAGTTGGTGACATCGGTGTAAGCGCCGTCATCGGTCTGAATCCACATAATGCCTGTGGCCGGGCTGAACACCAAGCCATCGGGGCTGGAAAAGTCTTGATCGGCGGTGAGGTTGGACAGGTTGACTTTGCTGGCGTCGGCGTCGGTTTGCGCACCCAAGGCATACAGGTCCCAAGTAAAGCTGGTAGCGGCTGCACCAGCGCTGGCTTCCTTGATGCGAATGAGGTGGCCGTTGGGGTTACCTTCTTGCTTGGTGGTGCCCTTGAGGTCGGTATAGACGCGCGGGTTGGCACTGTCGGGCACCAACTGGCTGCTGCCGGTGGGGTCCACCCGGCGGTTGCTGTTGTTGGTCAGCGAGTAGTAAATTTCGCCATTGGCCGGGTTGACCGAGCACCACTCTGGGCGGTCCATTTTGGTGGCACCTACGGCGTCGGCAGCCAAGCGGGTGTTGACACACACGTCGGCCTCATCGGCAAAAGCGTAACCGGTGTAGCCCTTCACCGTTGGGTTGCTCAAGCTCAGTTCCAGCCACTGGCCGGAGCCATCGGCGTTGAACTTGGCTACGTATATTTTTCCGTTGTCCAGGTACTTGTCACCAGTGGCTATCACGTCGGTGCTATTGGCGTCCGCCGCGTCCCAGTTGGCGGTACTGACAAATTTATAGATGTATTCGTTGCGCGCGTCGTCGCCCATGTAGACGGCCAGCGGTTTGCCGGCCACGGGCAGGCTGAATGCACCGCTTTCGTGTGCATAACGCCCCAGCGCCGTGCGCTTTTTGGCGGCGCGGGTCTTGTTGTAGGGGTCAATTTCAACAATGTAGCCTTGCGCGTTGATCTCATTGCGGTAGTCATCACTGCCGGTGCTGCTGGTGCCTGTTTTGCTGATGTTCCAGCGTGCGTATTTGTCGTCCGTGCCGCCAGTCTCCCAGCCGTGGCGCGAAGCGGCACCCTGGCTGCGACCATATCGCTTGAGTGACGTGACGCTCTTGTCAGCGCGTGCTGCATCGTCGGTGGCACTGCGGGTGAAGTAGCCCACCCAGTTTTCTTCCCCGGTCACAAAACTGCCCCAAGGCGTTTTGCCGGTGCCGCAGTTGTTGATCGTGCCGCGTGTTTTTGTGCCTGTGGGGGAATACTTGGTAACCATCAGGGCATTGCCGCGCGCTGGGCCGGCGATTTCAATGTCGGTCAAGGCAGTCAGGCGGAAATTAAACGCTGAGTTCTGCACCGTGGCCCATTTGTCGCCAGTTTTTTTGACCTCAACCACCGACACGCCATGAATCGCTGTTTCTTTGTCCACTTCAGAAGCTGGTCTTGGCAGCGTGGTGGTGCCGCCGTTGGCGTGCAGAAAATGGGAGCTGAGTTTTTCGTCGGTGGTCGCTTCGTGGTTGACGGCCAGGAGGCCACGGTCCACTGCGGTGCGCGATGGCTTGCTGCTGGCGTCCAGACCAAACCACTCCATGCCGTCATGGTGGTCACCGGCCCGGTTCTCAAAGTCAGAGTCGGTACCATCATTTTTGTAGGCAGACGTGCTGGCGGTCAATGGGTCACCCAGCGCGTAAATGATGCTGGCTGTGTAGCCAGCAGGTACCGTCACCACATCAGCCAAGTTTTTGGCCACGGCAGAAAACCCGAGCAAGGTGGCTGCAGGGGTGGTTACGGGCGCGGGCACGGTGGCAGGCACTGTGGTGTCACTCCCACCGCAGGCAGACAGACCCAGGCCGCCCAACACGGCGGTACCCACGGCACCAACGCTGCCGCGCAGCAAACTGCGCCGTGCCAGCCGGGCTTGCAGCACTGAGTCGAAACTGGCATTGTTGCTGGTGTTGGAGTTTTCGTCATTGAAGTCAACGCGGTCTGTTTTCATGGTTGTTTCCTGAATATGCTTGCTGGCAAGCGGTTGTGCAAACCCCAAACCATAAAGATGTCACATGACAATGGCGTGAAAAAAACATGATGATTTGATGACCGAACAAATGCTGTGATTTGTCATCAACTTGTCACATGGCTGGGTGATGCTGGAAGGTTGAACTGACCTTTTCACCATGACACTTTCCTCAGCCGCCAACTACGGTGCAGATTCCTCAGGCTTAATTTGCGGCTTTCAGTTTGGCTCTGATGGGCTTGGACTGCCAATAGACGCACAGCAGGCCCTTGACTGGATGGCCGCTGTTGGTGTGAGCGAAGGATTTGTCTGGCTGCATTTCAACTTGGCACGGGCCATGACCGAAAAATGGCTGCGCGAGAACGTCACCATGTCGGATGCATTTCATGATGCGCTTCGGGAGGGTTCCCGCTCCACCCGTATTGAACTCGATGGAGACATGCTGGTGGCCGTGGTGAATGACGTCAATTACGATTTTGCTTTTGAACCTTCCGATATTTCCACGCTTTGGCTGCTGGTCACCCCGCGCCTGGTGGTCAGCGTTCGGGTTCAGCCTTTGCGCTCCATCGACCGGCTTCGTGATGCTGTCAAGCGGGGTGTACCTCTGCGCTCGACAGTCGATCTGCTGGTTCATCTGATGCACGATCAGGGCGACGTTTTGGTCAATGTGGTGCGCGGCACCACCGATCGAATTGATGAGATTGAGGACAACCTTCTTTCTGGCCGCCTGGAAAAGCGCCGGGCAGATCTGGGCTCTGTTCGCCGCTTGCTGGTGCGCTTGCAGCGACTGCTTGCACCAGAACCGGCCGCGCTTTCGCGACTGTTGCAAAAACCACCGGCGTGGATTGGTGAGGAGGACTTAAACGATCTGCGTCAGTCAACCGAGGAGGTGCATGTGGTTTTGAGTGACATGGCCGTGCTGCAGGAGCGCATCAAACTGCTGCATGAAGAAATTGCGGGCCGCGTGGCCGAGGCCAACAACCACAGTCTTTTTGTGCTGACCACCGTGACTGTGCTGGCCTTGCCTATCAACATGATTGCCGGTTTGCTGGGGATGAATGTGGGTGGCGTGCCCCTGGCTCAGCACCCGAATGGTTTTTGGATTGTCGTGCTCATCATCGCCACCTTCACGGTGGTGGCTGCTTACATTGCCTTTTGGAAAAAGCAGGACTGAGCCAACCGGGCCTGTCAGCAACTGCTTCAGGTTTCCTGACCCAAGGATGAATCCTGTTAATTCTGTGGCTCTGCAACTTTGACAGGCTTGCAGTCGAAACAAAAAAACATGGGTGAATTGAGAAAACGCCTGATCGCGCCGTGGCTCCTGAGCCGGTGATTCCCGCACTTGATGCAACTCATGGTTTCGCCCGAGCCGCCTGTTCCCCGAAAGGGTGAACCATTCACCTTGGCCTTGTAGCGCAGACCGTTTTCGGCGATCAGGTTTTGTTCGCAGTCATACATTTTTTGCCAATCACATTGTGTCAATGGCCTTTATTGTGAACGGTCTTGGTTTCAAATTTGTGACTGGCCAGCATGATGAACCGGCATCCTCATCGACTGGGGTGGTCGGATGCCAGTCTATTCACCGCTGACTGTGGCGCAGCGATGCTGTCGGTGCGCTCAGTCCGACTTGGCTTTGCTTGGGCGCCCGGTTTTGATGGTTGGAACAGCCTTCACGGCAGCAAGGAAAGCGGTGTCAGACATGGCCGCGAGCGCTTTGATGCCGGCGCGAAGCAATTCACTCTTTTTAACGGGACTGCTCAGGTTGGTCGCCCGCTGTTTGAGATCGTCCAGAACCGTGTACTCAGCTTTGGGAATGGTGAAGCTGTCGCGTACCAGTTTGGGCTTTTTCAACTTGACGGGTTTTTCTGCGACTGGCTTGACTGTTGGCTTGGCAGCCGTTTTTTTGGCAGGTTTTTCGGCTGGTTTTGCCGCAACTTTGGCTAAGGCTTTGACTGCAGGCTTTGCCAGTGCTTTGGGAATCAAGGGCGATTTTCTGTCCGCAGCTTTGGTTGCTGCCTTGGGTGCTGCTGGTTTGGCTGTGTTTTCAGCGGTGGCAGGTGTTGTGGCGATGGCTTGTTCGGGGGCAGTGGTGACTGTCATGGTGGATCTTCCTAAAAAATAAAACGAGATATACAGTTTATATCGTTTATTGAATAGCTGTCAATCACGGGTCTTTCACATGGCATCGGGTTTGTCACAGGTACGTCATTCTGGGCTTTTAGACTGAAACTCTACTTTGGGGAGTTGTCATGAACGTTGTTCATCTGGTACCTAAAACCGAGGCACCGATGCCTGAGCGTCATACCACTGAATTGCGGCGGCGGTTGATGGATGTGCTCAATACGGAGCCCATTGGCTTCGGGTCAATGGCCGTGCAAATAGGGGGTGGGCCGCTGGCGGGTTTGATCCGAAGCAAAGCCTTGCACACGGTATACCAACCGATTGTTTCACTTTGTGGCGGCACAATTTACTCACACGAGGCTTTAATCAGAGGGCCGCAAGGCACATTGTTTCAAGCACCAGATGCTTTGCTGGCGGCGGCGCAAGACGAGAATCTGAACTTTGAATTCGAAATTGTCTGCATCTCATTGGCGCTGGAGCGTTGGGGTGCCCTTGGCGAATCGGGCCGCTTGTTTGTCAATATCAGCGCCGCTGTTTTGGTGCAGGTAATGGCGCACTACGGGCGCGAGGGGCTGACCAAGCTGATCAGAAGTTTTGGCGTGTTGCCCCGCATGCTGGTCATGGAAATCACCGAGTACGAGCGGGTGGCCGACATGGACCAACTGGCAACCATTGCCCACGATATTCGCAGTGCAGGTGTTTCGCTGGCGCTGGATGATTTTGGCGATGGCCGCTCCAGCCTTCGACTATGGGCGCAGCTGCGGCCTGAAATCGTCAAGATCGACAAATATTTCACCAAAAACATCAGCCAGCACGCCGATAAAGTCAAAACCATTCAGTCGCTGCAGCAAATTGCCGCCATCTTTGACACGGCGCTGGTGGCAGAAGGCATTGAAACCGAAGACGACCTGCGCGTTCTGCGTGATTTGGGCATTGCCTATGGCCAAGGGTATTTTCTGGGCCGACCAGCGCAGTTGCCACTGGCTGAAATTGGGTCGCAAGCCTTAGTGGTCATGCGTGACCCCCGGGTGGCCGTGTTCCCGGAGTTGACCCGGGCACCCTGTGCGGGTCTGCGCAACCGCATTGCCATCATTGAAGCGCCCACGGTTGGTTTGAAGACGACCAACAATGAACTGGCCGCTATTTTTTCTGAACATCTGGACCTGCATGCGCTGGCGGTGATTGACAACCTGCGGCCAGTGGGCATTATCAATCGCTCGCATTTCATGAGTGAATTCAGCAAGCTGTATTACCGGGAGGTCTGGGGCCACAAACTGTGCACCGCCCA
>OBLX010000074.1_pt1 | contig 18097 bp, 13 predicted proteins | sample 1519811 | NCBI WGS metagenome assembly OBLX01 (sample SAMEA3991476, study PRJEB22521) | metagenome | biome: anthropogenic terrestrial biome; feature: sewage plant; material: surface water | place: Sweden | collected 2012-09-26
GCGCACCAGCACCTCGGCACCGGTCACTTGACCTTGGCTCCCCACTTGGGCTTGGTAGTGCAGCAAAAACTGATTGCTCCGGATCGCTTCGTACAGGTCTTTTTCAAGGGCTACGCGTTGCAAAACCACGGTTTCCATTTCGGGGTCGAAGAAGCACAGGGCATTGCGTCCGCCTTCCTTGGTCCGGTACATGGCAAGGTCGGCCTGTTTCATCAGGTCATCCATGGTGGCGGTGCTGCCGCGAAACAAAGTAGCGCCCACACTGGCCGTGCTGCGGTAGGTCAGTTCGCCAAACTGATAGGGTTCACCCAGCGCAGCAAGAATTTTTTTGGCAATCGTTTTGGTGTGGGTGCCGACCTCGACATCGTCGGTGCCGAGGCTGGCCAAAATCACCACGAACTCGTCGCCGCCCAACCTGGCCACGGTATCGCCTTCGCGCACGCAATGTGTCAGGCGCTGAGCCACTTGCCTCAGCAATACGTCACCTGCGTCATGGCCTTGCGTGTCGTTGAGGGTTTTGAAGTTGTCCAGATCAATGATCAAAAGCGCGCCATAGCTGGCGCTGCGTTCGCTGACCGCCATGGCCTGCTTGAGCCGGTCGAGCAACAGTGTGCGGTTGGGCAGGCCTGTGAGCTGGTCAAAAAAGGCCAGCTCTTCAATTCGCTCCTGCGACTTTTTGCGTTCGGTGAGGTCGCGCAAGGCGCTCACAAACAGCGTGCCGTGTGCGGTTTCTATCCGGCTCAGGCTTATTTCGACATCACACTCGCTGCCATCTTTTCGTCGCGCTGTCACCGCCACGTGTCCGTCGCGCCGGGTTTGGGCGGAGGCGGTGAACTCGTCGCGCAGTTTGGGGTGCGTGAAGTGGGCGCTGTCCGGCACCAGAAGCTCGATGGACTGACCCAGCAGCTCCTGCACGGTGTAGCCCAGCAGTCGTTCGACCTGCAGGTTGGTCTGGACGATGGTGCCTTGGGCGTCGCTGATCAGTTGAGCATCCGGGCTGGCGTCAAAGATGGCATGCTGTCGCGCCTGGCTGGCTTGCAGGGCTTGGTGCTGCTCGGCGGCAAGCTGCGCCATGGCACGGTGGCGGCGTTGGTAGAGGTACAGTGCCAGCATGCCCCCCAGCGTCAGCACACCAAAGATCAACCCATGCATTTGCAGGTTGGAGCGCCAAGGTGCGTAGATGGCAGTCAGGTCGCGCGAAACGGCCACCACCAGCGGCTTGTCCATGCCCAAACTGGCGGGTTGTATGGAGCGAAATGCGACCCAGCGCTTCTCGTGGAGGGATTCAGCCGCGTCTGCCATCACACTCACGCTTTGCCCGCTGGCGCGATGCTGCGAGAACAAACTGCCCGGTACCGCCAAATCTTTACCCACCAAGTCCTTGCGTTCTGGCTCCATGAAAAAAAGTATTCCGTCGCCATGGACCATGGTGGCCCGTGCGTCGGGCGCGTAGAGCACGGATTCGAGCTGAACCTTGGCAAACTCGGGGTGAATTGAGGCGTATATCACGCCGGCAAACTCGCCTTGGGGGCCGGTCACAGAGCGTGCCAGTGCTGCGGTATAGCTGTTGATCAGCGACTTGATGGGGGCAATCAGGTAAAGCGTTTGCGGCGCATTGTTTTTGGCCGCCAGCTGGAACCATTGCCGATGCGACAGGTCGGCACCCACCAGTGCCGCATTGTTGGAGGCACCAATGTGGCCGTTCGCATCTACCACCAGCAGCGTGCGAACGCCGGGCAGGGTGTCGCTGAAAACCTTGAGCCGCTGGTTGATTGACTGGTTGAGCCGGGATAAATTTTGCCCGGACAGCACACCTTTTTTGGTCTGTGGCTGCTGCAAATCGTCGCGCACGCTCTCCAGCGCCTTGTTGGCCGAAGCAATCTGAGGCACCAGGTTTTTCTCAATGATCTCGGTTTGCTGGGTCAGCCGCAAGCGTTCATCAGCCTCAATCTGTCGGTATTCCTCGTACTGGGTGTAAGCGATAAAACCCCCGAACACCAGCAAAAACCCGAGCAAAAACAGCCACTCCATCAGCTGGCGGTGGCGATAAACAGGTTGGGGCGCGGTCATTGGCAGCTTTTCAGGCACAGAACAAGCGCTGCGACACGCGACGGTTGGTTCTCATGCGGTTGAACTTCAGAGGGGGCAAGTTTGTGGCCGCTCCTGCGCATGCCATAGGGCTTGTCCATGAATAAGCAGTCCATTTGGCCGCCTGATTTGGGATGCAATGCGAGGCGCAAAACGTGCTGTTCAGCTCGGCTGCATAAGTGCTTTGCAACGACACAGTGCGACTAAAGCAGGTGAGCCAAATGAGCATGTTGTTTGTGGACAAGCCCTCAGTGCTGCAAAACAAGGCGCATGGCCCCAGACCCTGCAACGCGGGTGCTGGCCAGGACGGGCTCAGCGAGCGAAGCGCCGGGCCACAGGTGTCTGGCCGGGTTTAGAGTGAGAGAGACGGGGATGAGATTGAACACGGAGCCACCACCTTTGTCCTTGGAGGACTTTTCGTTAACAGCTTCGTGGTCAGGGTGAGCCGACCACGTGCTGCGCAACGAGGCGTGTTCCGGGCCTCAAGAAAACTGGCACCGGGCGCAGGGGAGCCAGTTCTTCAAGTAGCCTTATTTATAGCAGGGTTGTTTGTTGAAAATTAATGGGGCCGATAGTGATTAGGGTTTTTGGTCTCAGTGTTTTCCCTAGCGCGCAAGGCCAGCCAATCAGCCAATCAGCCAATCAGCCAATCAGCCAATCAGCCAATTTTGCTATTTGTTTTATAGCTGTCTGCGCAGGTTTTATATGCGCTACAGGCTAAAACGGTATAAATTCCGTATAAACCAAGCGCATCTCTCGTCGCCATCGCCTGCCCAGCCAGATTCGTCAACCAGACATATCCTTGCAAATGCTCCAATAGATGGTCAATTTGCATAGATGTTTGAAAGAACTGCTTTTGATGCACCAACGTGGTGAACGCCTGATCAACGCCGCGCCCGCCTTCACGGTGCCGGGCTTTTACCGCACCTGCGGCGGGGCCGGATCGCTACCCGTTAAGCGACGCCGTGGAGGCGATTGGGGCATATGGTGTGAGGTGCAAAAAGTCCAGCCCGGCAAAGCGCTTGAAATCGCCATCGAACGACACCAAGCGGCAGTTGCTGCCCATAGCGAAAGCGGCAAGGTAAGCATCGGTCCAGAGCCGATGGGCAAAACCCGGCGCACAGGTCAAAGCGCAGTAGGTGTCATCAAGCTGCGGCGGCTCAGGTTGCCAGCGGATGATGGGCAATGCCAAAAATTGCCGATAGATGATCCAGGCTTCATGCGGGCTAAGTGGGTTTGGTAGCGCACTGGCGTTGCTGCTCAGGCGCAAAAAACCATTTGCGGTAATGCGGCAAAAGGCGCGGCTTTGCACCGTGGCATCAGACCAATAACGGGCGGCCACCGGGTGATGCACATGACGCTTGTCCACCAGGGCAAGCCAGACGTTGACATCGAGAAGATCGTTCATTGGCCACCTTGTCCCTTGAGTACCCGCTGGTATTGCGCCAAGTCTTGCTCGTTCAGAATGTCATGGAGCTGTGCATTGGTGAGGTAAGGGGTAACGGAGCCGTCGGCCTCGCGGGCAATGGGAATCGGATAAGCAGGAGCCTTGTCCGTCACTATTGAAGTGCCCGCAACGCGTTTAATCGCAATGGGCGGCGGGTCCGGTGGCTGCAGTGACTTTGGATCCGTTACGCCAGCCGCCAGGCCGCGCTGAATCAACTGGGTGACCAGTTCCTTGAGCTTCATGCCGTTGAGTGCTGCCTGCGCCTTGAGCTGGCGGAAGGTTTCGTCGGGCAGGTCTAGCGTAGTACGCATAAAAACGCCTTTACGTAAAAAAATTACATGATACGGGGTATTACCGACCACAATTCGCTGCTCGGGCACCCGGTGGCAAGGGGGAGGGCGAGTTGAGAGGGGTTTGTGATTGAAAACCTGATCAACGCCGCGCCCGCCTTCACGGTGCCGGGCTTTTACCGCACCTGCGGCGGGGCCGGATCGCGACCCGTTAAGCGACGCCGTGGAGGCGATTGGGGCACAGGCGTTGGCTGAAATGCTGTCAAAACTGGCTTGAATTACGCTTTATTTGCTACACAATTTATAGCTGCTTGCGCACATTCCACGTGCGGTAAAGCCCAATTTGCGTCTATAAAACTAAAAACTCAAAGCCTCACCCGCCGCAATGACCTGCACCGCCAGATCGGCCAGTTTGATGCGCTGGCTGCGGGCTGATTTGCGCAGCAGCTCAAAGGCGTCGCTGCGTTTGAGGTGGTGCTGCATCATGGTAATGCCCACGGCAATGCTGATGTCGCGCTCGTTGTTCAGTGCCGCCTGCAACTGCTGGCGGGTGGTGCGCAAATCCGAAAGTTCGTTGGCGCGTGCCAGGGCGGCCTCAATCACCGGAATCAGCTGGGTGACCTCTTGGGGTTTGACGATATAACCCAGTGCGCCGCAAGCGGTAGCTTGTGCCACCATGTCGGGGTCACTGTAAGCGCTGAGCATGATGAAGGGGATGTGGTCGAGTTCGCGCAGGCGCTGGGCCAGACTCAGGCCGCCCTCGCCGGGCATGCGCACATCCAAAATGGCCAGATCAGGCCGTGCACCGCTGGCCAGCCAGGCGCGCGCTTCCTCGGCGGATTCGGCGCTGGTAATGTGGTAACCAGCGTCGCGCAGGCCGCCGGACATCATGGCCAGCACCAAGCGGTCATCGTCAACCAGCAGAATTTGTTTGGTCGCTAGGGGCGCATCAGTCTTATGGTTGGTAGTCATGGTTTTTTTCTGGTTCAAGTTCGAGTGAAATGACGGGGGGTGCCAGCTCAAGCAAGGTTACGACCTCGCCGTTGTGCTGCGTGCTGGCAAGGGTAGCACCGTGGTGGGGCAGCAAGGCCCGCACCAGCTGCAATCCGTTGTGGTGGGGGCTGCCCACGGTCTGCACTGGGAGCTGGCCCGCGTTGGTGATGCTGATTTGCACCACACTGGCCGCAGTGCCTGGCTCCAGCATGACGCTGACCTTGCCCTGCGCCTTGCCGCCGTGTTTGATGGCGTTCAAAATCAGTTCGTTGAGCACCAGGGCAATAGGCACGGCCTCACTCTCGGCCACAATATATTTGCCGCACCACTGCGGGGGCAGGTTCAGGGCGACGGGGGTTTGCCACAGGGTTTGAAGCTCTCCGCCAATGGCGACGATCAGCTCACACAGCCTGACCTGCGGTGACCCGGTGCGCCCGTGCAATCCGTGGATGATGGAGATGCCTTGCACTTGCCCGATGGCCTGGTTGATGGTGTCGGCCGTTTCGGGGTGATGTTTGGCAAACTGGCGCAGCAGCCCCGTGATGCCTTGCAGATTGTTTTTGATGCGGTGGTGTACTTCGCGCACCAGCGTCTCGCGCAATATGGCCTCGTCAATCAGGCGCTGCTGTTCCTGCAGGTGGCTGTGGGTTGCATCGGTGAAGTTGCCCACAAAATGCGTGACTTGGTTGCCTTGGTCTGTGACGCTTGAAATGGTGACCTGAGCGGCATAGTTTTCGCCATTTTTGCGGCGCTGCCACAGCTCACCCTGCCAATGGCCGGTGCGCTCAATCTCGTCCCAGATGGCCTTGTAAAAGTCGGCCGGATGGCGGTCTGACTGGAGGATGCTGACGGACTTGCCTTCGGCCTCTTGGGCGCTGAACCCGGTGATTTTGGTGAAAGCATGGTTGACCCGCAAAAAATGCAGTGCGGTGTCCATCACCACAATGCCTTCCTGCGACTCGAAGGCCACGGCGGCAATGCGCAACTCCTGCTCGGTCTTTTTGCGCAGGGTGATGTCGGTGGCAATGCCGCAGACGGCGTAGATTTCGCCGCTGCTGCGGCGCAGGGGGAATTTGACCGAAAGGTAGGTGTGAAACCCGTCACCGTGCGGCACCTGCTCCTCCACTTCGAACGACTGGCCCGTTTGTGCAACGCGCTGGTCTGTTTGCACAAAGGTGCGTGCCACCTCTGGGGGGAATAGATCGAAATCTGTCTTGCCCTGTATGTCAGGAGCAGTTATCTCGGGGGCGGTGTCATGAAACAAGGCTTTGAAGGGTCGGTTGGCGTAGATGTACTGACCCGTCAGATTTTTCATGTAAATCATGGTGCCGGAGTTGTCCGTGATGGCGCGCAGGCGTTCTTCACGCTCCTGCAGGGCCGCGTCGCGTTTGGCGACGGTCTCCATCAGGTGGTTGAAGCCGGTGATCAGTTCGCCAATCTCGTCCTGCCGGGTGACGGGCAGGGGCTGCGGCGGCAGCTTTGAAACCGACATATTGGCCAGCGCACTCGCAGCCGTCAGCAGGGGGGCCAGCTGGCGTTTGAGCATCCACCAGGTCAGGGCACCCGCCAGCAGGGTCAGCAATGCCGTGGCCCACAGCATGCGTTGCTGCAAGGCGTAAAGCGGGGCAAAGGCTTCTTCAGTAGGCAGCTGAACCCCAACATACCAATCTGCCAAGGGGACTGCGGCCGCCGAGGTCAAAACCTTTACGCCACGAACATTGACCAAAATGCCGGAGCCTTCGAAGCCCTGAACGTAGCGGTCGATCAGCGGCGTGGTACCGGGTGGCGGCAGTGCCCCCATGATGCGGCTTTTGTCGGTGGCGGTGACCACCAGACGGATCTTTTTGTCCACGAGTACGTAGCCGCCGGTCTGGCCATAGCGGCTGCCGGTAATTTGGTCCAGAAAATTGGGTTTACCCAAGTTGGTCACCCCGCTCAGAGCCCCAATAATCTGGCCTTGGGCATCACGAAGCGGCACGGTCATGCCAATGACCGGCGACTTCAGCTTTTTGCCCATGACCGGACGGCCCACGCTGGCTTGCCCGTTTTTCAAGGCGCTGGCAATGGTGTCAATGTCCTGGTAGTTTTGGCCGATGCGTCCAGTTGCATGGGGCGCATCGGCCAGCGCTGTGCCATCAGGCCCGACAACAATCACGCCGCCGTTGAAGTTGCGCACAAAAATGGGCAGTTGTTCCAAATAGGTCTGCAGGGCCGCCTGATCGCGCATCAGCGCCGGGTTCATGTGCTGTGCAACGGCATTGAGCACCGCCAGACGCTCGGCGATTTCGTCGTTGATGTGGGTTGCCATCGTTGACACCATCGAAAATTGCTGCTGACTCAACATGCGCTCGATGTCTTCTCGCAGCTCCGCCCGGGCAAACAGAAACAGCGACCACAGACTGACCAGGAAGATGCTCAGGGTGGCCAGTGTGATGCGGGTTTTGAGAGACCGCCGGTGGAAAATCATCAAAGTCATGCGGGGTTGGAGATCAATCCCTCACTATAACGATGGCACCCAGTCGCCGTCTTCCCGTGCGGCCCCGTGCGATCGGGGACAATCACGCCATGACAGACGAAATTCAAAAAACTGACCTTTCTCCAACCGATTTTCCGCCCGACTCTCCCTCTGGCTACGCGCCTGATTGGCTCTTGGTGGAGTCGCTTGACTTGGAAGCCCAAGGCGTGGCGCACCGGCCGGATGGCAAAGTGGTGTTCATCAAGGGTGCCTTGCCTTTTGAGCAGGTGAGCGCCACCATCCATCGCAAGAAAAACAACTGGGAGCAGGGCGCGGTCACCCAAATTCACCGCGAGTCTTCCCAGCGCGTGAAGCCCGCTTGCCCCCACTTCGGGCTGCACGAGGGGGCCTGTGGCGGCTGCAAGATGCAGCATCTTCATGGGGCCGCGCAGGTGGCCGTCAAGCAGCGGGTGCTGGAAGACAACCTGTGGCATTTGGGCAAGGTCAAAGCCGACAATATTTTGCGTCCGATCGAAGGTCCGACCTGGGGCTACCGCTACCGGGCACGCATTTCGGTGAAATTCGTGCGCAAAAAGGGCACCGTGCTGGTGGGTTTTCACGAGCGCAAAAGCGGCTACGTGGCCGACATGAAAGAGTGCCCGATTTTGCCGCCGCACGTCAGCGCCTTGCTGCTGCCCTTGCGCGCGCTCATCACCAGCATGGACGCCATAGAAACTTTGCCGCAGATCGAGCTGGCCTGTGGCGACACGGTCACCGCGCTGGTGCTGCGCCACATGGAGCCCTTGAGCGCAGGCGACCTGGAGCGCCTGCGTGCGTTTGCCCACACCCACACGTGTGTTCAGTGGTGGCTGCAGCCCAAGGGGCCGGAGACGGTGCATCTGCTGGACGAAGGTGGCGAAGTGCTGGCTTATGACTTGCCCGAGTTTGGCATTCACATGCCGTTCAAGCCGACCGACTTCACCCAGGTCAACCCCTACATCAACCGGGTACTGGTGTCGCGCGCCTTGCGCCTGCTGGCGGTGCAAAAGCATGAGCGGGTGATTGACTGGTTTTGCGGGTTGGGCAACTTCACGCTGCCGCTGGCGACCCAGGCGCGCGAGGTGCTGGGCGTGGAGGGCAGTGAGGCGCTGGTGGCCAGGTCGCGCCAAAATTTCAAGCAAAATAGGCCTCTGGCGCAGGTAGAACGTGCGCTGGCAGCTACTAAATTTGTAGCAAGAAACCTCTTTGAAATGACGCCTGAACTGCTGGTGCAAGACGGCGTGGCCGATAAATGGCTGGTGGACCCGCCGCGTGAGGGGGCTTTTTCGCTGGTGCAGGCGCTGGCGGCCTTGCACCAGCAAACGCTGGACCCAGTCAATCACCCGCCCACGCCAGGTGCAAAGGGCTGGACGCCGCCCAAGCGGATTGTGTACGTGAGCTGCAACCCGGCCACGCTGGCGCGTGATGCCGATGTGCTGGTGCATCAGGCCGGTTACCGTTGCAGCACGGCCGGGGTGGTGAACATGTTCCCGCACACTGCCCACGTGGAGAGCATGGCGGTGTTTGACCTGCAGGATTAACGCAAGTTATACCGCGCGGGGCGAACTCAGTGCGCGGCAGGTTTTTCTGCTGGCTTGGCTTCTGGTTTAGGTTTGGCTTCGGCCGGTGCTGCGGTCTTGCTGGCTGCGGGTTTGGCCTTGGCGTCACCGGTTTTTGCTTTGGTATCGCCTGACTTGGCGGTGCTGGCGCCATGGCCGTCAGGCCCAGGCTTTTCTTTGGTGGCGTTGGCCTTGGCTTTGGGGTCGTCGATGAACTCTTCGGTGGGTTGGTGCGCCGGTGCCACCACCGATGCCTTTGCGCCTTCAATCTTGTTCTCGCGCATGTAAACGTCCATGTCTTTCCAGCCGGTGAACATGTCGGCTTTGGAGGCATTTTCATTGAGCGTGTAGCAGTCTTCAATGCTGCGCAGGCCGTATCGGCAGGCACCGCCAATGGCTTTGGCCTCGGCCTCGCGCTGGGCGATTCTGGGGTCAGGCCCCAAGCCGGGTATTTCGCAGCCGGCCAGCAGCAGGGCCGTGGCGGTGATCAAGAGGCGAAGGATCGTGGCTTGCAGTGAGGGCATATGGGTTGATATCGGCAAATTGAGCGCAGCATTGAGCGTGGAACCTTGAATTTAAGCCAAGAAAAAGGGGCCAACAAGGCCCCTTTTATAAGTTGGCAACTGGCCGCGCCAGATCAATCGCGCTCGCCGCCAAAAATGCCCAGCAAGGCCAGCAAGCTCTGGAACACGTTGATGATGTCCAGGTACAGGGCCAGTGTGGCGCTGATGTAATTGGTTTCGCCGCCGTCCACAATCTGTTTCAGGTCATACAGCATGAAGGCGCTGAACACACCAATGGCCGCTACCGAGATGGCCATCATGCCTGCAGTGGAGCCGACAAACACATTGATGATGCCACCAATCATGATGGCAATGGCACCCACAAACAGCCACTTGCCCATGCCCGAGAGGTCACGCTTGATCACGCTGGACAGGCTGGCCATCACAAAAAACACGCCAGCCGTGCCGCCAAACGCGGTCATGATCAGGTCAGGCCCGTTTTTGAAGCCCAGCACCATGGCGATCATGCGCGAGAGCATCAAACCCATGAAAAACGTGAAACCCAGCAACACCGGCACGCCGGTAGCGGAGTTCTTGGTTTTTTCGATGGCGTACATAAAGCCGAACGCGCCACCCAAAAACACAATCATGCCCAATCCACCGCCCAGTGACTGGGTGATGCCGGTGGCCACGCCCAGCCAAGCGCCCAGCACGGTGGGAATCAGGCTCAGGGCCAGCAGCCAATAGGTATTGCGCAGAACCTTGTTGCGCTCCTGGGCCGTGCTGACGTAGCCATAGTCACGGTCAATGGTTTGAATGTTGTCTGTCATAGGTAAACTCCTTCAAAAACTGCAAGCTGCAGATAAGTTCATTTTAGGGTGATTCAAGGGCTTGCAATCAAATCATTCACACAAGCACATGCTTTGTATGGAATTATGGGTGTGATCAATGGCAACAAGCATGTAATGACTGGCAATTTACCCCCTCCAACGCCTGAAAATCAGGCCGACCTGGCCAGCGCGCCAGTGCGCCCGCGCTGGCAACGTGTGCTGTGGGCGCTGGCGGGTGGCGTTGCCCTGGCCCTGGGGGTGATCGGCATCGTGCTGCCCTTGTTGCCGACCACGCCGTTTGTGTTGCTGGCGGCTTTTAGCTTTGCGCGCAGCAGCGTGCGCTACGAGCATTGGCTGTTAACCCATCCGCGTTTCGGCCCCATGGTGCATGACTGGCGCGCTTACCGGGCCGTGCCGCTGCGGGCCAAACAGCTGGCTTGGGTGATGATGGTGGCCAGTTCGGCGCTGGCTTGGTGGACGCTGCCTGCGCGCGTGCACTGGATACCGGCAGCTTGCTGCGCGGTGGTGGCCCTGTGGCTGTGGCGCTTGCCCACGCGCGTTGAAACGCCGCCGCATGGCGACAAAACAACATGAGTTTTTCAGCTGACAGCATGGGGCGGACAAGCTCGCTAAACTGAACACTTTGTTTACCCGTCACGAAACAAAGGGCTGACGATGACGAAACCCTCGGGGCCCATGAACGCGAAAGTTAGCCAGCTGGCGGATCTGATGCGCTCGCTTGGAACGCCGGTCACACCCGACGGGCAGGGCAAGCGGTCAGGCGGATTGTCCTTCTACATGGCGGTGGCACTCACAGCCATGGCGCTGGTGGCGGGCCTGCTGGCCACTGTGGGTGCTGTGGTGTACTTGCAGGGCACGCTTGACCAAGCGGCCAAAGTCCAGTTTGACCAGCGTGTGGCGCGCATCAAAGCAGAAATCTCCCTCAAATTTGAACAGCCAATGGCGGGCTTGGCGGGGCTGCGCAGCAGCTATGCAAGCAAGCTGGCCTCCTTGGACGCTACGCTATTGACGCAGGCGGAGTTTGAGGCCGCGCTGAGCGTGCGTGATCTGCCGCGCGAGTTTCCGGGTGTTCGGTCTTTCACTTTCCTGGAGCGTGTTCAGCGTGCCGACTTGGGTGCCTTTGTCCAGCGCATGCAATCGCAGTGGGGGCCGGATTTTGCCGTGCGCAGCAGTGGCGCAGCGCCTGACCTGCTGGTGGTCAGCAAGGTCGCTCCCTTGGTGCCCAACCATGTCGTGGTGGGCTTTGATGCAGGTCAGGACCCGGTGCGCCGTGAGGCTGCACAGCGTGCCATGGCCAGCGGACAAGCCACCGTGTCCGGCCCCATTAACCTGCTTTTAGGTAAGAACCGCACGCAAGGATTTTTGGTTTTTCTGCCGGTGTACCGCGAGGGTGCAGCGCCGGTGCTGGCCGACGGGCGGGCCGCCACGGTGCTGGGCTTGCTGGTGAGTCCGGTTGCCATCACAAAATTGTTTTTTGACGCGGGTGAAGCATCGAACAGCAAGCTGAATTTTTCGGTCTTTGATGGCAGTCGTCTGGCGCAGGATACTTTGGTTTACGACGACGCTGTGCAGCGCGCTGCATCCACAGCTCAATCCACTACAGCATCGTTCAATACAGCTGCCGTTTTTGTACCCAAGTTCACGGTGGACGAGGCGTTAAACGTTGGCGGGCGGCTTTTTACCCTGCGCATTGACTCCACCCCGGAATTTGAGTCGGCGCAAGATCGCTCAAGTCTGGCTGTGACCGCATTGGGTGGTGCTGCGATCAGTTTTCTATTGGCTTTGTCGGTATGGTTGCTGGCTGCAGGGCGCTTGCGGGCGCAAAATCTTGCGGGCCGAATGACGGTTGAGTTAGACCAGCTGGCCAAGGTTGTGCGCCACACCGACAGTGTGGTCGTGCTGACTGATACCCATGGGCAGATAACGTGGGTCAACGATGGCTACACCCGGTTGACCGGGCGCACGGTAGACGATGTCAAGGGCACGACTGCGCTTGCACTCATTCTTCAAGACCGAACGCCACCAGAAACATTGCAACGCTTGACACAGCACGCCCGCCGGGGGGAGGCGTTTCGGGGCGAGGTGGTTGTGCGTGGCGCAGACCTGCAGGACCGCTGGTTGGACCTGGAACTTCAGCCCAACCTTGACGCCATGGGGCAAAGCGCCGGATTCATGCAGATAGGTACCGACATCACGGCGCAAAAGCGGGCGCAGCAGCGCCTGGAGGCGGCCATGCGCGATGCCAAGGCACTGCTGAGCACGTTTGAGATGCATGCCATCGTGTCGGTGGCAGACTGCTCTGGCAACATCATTGACGTTAATCCGGCTTTCTGTGAGATCTCTGGCTATGCGCGCGAAGAGCTTCTGGGTCACAACCACCGCATGGTCAGCTCCGGCACCCATCCCCCTGAGTTTTGGGCCGCCATGTGGGCCGACATTGCCACGGGCAAGTCGTGGCGTGCTGATGTGTGCAACCGCAAAAAGAATGGTGAGCTTTATTGGGTTGACAACATCGTGACCCCCTTTCTTGGCGAATATGGCTTGGTCGAACGCTATGTGTCTGTACGCAATGACATCACGGCGCGCAAGTCGGCTGAATTGGCGCTCGCCGCCAGCGAGGCGTTCTTGGTGCGGGCCGGACGCATCGCGGGCGTGGGTGGGTGGCGCGTTGACCTGGTCAAAGGCAAGATTGAATGGTCTAAAGTGACCCGGCAAATTCATGACGTGGCAGAAGACTTTGAGCCCGATCTGGCCACCGCCATCAACTTTTACGCCCCTGAAGCACGCCCCGTCATTGAACGTGCGGTTGAAATTGGCATGCGCGAGGGCAAAGGCTGGGATCTGGAGCTGCCCTTTATTACCGCCATCGGCCGCCAGATATGGGTGCGCGCCGTGGGAGAGGTTGAATTTGAGAACGGCAAGCCGGTGGCCTTGGTGGGGGCGTTTCAAGACATTACCGAGCGGCGCAACCGGGACCAGGAACTGCATTTGCTGGAAGCCTGCGTCAGCCGCATCAACGACTCGATTCTGATCACCAAGGCCAACTTCAGCAACGCAAATGGCCCCGAAATCGTGTTTGCCAACCCCGCCTTTGAGGTGCTGACCGGTTTTTCTACCGCCGAGGTGATCGGCAAAACCCCGAGAATTTTTCAAGGGGTTGACACCGATCGCGCGGAGCTGGCAAGGATCAAGGCAGCCCTCATGCGGGGCGAATCGCTTCGCACGGAGCTACTTAATTACTCAAAAACGGGGCAGCCCTATTGGATTGAAATTGACATCTCACCGGTCAGGTCGGCTACCCAGGAGATAACGCATTTTGTAGCGGTGGAGCGCGATGTGACCGAGCGGCGTCAGCACTCTGCCGCGCTGCGCGAAGCGGTGACGCGGGCCGAGCAGGCCACCGAATCCAAGGGTCAGTTTTTGGCCACCATGAGCCATGAAATTCGCACGCCCATGAATGCCATCATCGGCATGCTGACGCTCTTGCACCGCACAAATCTTTCGCCGCAGCAGCTGGACTATGCCGAAAAGTCGCAAAATGCAGCGCTCTCACTGCTGGGCCTGATCAACGACATTCTCGACTTTTCCAAAGCAGAAGCCGGCAAGATGACGCTTGACCCGCAGCCTTTTACGGTGAGCAAACTGATGCGCGATCTGGCCGTTATTTTGTCAACCAGTGTGGGTGCAAAGGACATCGACGTGCTGTATGACATTGACAGCGCCATCCCCCCAGTGCTGCTGGGCGATGCCATGCGCCTGCAGCAAGTGCTGATCAACCTGGGGGGCAACGCGGTCAAGTTCACGGCGCAAGGGCAGGTGGTGGTGTCGCTGCGCCTTCAAGACGTGGCGCAAGGCCTTGCCCGCATCGACTTTTCGGTCAAAGATTCCGGCATTGGCATTGCACCGCAGAACCAGTCCCGAATTTTCGCCGGGTTTTCGCAAGCCGAAGCGTCGACCACCCGCAAGTTTGGCGGCACCGGGCTGGGTTTGGCAATTTGCAAGCGCTTGATTGAGCTGATGGGTGGTCAATTGGTGCTCACCAGCGCCTTGGGTCAAGGCAGTATGTTTAGCTTCTCGCTGGTGCTACCTGTGGTGACCAGTGTGCCGCAAGAGCTGGCCTTGGCACCGCGTTTGAGTGTGCCGGTGCAGCGCGTGCTGGTCATCGACGATAACCCGCTCGCCTGTGAACTTGCAGCGCGCATGGTCCGCGCCTGGAACTGGCCTTGTGAGTGCGTCCACAGTGGCGAGCAAGCGCTGGCACTGATAGGCGAGCGCACAGTTGGTGCTGCATTTGCCTTTGATGTTATTTATGTGGATTGCCAACTCCCCGGCATGGATGGCTGGGAAACCGCAAAGCGCATTCGTGCGCTCAGTGCAGCGCAGGGCACCAATGGCACACAAGACGAACAAGGCGCACAAAATGTGGCCATCATCATGGTGTCAGGCAACAGCCGGGATTCGCTGTCAATGCGTACCGAGGCGGAGCAGGCCATGCTCAACGGATTTTTGGTCAAACCTTTCACAGCATCGGGTTTGCTTGAAGCTGCGCTGCCATCCGGGGTGCGGCAAGTGGGTATTCGCAAGGGTAACCGCCCGCCAGCCAGCCAGCGCCGTCTGAGCGGAATGCGCATTTTGGTGGTGGAAGACAACCAAATCAACCAGCAAGTGGCCGAAGAACTGCTCAACTGCGAAGGCGCTGTCGTCTCCCTGGCGGCCAATGGCCAGCTAGGGGTGGACGCAGTAAGGTTCGCCAATCCGCAATTTGACGTCGTGCTGATGGACCTGCAAATGCCGGTCATGGATGGTTTTACCGCGACCCGCGCGATCCGCGAGCAGCTGGGGCTCAGGGCATTGCCCGTTATTGCCATGACCGCCAACGCCATGGACACCGACCGTGACGACTGCCTGGCCGCAGGCATGAATGCGCATGTTGGCAAACCGTTTAATTTGAATGTGCTGGTCAAAACGCTGCTCAACCATTGCGATCCAGGGGTAAAAAATCAAGCTCAAGCCTGCGAAGGTAGCGCTGTGGAACCGACGCCAGCGCCAGCGGCCTCGTTGCCAGGCCAGCCAAGTGGCATTGACCTTGCAGGAGCGCTGGACCGGCTGTCGGGCATGGCTTCACTCTACCTGCGCGCGGCCAAAGAGTTTGTCAAAGTCATCCCCACGGTGATGGAAGAATTCATGCCCTTGCTGCAAGCCGACAGCAAGCGTGCGACGATGCAGATGCACAGCCTCAAAGGCAATGCCGCCATGCTGGGCGCCACTGCGCTCACCGAGCTGACGGGGCAGCTGGAAAAAATGTGCAAATCTGGTTCCACTGTGGATGAAATCTCAGTGCAGCTGCCCCACTTGGAGCGCACGTTGCATGCAACGCTGATGGACTTGCAAGCCGTTATAGGCCAGTTGGAGCAGGGCGCACAGCCCGCTGCCCTAGTTAGAGCGCCCGTCAGCGTGGCAGTGCCTGAACCCGGTGCTATCCTGAACCCGGACGGCCCCGGTGCTGCAATTGCGCTGAAGGCTCAACTGCAGGCGCTGGCTGGCTTGCTTGCCAATTCGGATTTGGCCGCGCTGACCCTGTTTGCCCAGTTGCGGGGCACGATTGCACCAGGTCTGCAATCGCAGGTTGATTCCTTGGCAGATTCTCTGGAAAATCTTGACCTTGAGTCGGCGCATGCCCAGTGCCTGGCCTTGATCGGGGCACTTGCCACAACATAACAGGTAGGGAACTTATGAACTTTGATGCGCCTGCGGGTGAGACCATCAGTGTCAAGCCTAAATTGCTGATCGTGGATGACCAAGCCATCAATGTGCAGCTTGTTCTGCGAGCATTCGCCGACGATTTTCAGATTTTCATGGCCAATAACGGCCAAAAAGCCTTGGAAATTTGTGCAACGCAACTGCCCGATCTGGTGTTGCTCGATGTGATGATGCCCGCCATGGACGGCTACGAGGTCTGTCGTCACCTTCGTGCTGACCCCCTCACGGCGGGCATTCCGGTGATTTTTGTGACCGCCCATACAGATGAAGCCTCGGAAGAGCTGGGCCTGGATGCCGGGGCGGTGGATTTTGTCTCCAAACCGATCAACGTGAAAATCCTTCGGGCGCGGGTCAATACGCATGTCAGGCTCAAGCTGCAGTCCGATATGTTGCACAGCCTGGCGTTTGTCGATGGCCTGACCGGGGTGCGCAACCGCCGCTATTTTGACGAGCAACTGGCGATTGAAGCTGCTCGGGCGCAGCGCAACAAGCAAGCACTCAGCCTCATCCTGATGGATGTTGATTTTTTCAAACGTTTTAATGACCATTACGGCCACCAGGCGGGTGATGACTGCCTCAAGCAGTTGGCCAAAACCTTTCAAACCTGTTTGAAGCGCCCGGCCGATTTGGTGGCCCGCTACGGCGGCGAAGAGTTTGTCTGCTTGCTGCCCGATACCAACGCTCAAGGCGCAATGCAAGTGGCACTGGCTCTGCGCCTGGCGGTGCTGGCATGTGAAATTGCCCACGCGCAATCGACGGTTGACGCATTCGTTACGGTGAGCCTGGGTGTAGCCACACTGGTGCCCGAACACCCCGTCTCGGCGGCGGAACTGCTCAAAATGGCCGACCAGCACCTTTACATTGCCAAAGCCCAAGGCCGCAACCGGGCGCTGGGCGTAAGCACCGGTTAATAGTCAGCCAAGGGCGCTGAAACACCGATTTACAAGGACGAAACAACATGAGTTATTTGTCCATATTGCTATATTAATGATAGCTACTCGCGCAAGCTTAATAAGCGGTAATGGCCAATTTGATGCTTGGTTTCGGGCCTTGTCCTACCCCAACCACGTAGTCGGCAACGCCAGCCGCGAAGGGTAAGTGCTGCATCCCTAAGCAAGCCGCAGCACTGAGAGTGCCATGGCCGCCTGAATGCACTGGTTTTGAAATGCTGATTGGGCTAAACTGCGCCTCATGACCGCCGTCTTTACCCCCATCGAATCCGAATTTAGCTCTGCCGAGCAGGAGTTGGCCTACGACCGCTGGCTTCGTGAGAAAGTGACGGCATCGCTGGTCAAAGCAGATGATCCCCAAACGCCCCGCTACAGTACCGACGAAGTGATGCGCCGCATGGATGCCATCGTTCAAGCCGCTCAGACACGACATGCTTCCAGTCGTCTGGCTTGAAACAGCACTGATCGATCTCGCGGAGATCACCACTTACATCGCAGACCGCAATCCGGCTGCAGCCATCAAACTGAACTGCCGTCTGCAAGATGATGCCGAGCTACTTGGTGAACTTCCGGCCATTTTTCGACGCGGCCCGGTGCCAGGAACACGCCAGTTTGTCAGCCACCCCAACTACATCCTGATTTACCGGGTTACGACTGTTGCCGTTGAAATTCTCAACGTGGTGCATTCCCGGCAGCAGTACCCCTGAAAACTCCCTCCGTACGCAGCTATCTGACAAATTCATCCATGGCCAAAAACGAAACCACCTCACTTCTGGCGGAGCTTCAAAACCTCAACGCGCCGCAACTCCGCCGCCTGCTGGTAGAACACCTCACCAAACAAAAACTGGGCCTATATTGGGAGAGCAACGCCATCGCGCTCAACGCCAATGTGGTGTAGCCTCGCGTAGTACCGGAATTCAGCCACACGCCCGAGGGCACCACGCACCACCGCAACCTGGTCATTGAGGGCGACAATTTCGACAGCCTGCGGCTCCTGCGTGCCACCCACGCCGGGAAAATCCGGGTGATCTATATAGACCCGCCCTACAACACCGGCAACAAGGACTGGGTGTACAACGACAAATTTGTGGGTGCGAATGACCGCTGGCGGCACAGCCAGTGGCTGGAGTTTTTGTACCAGCGCTTGGTGCTGGCGCGTGAG
>OBLX010000075.1_pt1 | contig 17938 bp, 22 predicted proteins | sample 1519811 | NCBI WGS metagenome assembly OBLX01 (sample SAMEA3991476, study PRJEB22521) | metagenome | biome: anthropogenic terrestrial biome; feature: sewage plant; material: surface water | place: Sweden | collected 2012-09-26
GTTCAGACGTGTGCTCTTCCGATCTGATAGAACTTCGTAACTGGAGAGAGAAGTTTTATTGCATTGAGCATGTATAAAACACCGAGTGAATTAACCTCTGTAGTGTGCTTTGCCTGCTCCCACGAAGATCCGACAAAGGACTGAGCCGCGAGGTTATACACCTCATCGGGTCTCACGTGTTTTATCACACCCATTAAGGAGGACTCATCAGTGAGATCACCCTCGATGAAGTTAATATCTTTGGAAATTCCTAGATAGTCGGTGTTTTGAAAGTTAGGGTTCGAGTATCGAGACATCATGCCGTAGACCTTATACCCATTCTCAAGAAGATGCTTAGCTAAGTAGGGTCCATCCTGTCCTAAGATTCCAGTTACCAGTGCTATTTTTGACATATGCAATATATTGTAGCGTATTTATAACGATTTATGTGCTATTTCTAGCCTAATATCATAGAATATAGCATGCTCAAGAAATTTACAATATTTCTTAAACGCCCCACCAGTATCCATATTCTCATCAACACCTTCGGAAACTACCTCAATACCGCTTTTACTGCCATCTTTGCCTTAGTCTTGGTTCGAGTTATGACTCCAGAGCAGTACGGTATACTTGGCGTTCTTTTGGGCATTTCGTATGTCTTGGCCAATGTGTTTGACTTTGGAACGACCGCAACGATCTATTCATATTTGCCATCGATGCTCGAAAAACGGACAACAAATCTCTACAACTTTATAAAGACATTGTTTGCGTACCAAACCTTGTTTGCTGGGAGCTCGGTAGTAATTCTTCTTTTTAGTTTCAGCTGGCTTGACACCTATTTTTTTAAGACAGGAGCCGATCAATTGACCGTCTATCTTGTGTTCTTGGGGGTTATTTTTTTTATCTGGCAAAACTTCGTCTCGAATATTCTTCTTGCCGGTAGGCGTTTTTTCCGAGTGAGTCTCTACGTCAACATTTCCAATGTCGTAAAACTACTGATCCTTGTACTACTCGCGTACACCGGTAATATCTCTCCCGCCTGGATCATATTTAACTTTAGCATTGTCGGCTCTATAGCTTTTTTTGTACCTCTTTTTATCGACAGCCGTTCCGAACTGCAGTCTGTACTATCCTCTCGATTAGATCGATCGGAGCTAAAGTTTGGCTATACTTTCACCTATTTTGCTTCGACGCAACTCTACAACCTTGCACAACGAATGGATCTTTTCCTTCTTTCTTTCTTTGGTCTCAAGGCAGATCTTGGCTTCTATGCGCTCGCCCAAAAAATAATTCTGACCATTATTACATTTATTATTAGCGTTACCCAGGTACTGTCACCACTCTTCTCAAAAGCGCAGACGAAACGGGACGTTCAGAAGTTACTCAAGCCAGGTTTATTCTATCTTTCTGTCCCTGCGCTATGTTTTATCGTTATATTTTTTATACCCGAATCTCTATTCAGATTTCTTTTTACCGAAAAATTTGTTCGAGCATCTCAAATTGCAAAAGGATTGTCCTTCCCATTTGTTATTTTCACCTACAGCAACTTTCTTCTTCTTTTTATGTTGTATACCGTTAAAAAACCCGCATATATTCTCGGCTCAAATATTGTGTACTTTTTGGGGATGACGGCCGGATGTCTCTATCTCATTCCACAGCTCGGAATCATGGCGCCAGCATGGGTAATCGCAGGTTCTGTTACTGCGTCCACTATTGTTCTTGGATTTTTCTCATACTATGAATACCAAAAACTATCGGACTAAGTTCGCCTTTATTATTCCCACACTGAGCAACCGTGACGGCCTCGCTCAGGTTCTTGAAGATATAAACTTACATTACCCCGTCGCTCATGTCATCATCGTGAACAATGGCTCCGCTCCTATAGACACTCCTCAGGCCACCGAATCTTTGCAGATAATCACCTTAGATCAACATCGAAACACAGGTTTTGCGAAGGCCTGCAATGATGGCGCCCAGATTGCACGCGATCACTTTGGAGCGGAACATCTCGTTTTTCTCAATGACGATGTTCGTTTTTCCAGTGGATGGGTGGATGAATGCATCAAAATGATGCACGCAAAAAAATGGTTTGCAACGACTCCGCTTCTGAAAAAACCCGATGGAACACTTGAAAACATTGGATATAACGTATTACCCCAAGGAAAGGTCGAACTAAAGTTTCTAACCCAAGGCACTAGGCTCCAAGATCTTGACGGTCTCACTGCCGCAGCCCTCGTTATGATAACGGACGACTTTTTTAGTCTTAAAGGCTTCGATGAACGCTTTTTTGCCTACCTTGAGGATGTCGACCTTTTTATGACCGCGAAGGAAAAGGGTAAAAAGTTCGGCACTACCTCATCCGTTTCAGTTGTGCATCATGGACAGGCAACATCTTCTACCATGTCGACCACGAAAGCTTGGCTTGATACAAAGAACTGGTATCTTTTAATCGCGAAGCACTGGAGCAGAGACATGATCACAAAGCATGCAGGAGCAATTCTTCTTGAGCGATTGAGAAATATTTCAGGACTGATAAAGTCACTCCTGTGACCAAATCTCATAGGTGAGACCTCTGAATGTTTTCGTAGATTTTAATTTGTATTTTTTACCAGAAAGTATCGCTGCGTGATCCACTCCATAGATCTGCTCTGCATACGGAATCACCACAATGCTCTCATCACCTGTTCGTAACGATCGTATATCATAGGTTTTTATTGATGGGTCATAGTATAAAACAGGATCGATTGAAGAGGGGAGTAGGGCAACACTTTTCTCGGGAAGAGAAGCTACCAATGACCTCCAATCCTCACGATGAAAAGAAGGGTTGAGGAGGTAGAGAAGCGAAAAGAACATAAACCCACTCAGTAGCAAAAAACGCTCCCATTTTTTATGGGTTGAGGCTACGAGGAGAATTGAAAGGAAGGGGAGTATATATATGAATCTAAAGTACTGAAGCATCGGTTTATAAAAAGATACGATAAACCCAATTAGCACCGGTGTTTTGAGGTAATAGAATAAGACAGTAAATTTTTTTGACTGTAGCCCAACTCTTGCGAGCATGTAACCGATATAGGAAACCCAAATACCAGAAATTCCGAAATATAACCACTTCGGTTCGAAGCTCAGTCGGCCGCTCGTAAGTTTAAGAGGAATAAGTAATAAATTTTTTAGGTTAGCTTTACCAAGTGTTAGAGACCAGTTCGGAATAGCCTTCAAGACCTCGCCAGAGTTATGGAGCTGCGTCATAAAAAGAGGATAGAGGAGTACGGACGAAAGAAGCGTACCGGGAAGAATATAGATGATTAATTTGTACTTCCTTTTAAATAAGAGGTAAAGATAGAGAGTTGCGATAAAAAACACGCTTCCATAAAATGTAATCAGCGATAGAAATATAAATACATTTGTAAGAATCATATTGCTCATCCCGGACCTGATCCGAGATACATCAATCTTCGAAACAAAATAAGCTACTAAAGTTGTAAAAAGAGTAACCATTGAGTACATTCGAGCTTCTTGGGAGTAGTAGACGATCAGTGGATTAAAAAGGAAAAATGCAGAGGCCCATAATCCAAGTGACTTGTCTAACTTCAGATTTTTTGCCAACTTATAGACTATATACCCTGTAACCAGGCTTGCTAAAACCGACGGCATCCGCAACGAGACTTCGGTATACCCAAAAATGTTCGTCCAAAATTTCATGAATAGATAGAAGAAGGGAGGATGAAAATCGTGAGGTGAAAACTTCGACAGAATCTCAATGTAGCTCAAGTTTCTAACTACATTTGCGGTCGTGGTTTCATCTAACCAAAGAGATTGATTGAGGGAAATAAGCCGTAGGATGAATGCGCTCACGAATAACAAGAATAGCCAGCTCCATTTCTTCATACTACCTGTATTGTAGCGCAATGAAAAAAAGAAGATCTTTGATTATAATCTCCAAATGGGAGAAAGACCATCTTGGGTAAATCATCCATCACTCGCTGACCGCTTTCGTGCAAGACGACTGGACAGACAGATCGATAATGCACAACATTATCTTGAGATATTAAGCGAAGAGGTTGATGCGCCGAGACACTGCCGTGAAATGAGATCGTTATTAAAGCGAGAACTGGATATGGTTGCATATGCACTTCATAAACTTGAGACAGATAAAGCCTCGCTCTATCTAAGCAGCTCGAATCTTGCTCATCGTCGTACCTCTTGAATGTCTTTCATCTGGTGCTATACTTCTCCTCATGGTAGAAAGGAGAACCTCCGGTCAATCACAGACAGCAATGTTTCTTGGTGCAATTAATGAGATGAGGATCGATCTTGTCACGAACAGAATCACTTCTTTAAATGCCAAATATACAAGAATTAAAGATCGAAAAGTACCTTTCACCACTGACCCTGAGAAGGATGTTGAGTCAAATAGGAGACTCAATCGTCTAGACGCTAGAATTACCACACTTTATAAGCGAAGGAGTGAACTAATCGAAAAACATAGAAAACTGTATACTGTAAAATGATGCATCCCAACATAGATTATGAAAGAACAGCAGCGTCAACTTCCAAATCAGAATAAGATATCGCTTCGTAGACATCCTATACTTGCAGGGCGGTTGGCTTGGACAGATAAACGAATAGCATCTTTTGAAAATAGGGGACAACAGGCAAATCGCATTCTCAGCTTATCCCACGTCACAGAAGGAGCGAAAAAAGAAGCGCGTCTGAACTCCGGAATTTCCAAAACGAGACTCTTCGATCTGCGAAAGCATCGAGAAGATCTCCTCAGTAAAGCTCAAAGTCGACGCTGAGCTCAACAACTTCTTGGGTCCTTATTTTGGCCGATTACTCATAAGGTTTGATATAATGTATATCTATTGCGGGATTAGTTAAGTGGTATAACGTCACTTTTCCAAAGTGAGATTGGGGGTTCGATTCCCCCATCCCGCTCCAGTTTTCACTCTTCAAATATGCATAATCATGCTCCAGACAATTATAAATGCCCTCTTTGTGTAGCTGTTTCGGGTATCGAAAGTGAAGATACTATGATGATGCAGGACGATATCTTTTATAAAGACGATCTGGTTTGTGCCGCAATCAATTCAAAGTTTGTGGGGAACAACCCCGGTCATATAGTGATATTTCCCAATACTCATTATGAAAACTTCTATGACATGCCTCCAGAAGCAGACCAAAGAATAATGAAGATTGCCAAACAGATTGCTATAGCATTAAAAGAACTTCGAAACTGTGATGGAATTACGCTCCAACAGAACAACGAACCCGATGGAGGTCAACACGCACTTCACTATCACATGCATATTTTCCCACGATTTAAAAACGATAATCTTCTTGAGAATATGGGTAATGTTCGAATATCATTACCAAGCGAACGATTGGAGTACGCGAATGAACTCGTAGAATACTTCGAAAAAAATACGAATTAAGATTCGTTTATCTTCTTAAATAAATCCTGACTTTTACCGAGCTCTTCCGGTCGATTGATACCGATACCCACTTCCTCAAACGGAACGGGGAGGGCGATGATTTTCTTATTATGCTTAAAGGCTAGCTCCAATAACTCCGTAAGATAGTACTCCTGAGTCACCGGAGACTTCGTAATCTGAGGAAGAAATTCTTCAAGAAAGGCGTAACTAAAACAGTACATCCCTGGATTCACCTCTTGAATACTTCGTTGTTCTTCAGTGGCATCTTTTTGCTCCACGAGTCCCACTACTTCATTCATTTCATTTCTCAGTATGCGACCCCAAGCAAGTGCGTTTGGGTCATCGTAAAGCGCGGTAAGAAGGGAGATCGACGCTCCTTCCGATTGATGGAGCTCAATGAGTTCTTTCAATCGGGCAGACTTATAAAACATCATGTGATCTCCATAGCCTGCAAGTACCACATCGGGATGAGCGCTATTCAGCTCCTTGAATCCGACCTGCAGAGCATGACCAGTTCCAAGTTGTTCTGTTTGATGTGCAAAAGTTACCGAGACTCCTTCAAGTGACTTTTGTACTGTCTCAGCAAATGACCCAACTACAACAACGGTGTCCTGAGCAACGGACTGCACAACATCGACAGCATATCGGATAAGAGGTTTGCCATGAAAGGGGAGTGCGACCTTGTTTTCAGTCGTCGATTTCATTCGGGTTCCTTTTCCGGCTGCAAGAATGATGGCGGCAACTTTCAGATCAGACGACATCTAGTGATTATAGCAAAATAACGAATTTTGTGATAAATTGACTGCATGGGTCTCATAGTAAACCTTTTTATTAGCACTGCTGCTGTTCTTATCTCTTCGTACATCATCCCTGGAATTCATGTGCCAGATCTCTATACCGCCGTGATCGTTGCGGTGGTTCTGGGAATCCTCAATACCGTCATTAAGCCTATTCTCATCCTTCTCACGTTACCAATCACTATCGTCACCCTTGGTCTTTTTACACTTATCATAAATGCGGGACTCGTCATTCTTGCAGGAAATATCGTGCCCGGTTTTTCGGTGAATGGTTTTTGGCCGGCACTTCTATTCAGCATCGCACTCTCAATAGTAGGAGGGTTTCTAAATTCAATGAAGTCGAACGATTAGTGATCCCAACCCTTCGGATGATCTTTGTAGAACTGCGCAAGTGTTTTAATACTTTGTTCAAGAGATCGCGTTGGTTGCCATCCAAGAAGTGATTTTGCCTTCGAATAGTTTGCGAAAATTTGCGCCACTTCTCCTATGCGTCTTTCTGCTGAGTCGGTCACCGGGAAATCTACGCCCATCACTCGCTTAATCTCATTCACGACCTGCAGCACGCTGTTTCCGGTACCGGTTCCCAAATTAAAGACCTCGCTCTTATCATTTTTCACTAAGTATTCGTAGGCTTTCACATGGGCGTCGGCAAGATCAACGACGTTGATGTAATCACGCACCGGACTCCCATCAGGAGTTGAAACCTTCTGATAGTTGAGTTCAAACGGTTTATGCCCGAGCGCTCCTTTCACCGCATTTTGCATGAGTCCAAACGTTTCTCGCTTTGCATCACCAAGTACGCTGTCATCACTCGCACCGCATACATTAAAGTAGCGAAGTGAGACATATTTCATCTTTCCCAACTGATCATACCACTGCAACATTTCTTCACAGATTTTCTTAGTTGCACCATAAGCACTTGCAGGTCGTTGAAGTGGTGCCGATTCGTCTACGGGAGGGTTATCGACCTCGCCATACACCGTACAGCTGCTACTAAAGATAAATCGTCGAACATTGTTATCGATTGCGGCCTGGAGCAGTTTTTGTGTGCCAATTACGTTGTTCGTAAAATATTTTTCTGGAACATGCATGCTTTCACCAACATTTAAGAGTGCGGCGAAATGAAGAATACCTTCAATATCTCGTTCCTTGGCAAATACCTCAGCACCACCATCGTGTGTGAGGTCATCAGAGTAGATGAGAAGCTTTTCATTACCGAATTGCTTTTGGAGCAACTCGAGTGGCTCACGAAATCCTTGTGAAAAGTTATCAAGCGCAACGACCGTATAACCCGCAGCCAAGAATAGCTTTGTGGTGTTTGCGCCAATGTATCCACCAGCACCAGTGATGAGAACTTTACTCATAAGATCATTATACCTCTAAATTGGTTTTGCTTGTCCGCCAAAACTTGCGTAAAGCGGGGAGTTTGTGAAACGGGTGCCAGTGGAGACGACCCTCAGCAAGATATATCCCCCCAAACACAAGTACGCATCCAACAAGATAAAATACATCGGGCACCTCGCCCAGAAGCGGCCATGCAATCATGATCGCGATCACCGGATCAAGATATGCAAATATCGCAACATCCGAGGCGTCTATCTTAAGTAATGCATAGTTGATGAGCGTGTACGCTCCGATAGATACAAAGAAAATACCAAACAGAACTGCAAACCACCCTTTAAGCGTGACCGCCTCGATAGTCCATGTTGGGATCTCCTTGAGAACAAACGGTATGAAAAACAATGATCCCACAACCATAACAATGACCGAGACCTGTATTACATTTACCTTTTCCTTCAACTCCTTAATGAACAATGAATAAAGTACGCCACAGATAGTAGCAATAAAAAAGAGGATGTTTCCCACCGCTTGTTCATGATGAATAACCGTGCCATTTAAAATGAGTGGCGCAGCGACAACCGTTACTACTCCAAATAGTGCAATCATCATTCCCGTGAATTTTCTACGACTAAATCGCTCCTTAAGAAAAACGAGCGCAATCATATAAATAATTACCGGTCCCGAGGAGGAGATTAGAGGCGCGATGATGCTCTCCGTTTTTTGGAGCGCTATGAAGAATAAACTTATGTGAAAGCCTATGCCAAATAATCCAGCTAAAACAAGTAACGACCAATCTCTTTTCGACAACGGCTTCCAACTCCGCAACACAAACGGTGCCATAATCAAGGACGCACCTGCAAAACGAATAAATGCGAGGATGAATGGAGGAATTTCAGTAAGACCAACCTTCATAATTGCCGGTGTCACACCCATGATGAGATTTGCAAGAATGATCGCAAGGAATGGATTCATGAATTTTTTCGTGATTTGTTGAGGAATACGATGAGTTCGGCTAGTACACCAGTCAAAGCTACCTGCAGACCAATAATCATTAAGAATATTCCCGCAAGTAGGAGCGGACGCTTATAGAGCTCGACTCCAAAAAACAAACGCTCAATGCTTAACTCGATCGTAATTATCGAACCAAGCAAAAATGCGAATCCACCAATCGGTCCAAAAAAGTGCAAAGGTTTTTCTGAGAACTTAAATACAAAGTACGTAGTAACGGTATCAAACAGTCCATACATTATTCTCTTTACACCGTACTTCGATTTTCCTTTCAGACGAGGCGAATGCGAAACCACAACCTCAGACGTCTTGAATCCTCTTTGATGTGCGAGAATGGGAAGAAATCGGTAGTTGTCACCATAGAGCGGAATTTCTTCCAGAACCTCTCTTCTCATCGCCTTAAATCCACAGTTGATGTCGTGAAAGGTAGAGTGGAGTAACGGCTTCAATAGTAAAGCATTAAATATAGAAGAGGGCAGCGTCTTAGAGATAGGATCAATTCGTTTCTTTCTCCATCCGTTTACCAGATCTGAACCCTTCTCGATCTGTTCGAGAAATAGGGGTATTTCCTCGGGACTATCCTGGAGATCGGCATCCATAAAAACAATCACATCCCCCTTAGAATGATTGAGACCTGTCTCTAAAGCTCTCCCTTTACCAAGTTGTTTGCGATGAACAATAACCGGTACTTCAATTGAATATTCATCAGTTGAACCATCGTCGATGAGAACGATCTCACTCTTTGTTTTAAGTCCGGCAAGCGATTTACTGAGGCGCTCTAGGAGCACGGGAAGATTCTCTTTCTCGTTGTGAAATGGAATGAGTACAGAAATCATATCTTTTTGTAAACTTCGAAATTAGGTCTCTTATCTATCAGTACGAATCGAGGATCGGTCACAAGCTTCTGGTAAATGGGAATTAACGTTGCCTTGTCCCAATAGGTAAAGACCTCACTAGGTCTTATGATAACATAATTGGCACGATCGTAATATTGCGAAAAGTAATAGAACTTTCGACGAGAGCTCAAGAACGTTCCAACATTACCAGTCGCCGCGACAGGGATTGAGTCATCCCGTAATCTATACTCCCATTCTCGAGCATCCTTCGCGTTTTTCTGAGGACTGAAAACATACAGATCTCTTTGTTGCGAATAGGGAAGCGGACTCGCCGTGACGGAGAAATATAAGGTAGCAATTAAAATCGCTACCGGTATACCATAAACCGCTTGCCCTGAGCGAAGTCGAAGGGTAACAGTTTTCATTCCATAAATGGCCGAAATAAAAATGAATGGCGTGATGACTGAGGTGTAGTGAAATACTATACTCCTCATATTAGCTTCTTGAGAAAGTAAGTTCACTGCAAACTCAGGGAGCGCGATGAGAACTATAGGCGAGAGTATAGAAAGAAATCCAACCGGTGCAAACAAATTCCAAAGATAGTCCCATGTGCTTTTTCTAAAAATAGTTGAGGTTACATCTATATTCTCGTATCTACTCGTTGCGAAGTGACTGTCTCCGCGGAAAAAGGGAATCATTACGAAGAAGGAAAATAATACCCACGCAATACTTATCGAGCTCACCAGGAGTCCAAATCTCAACTCCTTTCTCCTTTTGAGTTTCAGATTAGCTAATAATATCCAACCTCCAAACATTGCGGTAGTGAGACCAACCTGTTCTTTCGTAAAAAGGCTTAACCCTAAAAAGAGCAAAGACCATCGATATTTTTTTTCTAACCAATACAGATACATAAAAAGTAAAAATGAAGTACTCAGTGCGACTGCATGAAAGTCGAAACGGTTTGCAAACTGGAGAGGAGAGTAGAGAAGGTAACTTACCGCAAATATCAGCGAGTAGAGATCTCCTTTTTTATGCGCTCCAAAAACGTGTCTTCCGATACCAAAAAGGGCAACCGCACCGAGCCCAAGTGCGATCGTCTGAGCAACAAGAAGTACCTCGGGCGATGGATATATGAAATAGAAAGGAGCAAACACAGCGAGAATGACATCGTTATGGACCGCCGATCGAGCTACCTGCGCATATCCATTTGGGTCGGTGTGCTCAAGGAATCTAGTTATGTCGCCAGTTTGCAACGCTTTATAGGTGTTGTACACGACATGATGCATGATGCCAAGATCGAAGTAGTTGGCATACATATTTCGATAACGTAAAACAGAGAAGACAGAAAAAAAGATGATGTAAACTGCAACAAAAAAATAAAGAATTTTTCTATACATACATTGCGTAAGTTATTTATTTCCGCTATGAAACTTGGCGTGAATTTCTTTCAGTTTAGGATCGGTAATATGAGTATATATCTGCGTCGTCGAAATATTACTGTGACCTAACATCATCTGTACCGAGCGAATATCCGCACCATGTGAAAGGAGATCGGTCGCATAAGAATGGCGAAGAACGTGTGGACCTATACGCTCCACAAGACCAGCTTTTTTTCGATATTTTTCGATTAATCGTTCGATTGAGCGAACAGAAAGACGTTGTTTTTCGCTATTGAGACCTTCCTGAGATGTAGGACCTGAGTAGCGAATAAAAAGTGGGTTGTAGGGGTCTTTGCGAATATCGAAGTATTTTTGCAACCATTCTTTTGCATTTGTGGTTAAAAAGACCACTCTCGCTTTACCCCCTTTACCAATTACTCCAATCTCTCCACTTTGGAGATTGATTTTATCTCGATTAAGTGCAACCAACTCAGACACACGAAGTCCTGTGGAGAACAACATCTCTAGCAGGGCTCGGTCTCGAATCCCCATCTCGGTCTTCACATCAACACTCTGAAAAAGAAGGGTAAGTTTATCCTCCTCAAGATGCTTTATTTTTCGGTCTCGGGACTTACCGAGTTCAATAACCTCGGCGGGAATAACCTTAAAACGTTGTTTTGACAAGTACTTAAGAAACGAACGGAGCGCAACCAAAAAATACGTTTGTGTCTGTCGCGCGAGACCTCCTTTATATGGATTTTTGTAGTTATGAGAGAGATAGAGTCGGAAACTGCGAATATCCTCCTCGGTAATCTTTTCTATCTCAAAGTCTGGTTGCTCACCAGCCTTCACTCGCTCAGCAAAGTCAGGCATTTTATTTTTGAGAAGCCAGTCCTGAAAAAATCCGAGGTAGTATCCATACATTTTGACGGTCTTAAGTGAGAGATTTCGATCGAGCTCGGAGTACTCAAGAAATCTTAGAATTGCCTCTCGTATACCCATGTGTTTATATTAAACGACATCGCTATGTTATGCAAGATAGGACTTTAGACTGCTATAATAGTCCACAGTATGGTAGAGCGAGGTAAAGGTAACGAATTTGCACGGTGTAATACCAAGCAAACTCCTCAAGAACAAATTCCAGATCTATTTCCCACCGATAAAGCTGGAACACTTGCTGCAAAGAAATTTTGTCGTCCATGTCCGGAACGGGATGCGTGCCTTGAACGTGCGCTCGATGAAAAAATACCAGATGGAATATGGGGCGGTCGTACTCCTCGTGAACGAAACGTTATAGCAAAATTAAAAAAACAGGGAATTATATACCTCAACTAACATACACCCTTTCGCTGACTGCACTACTCACAACTGATACAATAATACCTATGCCTATTATCGATGTTAAGAATCTTTCCAAGTCCTTCAAGATCTATAAAAAGGAGCCAGGTCTTGGAGGGGCACTCAAATCTCTATTCTCGCGAAAGTATGAGGATAAGCGAGCGGTAAATAATGTCTCATTCACTATTGAGGAAGGCGAGTTGATCGGGTTTATTGGACCAAACGGGGCGGGGAAGACCACAACGCTCAAAATGCTCTCCGGTCTTTTATACCCCTCAAACGGAAGTATCTCAGTCTCAGGACACAAACCATTTGATCGAAAGAGGGAGTTTCTCAAGGAGATCTCATTAGTTATGGGACAAAAAAACCAACTATGGTGGGATCTACCGCCTATGGATACTTTTCTGCTCAATAAAGAGATTTATGAAATATCGGATGCAGATTTCAAAAGCAGAGTAGAAGAGTTGTCAGAACTTTTAGATGTTAAAGATATTTTGCATGTACAGGTTCGCAGACTCTCTTTAGGACAGAGAATGAAATGTGAGCTAATGGCGGCTCTCATTCATCGACCAAAGATCCTGTTTCTTGATGAGCCAACCATCGGTCTTGATGTTGTCGTGCAGGAAAAGCTAAGAGACTTCATTAAAGAATATAATCTCAAGCACAACGCAACCATACTTCTTACGAGCCACTATATGCGGGATGTGAAACATCTGTGTAAGCGCGTTGTCGTTATCAACTACGGAGAAATTATTTATGATGGTGATCTTGACCGACTCATGGAGGAGTACGCAAAGAAAGGTGATAAGGACGTTGACGATGTGATCAGGCGATTTTTCCAGCACAAGCAAAAAAAAGTATGACACGATATCTTCGAATCCTTTCGCTCTATTTTCAGCAAATCTTTCAGCACCGGGCGCGAGTCCTCATGTGGTTTTTAGTTGCATTCATTAATCCACTCGTACTTCTACTTTTTTGGCAAGGAGCCCTCGCACCGAATCAAAAACTACTTGGTTGGGATATTTCCAGCATGCGTACCTACTACCTCCTCCTCATAATAGCCCAGACCGGACTCATACACCATGTGGAAACCGATGTAGCCTATACCGACATCAAACAGGGTGAGCTTATGAGAGAACTTCTCAAACCATTTCCTTACATCACGCTCAAAGCCTTAGCAGAAACGCCGGCACGCATCCTCCAGATGTCCTATGCAATCATAACGGTATCTGCAATTGTCCTGTTCCTCCATATTCCACTCAAGATAAGTAATGAACCGATCATTATCCTACAGGCCATTATGATCTCGCTCAGCGCCTTCGTGTTATCGTTTCTCTTCAAGATGCTTCTCGGACTCGCTGCTTTTTGGATGACCAGTATCGACAGCCTTATTGAGACCGACGATGTACTGATCATGTCCTTGAGCGGATTGGTCCTTCCATTAAATCTGTTTCCTTCGTGGTTGAGCAGTATTGCGCAGTTCACCCCCTTTCCCTATATTCTGTACTATCCGGTTGCTTCGCTTATAGGTATATATCGCTCATCCGAACTTTGGCACATCATGCTGGTCCAGTTTTGCTGGATCGTCTTTTTATTCATTGCGTACCTCTTTGTCTGGAACAGAGGATTAAAAAAGTTTTCCGGGGTAGGGCAGTAACAAAATCATGAACCGTTATCTCAATTTCTACAAAGCAATCTTTAAGACAAGCTTGAACAGCTTTTTTGCGTTTCGACTGGACGCGTTTCTCAACACCTTCTTCTCCTCTGGCATCTGGGCATTTTTTAATGTCTTCTCGATGTATCTCGTGACGCTTCGTACCGAGTCGGCCTTCGGATGGAAGACGGGTGAGCTGATCCTGATGTCCTGCGTATACAACATCATTATCGGCGTTTTTGGCATGGTCTTTACCCGTGGATTTAATGAGTTTTCAAATCTGGTGGATACAGGGCGTCTCGATCTCTTTCTTCTACGACCGATCGACTCACAGTTTTATGTCTCGCTGCATGCGGCGAATATCAACAGCTTATTTCGCACCTTCTTGGGGACGGTCTTTGCCATCACGATTATCACTATTTACCACATTCCGGTTGCACTGACCGGAGTACTAGGTTTTATCGCAGCAAGTTTTTTTGCCATGATTCTCCTGTACTCAATATTTTTCACGCTCAATACGATGGTGATCTGGGCGCCACGACTCGATAACCTCAATGAAGTTTTCTACACTCTTCGCTCTCTGGGCAGGTATCCCCGTAACACCTTTCGACAGTTGGGTGAATTCGGATTTGTATTGCTTTCGCCGTTTGTGATTATTCTCAGTACGCCAACCAAGTTTTTGTTAGGGCGGGGAAGTCTCTACGATTTTGGAGAGCTCGTACTCTTATCACTCGTTATGTTTACGATTGCGCGACTGTTCTGGAAATTTGCGATTCGCTTCTACTCAGGCGCCAGCGCCTAGTTCCCTTTATAGCCTCAAGTTGTTAGACTGTATATATACATATATGAAGGTTCGCGTGGTTAAGCATGTCGCTCGTTATCTCGCTCTGTCGATCGTGGCTCTTGTTTCGGTCTTTGGCTTCACCATGTATCTACAGATTCGAAGTCGAGCAGACTCAGAAAATCGTCTCTCTGCTAACATCAAAAAAATTGAGTCTGACTACAACAAGCTCAAAAATGAGGATCAGCGGGTACGTAATAATACGCTCGAAGACGAAATAAAAAATATTCAGAAAACCTACAAAGACGCAGTCTCAACCTATGAAGATCTCCTCAAGCTCCGAGACCAGAATGTCAAGATTCCGGAACTTGAGAAAGATCTTGCCGGCATTCTTAAATCGCTCTCCGATCGAGACTACAGCTCCGCCTCCTCAAAGCTGACCGCACTTCACAAAAGCATTGATAAGAAAAATGCAGAGATTGCAGCCGCCTTTGTCATTCCTGCGAACGTACCGGAGAACAACACGCCACCGGGTGCAGGGTACTCAAGACAGAGCGTGAACAGTGAAGTGGGAACTTTCTTAGTCGATATCGTCGCTGCAGACCTCAATAATGTGCGTGTAGTGGTCGACACCGCATCTGATGGCACATGCGGCAATGACTGTCCCGTGGAGGCTCTTGGCACCTACGCGGCCCGCTCAGGCGCCTTTGCAGGCATCAATGGACCGTACTTTTGCCCGGCGAGTTACCCCGGTTGTGCAGGCAAAACCAACTCCTTCGACACACTCCTCATGAACAAGAACAAGACCTACTTCAACTCGGACAATAATGTTTATAGTACCGTTCCGGCCGTCATATTTTCAGGGAGCTCTGCTCGTTTTGTGGGTCAGTCGTTAGAGTGGGGGAGAGACACCGGGGTAGACTCGGTTATCGCAAGCCAGCCCATGCTCCTTTCAGGCGGAAACGTGGTCTATGGAGGAGATGATGAGGTCAAGCGTGCAGGAAAAGGATCGCGCAGCTTTATCGGAACGAAGGGAAGCACCGTCTATATCGGCGTCGTTCACAACGCGAACGTTGCAGAGGTTGCGCGAGTTCTCAAGGCGATGGGTCTTGAGTACGCACTCAATCTTGATAGCGGAGGGTCAACCGCTTTATGGAGTGGAGGCCGCTATGTAGTGGGTCCGGGTAGGAGCACACCCTTCGGCATTTTATTCGTGAATAAATAGGATATATTTTATACAAATTTAGTCTTTAGATTGTTCTATCGCTCCAAAGCTACCTCCTCCCTACGTTAGCAGATACATACTGAGTCTGCCAGCTTTTTGATCAGATCACATTTTTGTTTAGGGCATAATAACGCTCTAAGAACAAGTGGTATAATAGAAGTAGGTCTTAAGCTCCAGGTTAACGCTTCGAGCCATAAGACCTAGGGCGAGTGGTGAAACTGGTATACACGCAGGTTTTAGGAACCTGTGCCGTAAAAAGCGTGGAGGTTCGAGTCCTCTCTCGCCCACCAATCTGAGATCGAGGGTCTTCAACTGAGCGGATACATACGAGCGTCAAATCGATATACAATAAGACATGCGCAAAATACTACTCTTACTGCTTATAGCAACTACCGTAGTTGCCATTTACCTCCTTACCACAAATTCACGCAAAGGTTCAAGCGTCCTTACTCCAGATACGATATCGGAGAACGAAGGTGGCTCGATTAGTACCGAGCCCCTCTCGGTGGATAGGATGAGAAACGCAGAATATCCGGGTTCCCAGATAGAGATTGATCAGGCCTTGGGTACCTCAGGAAATCACTCTGAATACATCGCTTCCTATCGGTCTGAAGGACTGAAAATTAATGCGCTACTCACTATTCCTAATGGAGAAAAGCCCACCGATGGATGGCCGGTAATCATCTTTAATCATGGATATATTCCACCTACCGAGTATAGAACGAATGAAAGATATGTAGCCTATGTGAACGGCTTTGCCAACAGAGGCTATATTGTCTTTAAGCCCGACTATCGAGGTCACGGATCTTCAGAAGGAAATCCGGAAGGAGCATACTTTTCACCAGCCTATACCACAGACGTTCTCAATGCTTTGGGAAGTATTAAAAAGTATAAAGATGCCAATCCAAACAACATAGGCATGTGGGGGCATTCTTTAGGTGGCAATATTACACAACGAGCTGTAGTTACCAGCACGCAGATAAAAGCGGCGGTAATCTGGGGCGGGGTAGTGGGCACATATGACGACATGTATGATTTGTGGTTTAATCGGAGGAGAAATACAAATGAGGCCACCGTACAGCAACAACAGCAGTGGCGTATGAGCAGAACTCGCTTTACCGAACTTCATGGCACGCCTCAATCAAACCCCACCTACTGGAAGGAAATCGACCCAGCAAAGCACCTTGAGCTTCTGAAGACACCTATCCAACTTCATCATACAAAAGGTGATGAGACGGTGACCTATCGACTGAGCGAAGAGTATGCGAAGGAACTGAAAAGCGCGGGGAAGGAGTATGAACTCTATCTCTACGAGGGCGATGATCACAACATCTCAGCAAACTTCAGTACCGCCATGCAGCGATCGATAGAGTTTTTCGACAAATACCTAAAAAACTAAGCGACTAACGCATGAAGTAAAAGACCGCAGCCGCTACCTGATAGCATACTAGGGATGCGCCAGCCTGTACGGCAATCTTTTTGACAATCCACTTTCCTTCTGTGCCACCCCAGATAACTGCCGCAACCGTGGTGGGAAAGACGAATCCAAGCCAGAAAAAACCGGCTGCCCCAAAGGCATGCCACTCAGATGGTAGTGACACTACAAAAAGTCCGAGAACATATGAGGTGAGAAGCGTTACAAGAAACTGAACCGCATACATGGGACCCATCGACTTCATCATCTTCTGTTGAACGGATTTGGACAACTTATCGAATCCATGGATCTTCCCCCAGAGCTTTCCAAATAACACGGAGTACCAAACTGCACCTACGACAAACTGAAGAACAGAAGCAACGAGAACCGCTGTGTAATTTATATTCATATAGAACTGAGTATAAAGTGGGAATAATGAGGTTGCAACCTTATTTTTTAGACACTTTTGATGCTTTCTTTTTCTTTTCTGGGAGTGATTTGGCGATTGCAAAGAGTATCGAAGAGAGTTCCGATAGGGAGGTGGTCTGCTCTTCGGAAAGGACGTAATGTAGTTTTGCACCAGGATAGGGAGATCCTTTCTCGCAAATTTTTTCTAGCGCTTGGCTTGCCGGAAGAATTTTTACATAAAGCGTATCTTCGCAGATCAGGGCAACCACCTTTCCATCCGCATAGAGCGCATACTCACCAAACATTGCTCGCGCAGATATTCTGGGGGAATGGTGAAGGGTGTCTA